>Ga0247837_1006480_pt1 | contig 16424 bp, 11 predicted proteins | sample LaCtaG_2_FD_187115 | JGI IMG/M metagenome (GOLD analysis project Ga0247837, IMG submission 187115) | Freshwater microbial communities from meromictic Lake La Cruz, Castile-La Mancha, Spain - LaCruzMarch2015_14.5m | ecosystem: Environmental > Aquatic > Freshwater > Lake | place: Spain: Castile-La...
AATCCACCTATAGGCGTAATATGGGATATTAACTGCCTCTCAGAGGTATTTGCCGCAGAAACAGCAGTGCAAGAGTACTTCGAGGCTGTGGTTGCCCAGCCTAAGTAGTTCTCACTTACACCCGACTGAGAGAATAATTGGCCTAGCTGGGGAAATCAAGCAATTGCAGTTCTTTTCTCATACATGTCTTCAATAAGTCCAGATCTGACCTATAACAAGGATTTCAGAGATTTAAAGGCATATAGCGGCTTAAAGCCCGGAAAAAAGTGTTCAATTAGAAACCATTTCCGCCTTGAATTCATCCCTTATTAACACCGAACTCCGTGTAACTCTAGAAATCCCACCAACAGTTCCCTGTTCCTCAGTCTAATTGCCCGAAAATCACTAGGAAAAGCGCCTTGTTTTATGTGTAAATATCGCAAAATTGCAGTCTACAGAGCCTGGAAATGTTCCGAAACTCCACAATTCGCCTTTTTCCTGCTTTTGACCTCTGTTCTGCTTCTAAGCATTATTGAATTTTGTGAATTCGAGTTTCTAGAGCAATATTTAAAGCCGAAAATCCATCAAAACCACTTAAAATAAGCATTATAGTGAATCTAAAGTGCTAAAAACGCGAAATTCGAGCCTTTTTGACGCAATGGAGACACTCAATCAGCAGTAATGCGAGGAAGCCGGGGCAGTACTGGGATTTGCAAGAACACAGGCGCTCAGGAGGCCCAGGGAATAAAGATTTCTGCAAGATTGCTGAAGACTGTGGATATTTCTTCTGCAAAAAGCGAATTTGCAAGGGAATTAGGCGTACAATTAAATCTGCCAAGCGCAGAGTGGCAATTTCACTCCTAATCAGTACCAATTCGGCCTATTGTAGAGTAGTTCCCACTAGTGCTGCTATTTCTCGGCTGTCTGAGCCTAATTCGCGCTGAATCTGGACTTCCTAAGTAAGGAAATTGCACTGACTATAGGTATTCCTATAATTCCATATGTCCAAACTGCGACCCACTCCCCAGTCCCTCCTCTACGAAAGTCCCTCCTCCCAAGTGCGGGTCCTCAAAGGCCTCTACTCCCTCTCCTCCCTGCCAGTGGCTATCAAGGAACAGCGCTTTGCCACGCTATCCGAAGCCAACCCCCTGCTCAAGGAAGCCCTGGCCCTGTCCACACTGCAGCACCCCTGCATTATCCAGCTCTTCGACTGCTACCTAGAGAGTGAGGGCGAAGAGATGGTGCTGACTATCGTCACAGAGCTGCTGGAGGGGGATTTGAAGGGGGCAATGGACCTGAGGAGGCAGGAAAGCAGGCCTTGGAGTGAGGGGGAGTTGTGGGCGGTTATGAAGAAGTTGATATCTGCGCTCAGTTTTGCGCAGAGGAGAGGCATTTCGCATAGAGATTTGAAGCCGCAGAATATATTTGTGACTGGAAATACAGTCAAAATCGGCGATTTCGGCTCGACGGTGACCAATATGACTTCCTTTGAGTCGAAGTACCGGTCTTCGGTGTGCGGCACTCCCTTCTACCTCAGTCCCGAGCTCAAATCCGCCTACTTAGCCATGCTAGAGCACAGGGAAACTGACCTGCAGTACGACCCTATCCAGTCAGACGTGTACTCCTTGGGACTTGTGCTGCTGGAAATAGCGCTGTTGCGGCCGCCGTCGGAACTAATGGAAATGGAGCGATTGGCGGAAAATACGGAGAAGGTGGTGGGGGGGATTGGGTATGAGTTTGTGAAGCCCTGGTTAGCTGCCATGCTAGCGGTGGACGCAGGCGCCCGGCCTTCCTTCGTAGACCTAGAGAAGTACGTAGAAAGTGCGGAAAGTGACTTAGCAGCCCAAGCAGCGAAACTATCCATTTCAATTCCCTCCACTACAGTCCAAAACCCCCTCCCTCCTGTTTCCCCGTGCCTTCCCCCTATACCAACCTCCAACGAATGCCCAGTATGCAGCAACCCTACCCATCTACAGCCTATTTCCACCCCTCGGTACTTAGCCCAGTACAGCGCTATTGCGGAGGGCTTTTGCTCGGTGCGCTGTTTGGAGCAGGCCACAGGTGTCTGGCCCCAGCGTCTTTGTCCCAAGTGCTACGACGAAATCCGCTCCTTTTCACTGTCTGAAGCGCAAGAACTGCCCTGCGGTCACTTCTACCACCTCATCTGCTTCGGGGAGACTATCCTGGAAAGGCGTATTGGGAGTGAGAGGGAAAAGCTGGCTTGTCCGGTGTGTGTGAAGAGGACAAGCTCTGTATTCGAAGTACTGCCTGCTGAGGCTGTGAAGGAGGTTTCTCTGTCTGTGAAGCGGCGGCTACGGCGGCACTAAGGTACAGTAGAAATAATCACTTTACTGTATGCTGGATTGGAGACAGCTACATCCCTAAAGCAAAGTAGCCTATATAGTGCATTTCTCCTCAGTGATTTGAGTCCTAACACATCCACTCGTTCTAGCAATAGAACGACTTATTCCTCTATTTCCATCCTTACACTAAATGTCTCGCCTGCACTTGACCTCCATCCACGCCTTACCTGCAAGTCCCTACGGCGGAGAGCGCTTCTCCGCTGTGCTCCAGCCCCAAGGCCTCCCAGTGACTATCAAGCGTACCAGTTTCCGCAGATATGTAGACGCCAATGCTGCTATTAGGGAGGCTGTGATGCTGGCGGGACTAAAGCACGAGGGAATTGTGACTGTGTATGACTGCTATATTGACCAGGAGGGGGAGGAGCTGAGACTTAATTTGGTCACAGAAGCAGTGGAGAAGAGCCTTCTGATGGAAATTGAGGAGAGGGTGGAAAAGGGGGAAGCGTGGACTGATGAGGAACTTTTCAAGCTCTTCAAAGCAGTGCTAGGCTGCCTGACCTGCGCCCAAGCCAAAAGCATAAGCCACCGCAACATCACCCCTACCTCTATTTTCCTCACTCCCACAGGACCCAAACTCACCCAATTCTCCCTCTCCATCGGCAATTTGAACCTCGTCGCCCACCGCACATCTATCATTGGGGACGTTTTCTACTACAGTCCCGAACTAAAAGAGGCCTTTTTAGCTGATCAATCTGGCTCCGAGGAACAGAAATTCGCCTATGACCCTATCAAATCTGATGTGTTTGCCCTGGGAGTGACGATGCTATATACAGCTTCACTGAGGAAGCCAGCGGCTTTAAGTCGCATTATTCATCTGGAAAAGGCAATTTCAGAGCTGCTGACTGACATCAGACAGTACCCCACAATGCAGTGGTTCATAGGGTGGATGCTCACCATCGAGTCTGCGAGCCGGCCTACCTTCGCTCAAATTAGCGACTACATTGCCAAGTGGGAAGCAGGGAACCTCTAAATCACTACATCTAGGAGTCCTTTCCTCTATAGACCATAAATGGCGGAGTTGAACCTACAGCGTCTCGATGTCCTCTACTCCAACCGCGAAAGCGGCGTGGAAATCTACAGCGGCTACCTCCAGCCCGCACAGCTGCCAGTGGCTATCAAGGAACTGATCGGTATGTCTTTCCCTGTGCTGAACACTGCACTCCAGGAAAGCATGGGCATGGCGAGACTGGTGCACCCCGCAGTGGTCCGAATATATGACTGTTCCATTGAGGCTGCGGCGGAGGGAGGACTGAAGGCGGTCATTGTGACGGAGTTGCTGGAAAGCGATGCAGAAAAGGAAATCAGGAAGCGGAAAAGAGGGCAAAGGCCGTGGACTGACCAACAGCTGATGGCTGTGCTGGGTGGGCTTGTCAGTGCTTTACGCTTAGCGCAAAGCCTGGAAATCGCGCATAGAGACATAAAGCCTCAGAATCTATTCACCAGTGCAGACGGATGCATAGTGAAGTTGGGCGATTTCGGGTCCTGCTTGAGCAATATATCCAACCGCAGGGCGGATTCACTCATAGCGGGCAGTCCACTCTACCTCAGTCCCCAACTGAAAGCAGCGCATGCCCAGTCTATCCTCGGCCCCCAAGTCCAGCCCCACACCTACGACCTGTACAAGGCAGATGTGTACTCCCTGGGAGCCACCCTGCTAGCGATGGCTCGACTGGAAGTGCCGATGGAGTTGATGGGGTTGGAGGGCTTGATGGAAAGGACTGAGAGGATGCTTATGAGTTTAGGGGGGTTTGGAGTGCTGACGGGGTGGCTGAGGTGGATGTTGGCTGTGGAGGACAGGGACAGGCCGGATTTCGTGGAGTTGTACAAACATATGAGACTCCAGGGGTATATACGAGAGGAACAGACACAGGGAATAGCTGCTAATGTACCTCAATATCAGCCTCCGGTTAGACCTGCTACTAGTGCCTATCAGCACCTCCCAATGCCTTCTACAAGACCCAGCCAGCCTCAGTATGGACAGCAGGTGAATCCAGCGGTTATCCCTGCCCCAGTGCCTGCTATACGACCCAGCCAGGCTCTCTATGGGCAGCAGGCGCATCCAGCAGTTATCCCTTCCCTGCCTCAGTACCCTAGCAATCAACACCGTGCTATGAATGCCTTCCTAACAGTCCCAAGTCCTGCTCAACTACCAGTCTATGCAGTTCCTCAGTATGAGCAGTGTGTGGGCTGCTCGGGATGCATAGGCGGTCAAATGGTCCCTGTAGTTCTTTACTGTGGACACAAATTCCACAATAACGACTGCTTCTTTGGATTCTTAGAGAGACTATCCAATCATTTTGTGGAAGATATAACAAACCTGCCCTGTCCCTTATGTAACACCCCCAATGACCGAAATTACACCCTTGTAAAGGCCTTTGGAACGAGAGGATTCGAGCGTAAGCGAGAACAAGCAATTGGCATGATGTGTTGCCAATGCGGGTGCAAAGCCGGACTAATGTCACTGTGTTGCTCACATAGAGTCTGTAGCGCTCACAGCGGCCATCCTTATTGCCTATATTGCAAGAAGACGAGTTACGTACGACGTCCCTAGCTCAAATAACCTGTCATTAGACTTGTAGTCTCTGCACCACAGCAATATAGATAAAGTCTCCATGGACGCCTCCAAACTGCACTACGACGCTCCCCTCTACACCAACCCTGCCACCGGCGTCACCATCTACTCCGGCCGCCTAATCGCCTCCTCCCTGCCCGTGATAATCAAAACCCAGCAGTGCCCCTCTCTCCCCCTCGCCAACCAGTGCATCTCCGAAGCCCTGAGTCAGACCGCCCTCTCCCACCCCCACATCTGCAAGGTCCTAGGCTGCTTCATCCAGAACCAGGACACCGGCATCCTCACCCACATTGTCATGGAACGCATGGAAAGGGACTTGAAGCAGGAAATAGACCTGCGGAGGCAGGAGGGGAGGGGGTTTACTGAGGAGGAAGTGATGGTGATGCTGTGGGAAGTAGTCACTGCGCTGGCGTATGCGGAGAGACAGGGAATTGCGCATAGAGACGTGAAGCCGAGCAATATCTTCCTGTGTGAAGACTTACAAACTGTCAAAATTGGGGATTTTGGGTGTGCGGAGCGGTCCTTTACTACCCATGTAGCCACTGACACTATAGCTGGTACGCCTTTGTTCCTTAGTCCTGAGCTGAAGCAGGCCTTTTTGCGCTCTATGAGAGGGGAAAGGCCGGATTTCTCCATAAACCCGATCAAAGCGGATGTTTACTCCTTGGGCGTTACTATGTTTGCTGTGGCTACATTGGAAAACCCAGAAATGTTCGCGAATATTGGCGATTTGCAGGGTGTTACTCAAACTGCACTCGAGAAAGTCGCCAATTTCAGCCATTTTCCCGCCTTCTTATCCCAAATGCTTCGCATAAACCCTGAAACTCGTCCTTCTTTCCTGCAATTAGAGCGAGATTTGATGCCTTTTTTCAGCGAAGCGACCGTTTTATCGCCAGAAAAGCTCTGTTTCGCCTGCAATTCTCCTATAAAGTCGCGTGATTGGCAGGCTTACGTGCCTGACAACCTCAGGGACATCAGTAGCTGCCTGGATTTGTGCAGTTGGGCCTGTTTGCAGCAGTTGCATGAGAGTAAAAAGGCGAAAAGTGCCTGTGAAGTGTGTGCAGGCTGCGGGAAAGGCTCCTCCTGGCTGGATAAAGAAGTTTCCCTGAAATGTGGGCATTTTTTCCACAACTCAAAGTGCTTCGTCCTCTATTTCAGGAAGTACTGTCTCACAGACGAAGCTCACTTTTGCCCAATTTGCAAAGAAAAGCTGATTTCCAGCTGTTTGCAGAAAATCGACTGCGAGAAATGCGGAAAAACGTCCGTTTCAAGCATCTGCGAACCTTGCAAGCATCTATTATGTGAGATTTGCACTCGAGCATCGCTATCAAGAGGCTGCGTAAAGTGTCAAAAATCGTCGATATTCGGGCTATTTGAGTAAAATAGCATAAATGGACGCTTCTACAGTTCGCAAGCAGGCGACTCTGTACTCCAACCCCTTCCTGCAGGTGCAAGTCTGCAGCGGCTCTCTTGCCGACGGCACTGCTGTGGCGCTAAAGGAACAAATGCACCCTACCCTGGCGGCAGCCAATCGAGGCATATCGGAGGCTCTGCTGCAGGCCCAGTTGGTCCACCCCAACATCTGCCGATTCTACGGCTGCTGGGTGGAAAACTGCAATGAGGAGGGCGTTAAGTCCGTACTAGTGATGGAACTCATGCAGTGCGACCTAATGACAGCTATCAAAGACCGACAAGACCGAAACCAGCCGTGGACGGAAGCGGAATTAGTGGGCTATTTAGGCAGAATTGCAGCTGCACTGCACTACGCCCAGCAGAAACACATCGCTCACCGAGACTTAAAGCCCCAAAACCTGCTTTTAACCCCTAATTCCATTATAAAACTCGCCGATTTCGGCTCTTCCCGGCAATTTCCCGAACAATCCAAAAGCATCCAAGGCACGCCGCTGTTTCTAAGCCCGGAAATGCGGCTCCTCCTACTCAATCGACTGGCAAATAAGCCCTCAGAGCAGTTCTGTGACTATTACCTGTCTGATGTCTACTCTCTCGGTATGACCTTTCTGTGTGCGGCGATGTTGAGACTGCCGGGGGAGGGAGTGGACAGGGCGCTGGGGAAAATGGGGAAAAAGAGGGGCTTGAGGGATTTGTTGGGGGCGATGTTGCGGGAAGAGCCTGAAAAAAGGCCGTCTTTTGCGGAAATCGAGGCAATTTGTGGGGAAAATCAGGTGAATTTAGCGGAAATTAGACCGATTTCACAAGCTGCGACGATTATATCAGAAAACTGCAGCCTTATTAGGTGCTGTATCTGCTATAAACCTGTCTCTCCCTTCCCACTAATCCCCTCCCCCTTCCAATCCTACACCCCTTTCGCCTGTTCCCTTCCGTGTTTCTCAGTCCTAGAAGCCGCTTTAACTAAATCCAATGGCAAATGCCAGTGCTGCAATACAAATATCACAGCAACTGAAGCGCCTATAGTGATAACCCCTTGCAAACACCTCTTTCACTCCCTTTCCTGCTTCAAAAGCTACCTAACCGACTGCGGACTGGACTACAAATGCCCCAACTGCACAGTTAAAATAGAGGAAAGAGAGATTGACAGAGCTGTTTATGCAGGGTTTTATATGGAAATTGACCTGAGTAAGAGACTTTTGTGCTGTTCTGTGTGTGGGAAGATGAGGGAAACGGTGGCTTATGGCCGCTGTGAAAGACACAAGTACTGCGAGGACTGTCGATACAGTGCTTTGTACAGACTGTTTCAGCAGGGGTGTTGGCTTTGCGAGAAGGAAAGGGTAATAAGTTAGAAATTGCAGGTTTACAGAGTTAGGGTAGAAACTGCAATTCTACCAAAGGCGTAGTAGTACAGAGAAATTGCCTTTGGTCGATTTTAGGGAAGTGGATGGAAATCCTGGATTGAGCAGTGAATTTCAAGTCCAGTGTTCGATTTCCCTACAGTCTTAGCAGTTCTTCAATCCTCCGCTTTAAGTTTTCTCTACATTAATATGTCAGAAAGGTTTCAAAAGGACGTCCTACTGAGTTCCTCCTCAGACGGCCGAGTTAAAGTACACCGCGGCCTGGACCTCTCCCACTCCCACAAGCCCATCGCCCTGAAGTACCAACTCCACTGTTCCCTCTCCTACGCCAACCTTACCCTGCGAGAGGCTCTCAACCAAGCCCGCCTGGTCCACCCAAACGTCTGCCAAGTGCTAGACTGCCAAGTGAAGGGACTGCCCTCGGGCCAGGTGGAGACGGTGTTGGCTCTGGAGCTGATGGAGGATGGAGACTTGATGCAGGAAATTGAGAGGAGGATGCGGACGAGACAGAAGTGGCAGGAAAGGAAAGTGGTGGAAATCCTGGAAAAGGTGCTTTTAGCGCTTGTTTACGCACAGGAAAACGGCATCTGCCACAGGGACATCAAGCCGCAGAATATCTTCCTGGACCGGGAGACCTGCGTCAAAGTGGGCGACTTCGGCTCTTCCACAGCCCTCGCAGACGCAGACACTGCGGCTTGCTTCAGTCTGCAGGGCAGTCCGTTCTACCTCTCCCCCGAGCTCAAAGCGTACTACCTCAGTTACTTGGCCAGTGGACTGACTGGGGTCAGACACGACCCTTACAAGTCGGATGTGTACTCGCTAGGGGTGATGGTGCTGTTTATGGTGAGGCTGAAGGCGCCGTTTGAACTTGCGAATTTGGATAGGTTGAGGGAAAAGACGGAGTTGATACTGAGGGACTGTGGGGAGTACCCGGTGACACAGGCGTTGTTGAGGGTTATGCTGGAAGTTGACCCGGAAAGGCGGATTAGTCTGGTGGATTTGCTGAAATTGGTGAAAAGGTCGAAATATCCAGGCAGAAGTGAGCAGACTCAGGCCTGTGCCCAGGTTTCCCCTACCTCCAAGTCCGATATCGACCCTCCAAATACCAACAAAGACGTATTATGCATCGTATGCACTCAACCAGTCCCACACTTCCCCGCCACGCCTAATCCTAAACTCGCGGACTACACCTGCTCCCTGGCCTGTGCAAAGCGACTAGATGCAAACGGATTCAACACCTGTTTAGTCTGCAAACTGCCTCGAAACATCCGTTCTCAGGCCGATTTGCCCACAGTTCTGCCCTGCGGCCACTTCTACCACGACATTGTGTGTCTTTACCAGGCGCTGAAGGAGGCGAGTCAAGACTTCTGTCTGCCTGCGGACTACAAGTGCAGCTATTGCGAGAGGCGAGTGCCGGATGAAATGCTGGAAGAGGCGTTTTCAAAAGCGAATGAAATGGAGTTTGGACGGCTGGGAAAGATGAAGAAGTGCGTGATTTGCAGAGAAAAGCCAGGCATACTAGTGCAAAGCTGCAAACATCCAAGGTGTCTCCAGTGTGCAGGCCACTTCACTAAGTCGTGTCCCTGCACCAGCGAGCCTTCCGCCTGTGTCCTTAGCTAATTCTATATACTGATGCAAGGCGCTTTCATATGCTCTAACTGCGGAGTGCGGACTATACAGGCCGGGGAAACTGCATGCGCAGGCTGTAGACTGAGGCAAAGCCAGCCGGAGCCGATTTTGTCCCCGATTAGTGTCAGGATCTGTGCGGTTTGTGGGCAGAGTGAGGCGTGCTACATCTGTATATGCGCTTTTCCGCTTGTAGACTTGTGTTCGACTTGCACTCAAAAACACGTTTCCACGTTTTCAGCTGTGCCTCACTGCGTGCAGCCCAAGTCTACCGGCGAGTTCATCAACTCTGCAGAGGACTACCAACGCCACATCGACCGAATTGATAGAATCCAAGGCGCCACAGGCAGACTCAAGGCCTGGACTCTAGCTACTGTGGAGCAAGCCAAGGTCAGTTTAGGCGAAGCCGTCAAGCGTCTCCATTGGACTCTGGACGAACAGCACAAAGGCTGGCTGGAAACGATGAGAAAGACAGAAGAAAAGGTGAGCGCTTTGGATGCGGTTTTGGAGGAAATGAAGGCGGATTACTGTCTAAGAAGTGGGACTTTTGTGGACTTGTGGGTGGAAAGGAGGAGGGAGGACTTGCTGCAGAGTCTGGGCAACATGGTTGTCTATCAAGTTAGGGAGGAAGTGTGTGACTTCGCCAACTTGCTGCTCTATCAGGATAATGTCCCTGTGGCGGCTCCGGATAGATCAAATGTGCCGATTGTCGAACGTTCTCAAGTGTTTTCCTCGAGTATTTCCCTATTTTCGCCCAGAGTTAGCGCTTTTCCGGCCAAAAGTAGCAGTCAAGCAGTCCAATTAGAGCCCCAAATCCCCGCATTTCAGTCCCTTCAACCCACTTTTCAGCCCTCCAACGTCTGTCCTGACCCAACTCCCACTCCTTCCCTCTGTTCCTACTGCCAGAAATACCAATTACCCAACATAAGCCAGTACTCCCCTGCCGACCAGGTCTCAATCTGCAACTGTTCCGCTGCTAGTAATCCCTGCGCTATATGCCAAAGGCCTGTTTTTGACCAAAGTTGGACTTCGCAGGTTGGTTCAGACTTATGGCGATTTCGGGAATCTTGCAAAATGGTCTGTTCGATGGCTTGCTTTGGGCAGATTTGTCGCTTAGCGACTACTAGTGAAAGGCCGAAAAGCGACTCGAATTCGCACCAAATGTGTATTTCTTGCAGAGAAGCTATAGGGACGAATAATATTACGATACAATGTGGACATCAGTTTCATGACATTAGATGCTTTTATGCGTTTTTGAAGTTAAAATCTAACAATTTTCATAAGTCGGCAAATTACTTTTGCGGGATTTGTCAGAGAAAGATTGATTTTGAGGTGCTGGATACCTTCTTCGGCTACGCAAATCACATGAAGACCGTTTCCATCACTCAAGCCGTCGTCTGCGCTGTCTGCCGCAACTTCATCGCAGTCCTCACAACTCCCTGCAACCACCCCATCTGCACCAACTGCGCAAAGAAGGGAAACGCCAGTTGCCACATCTGCGGCATGGACTCCAGATGTCTACTAGCCTAGTTAAAGGAGGAGACTGCCTCGTCTTCATAGAACTGGCCAGTGCTGTTGTCCTTGGATTTCACTAGCATTAGATGAGTGCGGACTCCAGTTTCCACGCTTTTAGGAGCCAGAAAGCCTCCGAGGTTGGTCCGAGTCCAGCCAGAGCAGAGGGCGTTTACACGAATGCGGCCTGTTTGTTCTCTAGCTAGGGCGCGGGAGTAGACATGTAGGAGACACTTGCTAGTGATGTAGTTGTGCTGTGGCCAGCCGTCCTGCTGATAAGTCCCTGCTCGGACTGACTCTAAGTACCTTTTCCCGATTTCCACCACAGCCTGGGAGGACTGTGTATTGCTGCTCAGTTCCGCCCGCAGTCTTTCCCCTGGGATTTCCCGGAACTTCCCTAACTTCGACCCAACATTCACCACATGTCCTCCCTCTCTAATCATAGGCAGCAGTGCAGTCGTCACATCCACAGCCCCGAAGAAATTAGTCCCCAGCACTTCCTCAGCCACATCCACAGGGAACCGCTTCTTCCGACCGAAGTCCCACCCTTCCGGGTTGATCCCAGCGTTATTCACCAGCACGTCAATGTGACTGAATTGGCTCTGAATATCGCCTGCGAATCTCTGAATACTGTCTTTCGACGCCACGTCTAATTGCTTGAAATGAAGTCGGTCGGAGTAGACATGGTAGGGGTCGAGTTTGTGGAGCGCTTCCTCTCCTCGCTTGGGATTGCGGGCGGTTAGAATGGCAATAACGTTGTTTTCGTTGCGGACTAGTTGCTTGACCAGTTCAAATCCCAGGCCGGTGTTAGCCCCTGTGACCACCACTATGCGGGTGGGTAAAACCAGGGCAGGCGGAGGCAGGTGCAGGTCTTTTTCCGCACAACAGCCCATCAAAACAGTACAGCAGCCACATACTATTGGATGAAACTGGACTAGAGGAAGGTATGTACATCCTTGCGGTGGAAATCTGCATACAGGAACTAGGCATGTTGCTACTGCACTACCATTCGAACACTCCCTATCATCTGTACGAATTATAGCAACAAGGAAATTGCACAGACTATCTGCGGAGATGTTTACTAGCCTAGTAGAAGGAGGAGACTCTTTCGTCTTCGTAGAACTGACCGGTGCTGTTGCTCTTCGATTTCACTAACATTAAGTAAGTGCGCACCCCTGCTTCAAGGCTTTTAGGAGCCAAAGGGCCCCCTATAGTGGTCTTAGTCCAGCCAGGACAGAGGGCGTTTACGCGAATTCGGCCTGTTTGTTCTCTAGCCAAAGCGCGGGTGTAGACATGTAGGAGAACCTTGCTAGTGATGTAGTTGTGCTGGGGCCAGCCTTTCTGCTGATAAGTCCCTGCTCGAACTGACTCTAAGTACCTTTTCCCTATTTCCACCACATCCTGGGACGATTGTGTATTGCTGCTCAACTCCGCTCGTAGGCTGTCTCCTGGGATTTGATGGAATTTGCCTAACTTCGACCCGATGTTAATCACATGTCCTCCTTCTCTAAACATAGGCAGCAGTGCAGTTGTCACATTCACAGCCCCGAAGAAATTGGTCCCCATCACACTCTTAGCCACATCTAGGGGAAAGCTTTTCTTCGGACTGAAGTCCCACCCTTCCGGGTTGATCCCAGCGTTATTCACCAGCACGTCAATGTATCCGAATTGGCTATGGATGTCACCAGCGAAGCGCTGAATGCTGTCACTGGATGTGACGTCTAGTTGCAGGAAGATGACTCTATCAGAGTACTGATGGTAGGGGTCGAGTTTGTGGAGCGCTTCCTCTCCTGCCTTTGGATTGCGGGCGGTTAGAATGGCAATAAAGTTGTTTTCGTTGCGTATGAGTTGCTTGACCAGTTCCAAACCCAGGCCGGCGCTTGCCCCTGTGACCACTACTATACGTGTGGGCGATGTCAGGGGAGGCGGAGGCTGGCTCAGGTCTTTTTCCCCACAGCAGCCCATAAAAAACAAAAATACCAGCCACATAATAATCAATGAAGCTGGACTTGGGGAATATATATGCGTTGTTACTGTGGCAACTAGCGTAAAGGGTCAAGGTCAGTTGCGACTGCATTACCATTCGAACACTTCCTATAAGCTATCAGTATATGTCAATAAGATCTGTGAGGAAAGCAGTGGGAGATGTCTACGAGCTTAGTTAAAGGAGGAGACTCTTTCGTCCTCGTAGAACTGGCCGGTGCTGTTGTCCTTGGATTTCACTAGTATGAGGTGAGTGCGGACTCCTGCTTCAATGCTCTGAGGAGCCAGAGGACCGCCTAGGTTGGTCCGAGTCCAGCCAGGACAGAGGGCGTTTATGCGAATGCGGTCTGTTTGTTCTCTAGCCAAAGCGCGGGTGTAAACGTGTAGGAGACTCTTGCTAGTGATGTAGTTGTGCTGGGGCCAGCCTTTCTGCTGATAAGTCCCTGCTCGAACTGACTCTAAGTACCTTTTCCCTATTTCCACCACATCCTGGGACGATTGTGTATTGCTGCTCAACTCCGCTCGTAGGCTGTCTCCTGGGATTTGATGGAATTTGCCTAACTTCGACCCGATGTTAATCACATGTCCTCCTTCTCTAAACATAGGCAGCAGTGCAGTTGTCACATTCACAGCCCCGAAGAAATTGGTCCCCATCACACTCTTAGCCACATCTAGGGGAAAGCTTTTCTTCGGACTGAAGTCCCACCCTTCCGGGTTGATCCCAGCGTTATTCACCAGCACGTCAATGTACCCGAATTGGCTATGGATGTCACCAGCGAAGCGCTGAATGCTGTCACTGGATGTGACGTCTAGTTGCAGGAAGATGACTCTATCAGAGTAGACATGGTAGGGGTCGAGCTTGTGCAGCGCTTCCTCTCCTCGCTTAGGATTGCGGGCGGTAAGAATGGCAATAACGTTGTTTTCGTTGCGTATGAGTTGCTTGATTAGTTCAAAGCCCAGGCCAGAGTTTCCCCCTGTGACCACCACTATGCGGGTGGGCGATACCAGGGGAGGCGGAGGTTGACGCAGGTCTTTATTCCCACAGCAGCCCATAAAAAGCAAAAATACCAGCCACATAATAATCAATGAAGCTGGACTACGTCCTCACCGCCCAGATATATGAGAACTCAGACGCTCAGGTGTATGTCTACACCGGAACCATCCACCAAGGCACAGAGTCTGTAGCGATCAAAATAACCCTGCACTCGACTCTAGCTGAAGCCAACTTAGTCATCAACGAAGCTATGAGCCAAGCAAGACTCAGTCACTTGAATATATGCAGGGTGATGGACTGCTTTTTGGAAGAAACTGAGGACAGACGGATGCAGTCCGTCCTGGTTTTAGAGCTGATGGCGAAGGACTTAGCCGCGGAAATCGAGCAGAGAAAAGGTATGCGGAACTTTTGGACGGAAATGGAGCTGGTGACGTACTTAGGCCAGATGGTGAGTGCACTGCTGTATGCACAGAGCAAAGGAGTCAGTCACAGAGATATCAAGCCACAGAACATTTTTGTAGACTCTGCAGGGAACCTCAAGCTTGGGGATTTCGGGTCGTGCTCTAGCGCTATGGCCTCTGTGCAGCTCACTGGAGTGCAGGGAACTCCTTTGTTTCTCAGTCCGGAGTTGAGAAGTTGGTACCGGGCGAATATGGGGAACACGGACTTGATACCGGATCTGGACCCGTTCCAATCGGACGTGTTTTCGCTTGGGATTACGCTGCTGTATATGGCGAAGTTGGAGCCGCCGATTGAACTCATATTCAGTTCGTCAGTAGACACAGCCATTGAGCAGGCTTTGGCCACTGTCCAGTACCCAACGATAGCAGGGATACTGAGGTGGATGCTGGCTTCCAACCCCACCCAGAGACCTACTTTCCAAGCCATTTTTGACTATTTGGCGCCCATGCTACCCTCTATTCCGGAATACGCAGAAAGACAGTGGAAGCTGACTAACCCTCAAAGTGTGGCAAATGAGCCTCAAATGCCTATGCAGAGCGAAATTACCTTTGGGGTCCACAGCCAAGTAGCAGCTTCTTCTGCACAAATGCCCTATACTTGCAGTGTCTGTGGGACCTTCTTTTACCCTAGCAATCAGTGGCAAGTGAAGACTGATGGGACTTGCATCTGCTCTCAAAGCTGCTTGCAGAAGCTGCAACTTGGACAAATGGGTAGTTCCTGTCCAAAGTGTAAGAGACAAGTGCAGGATTCGTCCTGGATAGAGCCGGTGAGAAGCCAATTTGGAGCGTATAGTAGTGAGTTGAGCAAATTTTGCAGTAGTTCCTGCGCAGCTGGGTACTTTAATGTCCGACTCCAACTCCAACAGCCTAGAAATGCCTGTGTCCGGTGTAAAACAGATATTATTGTCAGCAATTTATCGGACACATCATCGATTCAACTAGATTGTCTCCATGTCTTTCACGATATTGACTGTCTACTGGCTTATTACAAGCACGTATCCAGCGACTTTACGCAGGGAGTTCAGTTCCTTTGTCCTCAATGCAGCTGTCCAATCTCAAATGAGATCACAAAAATAGTCATCGATCGGCGCGATTCGATTTTAAAGCAAGGATACTGTGAAAACTGCAAATCCACACCTATGACCAGATATTGTGAAGAGGGCCATAGGCTCTGCACCCCCTGCTGCATTAAGAAGCGTAAAATGTTAGATTTGTGGAAACAATCTGAGCATTGTCCAATATGCAGCAAAAACCAGAAGAAGGAGAAGGCAGATAAGGCGCAGAAAGCAATTGGTGCGTATTCTGAATATCAAGAACAATTCGATGGGTAATTTGCCTAGCAATAGGTATACTTTAGTCTCTCTGATGATTGCAGTTGCAGCTTGCAAATAGCCTTGATATCCGCTTTGTGTGGACTTGACTGGTATAAAGACATCCATGTCTCGCTTGGGTGTCACCCGCGGCTCCCTCATCTACACCAACCCTGCCACCAGTGTGTCTGTCCTGTACGGCCAAACCTCCAACGGCGCTCCTATCGTCCTCAAGGAACAACTCCACCTCAACTTCCAGTCCGCCAGCAGCTCCATCTACGAAGCAATGAGCCAAAGTCGCCTCATCCACGCTCACATCTGCCAAATATATGAGTGCTTCTTAGAAGACGCTGCAGAGGCTGTAGTGAAGACTGTTATAGTGGAGGAAATGATGAGTAGGGATGTAAGTGCGGAAATCCAGACTAGAGCGGGGTACGGGCAGTACTGGAGTGAGCGGGAATTGATAGAGATATTGGAGCAATTGGCGAGTGCACTTGCCTATGCGCAGTCCATGGGAATCAGCCACCGCGACATCAAGCCTCCCAACATCTTCATTTCCCCTCAAAGTGTATTCAAACTCGGCGACTTCGGCTCTTCCAAGATGAACCTCGCCTCTATGACTCAAACCATCCAAGGAACCCCCTTCTACCTGAGTCCGGAACTCAGACGCTACTTCACTGCGGTCCTTTCCGGCTCTCAGCAGACTCAGTCCTACGACCCTTTCAAGTCAGACGTGTATTCACTGGGCTTGACAGTGCTGCAGATGGCGAAGTTGCAGGTGAGTACTGCTATCAATGTGCAAGTGGCTGTGCGTGACCTGGAGCAGTGCTGCTTTAAGGATATACTACTAGGGATG
>Ga0247837_1006492_pt1 | contig 16413 bp, 14 predicted proteins | sample LaCtaG_2_FD_187115 | JGI IMG/M metagenome (GOLD analysis project Ga0247837, IMG submission 187115) | Freshwater microbial communities from meromictic Lake La Cruz, Castile-La Mancha, Spain - LaCruzMarch2015_14.5m | ecosystem: Environmental > Aquatic > Freshwater > Lake | place: Spain: Castile-La...
CCGTCGACGCCGACATCCGCGCCCTGTTGCAGACGTGGTTCAATCGCGGCTTCCTGGTGTTGCGGCGCATCGACTGGCAGACGCCTGCGGCGATCCTTGAGAAAATCATCGCCTACGAGGCTGTGCACGAAATCACCGGTTGGGACGATTTGCGCCGCCGGCTCGATCCGGCAGACCGGCGTTGTTATGCGTTCTTCCATCCCTCACTCATCGACGAGCCGCTGATTTTTGTGGAAGTGGCTCTGGTCAATGAAGTGCCTGCTGCCATTGGCCCGCTGATTTCTACAAGTCGCTCGAAAGCGGCCGCCGCCGAGCCGACGACGGCGGTGTTTTATTCGATTTCGAATTGCCAAGAGGGTCTGAAAGGCATCTCGTTTGGAAACTTCTTGCTCAAGCAGGTGGTGGAAGACCTCGTGCGCGAGCAACCGAGCTTGACGGCCTTCGTGACGCTCTCGCCGGTTCCGCACTTCGCCCGCTGGCTCGATCGCACCGTGGCGGCACCAACGCAAGAAGCAGGAGCCGTCACTGAGGCAGATCGTGGTCACCTCGCAGCGCTCACAGATTTGCGCTGGCCGCGCCAGGAGCCGTCATTGCCAGACTTGAAGGCGAGCCTGATGGCCCTGGCCGCGCACTATCTGATGCTGGCAAAATCGAGCGACGGCAAACCCGTCGATCCTGTGGCCCGCTTCCATCTTGGCAACGGCGCGCGGCTCGAGCGCATCAATTGGATGGCCGACACATCGGAAAAGGGTCTGCGCGAGGCGCACGGCCTGATGGTCAACTACCGGTACGAGATCAAGGACATAGAAAAGAACCACGAAGCTTACGCCAATGATGGAACTGTGGCCGCGTCCAAGGCCGCGCGCGCCTTGCTCCGGCCAGTCCCCGCCGCAAAGCCCACCAGTACCGCTAAGACCCTTCTTGCCCTTCCGGCTGCAACTGTCCGGCGGCAGCAGGGACAAAATTGATTTGCAACAGAGCCCCTTGTCTCACGAGGGGCTCCATGCACTATGGGCCGTACCTCCGAGCCGGTCGCGGACACGTGGCCGAAGCCTGCTCCTCATGACCAGCCGGGACCGACTCAATGCGCTATGATGACAAAGACCGCGAAAGCAAAAACGTAGAAGACCGCCGTGGTCAAAGTGGAGGCCGCGGCTACGGTTTTCCCGGCGGGGGAGGCGGCATTCAAATCCCGATTGGCGGCAAGGGCGGGTTCAGCCTGACGACCATGCTGATTCTCGGAGCCATCATGCTGCTGTTCGGCATCAATCCGCTCGATGTTCTGATGGGCGGTCAGGGAGGAAACTTCCCGCAGGTTCCGCAGATGCCGCAGGCCGAGCGTGAGGTTCAGCGCCGCACGGCGAGCGACGACACGCAGTACGATATTCCCCGCCTTCCCGGCAGCCGTGGCGAACAACAGCCCGGAGCAACCACAAAAGCGCCGACCGGTGATGAAATCGGCGTGTTTGTGAAGCGCGTTCTTGCTGACACTGAAGATGTGTGGGGCCGCGTGTTCCAATCGTTCGGGCAGCGCTACAAAGAGCCCCAACTTGTCATGTTCACGGGCGGCACGCGAACGGCATGTGGCCCGGGTCAAACGCAAATGGGGCCGTTCTATTGCCCGCTGGATCAGAAGATCTACATCGACACAGCGTTTTATAACGAGCTGAGCCGCCGCTTTAATGCGCCGGGAGATTTTGCGCAGGCCTATGTGGTGGCCCACGAAGTGGGGCATCACGTGCAAACGATTTTGGGCATCGCAGCAAAGGTTCAGGAGCTTAAGAGCCAGAACGACGAGGTCACCGGCAATAAAATCCAGGTGCGCATGGAACTGCAAGCCGATTGCCTTGCCGGGGTTTGGGCCAACATCACCCACCAGATGAAGAACCGGCTTCAAGATGGCGACATTGAAGAAGGCCTGCGTGCCGCCAATGCTATTGGCGACGATATGATTCAGAAGAAGACGCAGGGGCACGTCGTTCCAGACGCATTTACGCACGGCACCGCAGCCCAGCGCATGCGCTGGTTCACAACAGGGTTCAAGTCGGGCGAAATGGGCCAATGCGACACGTTTAGCGCCCGCGACCTGGGCTAGACTGCAAGCAGCCGTAACAGGCATTCGCGCAACCGCAGCCCGCATACCTCATCGCGGCTGAGCACATCTGCCGCACCGAGATCGTAGTGCTGTGCCTTGCACTGATGGGTGACCTTGTCGCGGATCACGGCTATCGGGCAGACGATGCCCGCGCTGCGCAGGGCGCTGAGGGTCTTTGCGATTTCAGCAGGCGAAGTTGTGCGGCCAGTGTCGACCCAGAATACGGCTTGGGGCGCTGGGTTTTTCGGAGAAATTCGCACGTCGCTCGCTGCGCCTGCTATGGCAATGTGCGTATCGTAGCCGACAACGGCGCGCAAAACAGACTGAATCAGATCGCCCTCGGCCTGATCCTGCGAGATGATAAGGATACGCGAAATCCTGGGCAGAGCCGCGCGCTGGCGTGCCAATTCGCTAAGGTGGGCCAGGACATCTGCGCCTGAGTAGGGCATGGGCTTACTTCTGCCGGGGAATCGGAGAGAGACTTTCTCCGATCAGGATAACTCATCCAACGGAAATTATTTCGCTCAGTCTCTGCAGAACTGTTTTCTGCTGCGAACACAACGAGTGCCCGGCGCGCTTTGCCTCAGCCCTTTTTCGCGGCCTTGCTGGCGTCCTTGTAGAGCGGCAAGACGGCTGCAATGTTCTTTTCAATCGTGGCTATCCGCGTCTCACCCGAGGGATGCGTAGAGAACCACTCATAGGGGGCGCCCTTCGAGGCCGCCGTCATTTTCTTCCAGAGCGAAACGCCCGCATGCGGATCAAAGCCTGCGCGTGCCGCCAACTCCAGCCCGACCAGATCGGCATCCGTTTCGTCATCGCGCGAGAATTTGAGTGTCAGCAGCCCGGCGCCCGACTGCGCAACAGAGCCTGCAGTCTCGCCGGCAATGGCGGCGATCGCCTGCGTGCCAATGTTGGTCAGCCCTTGCTTTGCGATCTGCTCGCGGCCGTGTTCGCGTAGGGCATGAGCCATCTCATGCCCCATCACGATGGCAATTTCGTTGTCGGTCAATTTCAACTGATCAATAAGCCCAGTGTAGAAAGCGATCTTTCCACCGGGCATGCAGAAGGCGTTGATTTCGTTCGAGCGGATGAGGGTCACCTGCCATTGCCATGAGCTGGCACGCGGATTGAATCGAGCGGCTTGCGGAATGATACGTTGAGAAATTTTTTGCAAGCGCAAGAACTGAGCATCGCCCGCCGCTACAACTTGGCCCTTGGCGGCGGCCTGCTGCACCAGCCCCGTGTATTGCGTCGCGGACGACTGTTCGAGCTGTTCGGCGGGCACGATCTTGCGCAGCTGAGACGCTTCGCCGACGTTGACACCTTGGCCCGGCAGTCCGGGAGAGGCCGCACACGAGGCAAGCGCCAAAGCGGCAACGCTCGCGGCTATTGCGTTGCGCCTGGCATGTGCTGTCCGGCCCGAAACCATACTGCCCCCGTCATTCTTGTTCGTGCTCTCGCCCGCAGGCGGCCCGGCCTCTTTGAACACTCCACGCAGTGTGAGGTTGCTTCAACTGTCGGAGACAAGTGTGTTCAAAAAGCGGGACCCGATGTCAACGAATGACCCCGAAGTCCTTCGGGACGTTATGGGCAGATGCCAGCCCCTTGACCGTGTCGAGCCCTTTGGCGCCCTGGAACTTAGCCCCATCGAGATCGGCATCGGATACATCCGCCCCCGTGAGATCAGCGCCTGAAAAATCGGCGTGGGCCATATCAACCCGCTTCAGAATAGCGCCGCGCAGGTTTGCGCCGCGCAGATCGGCGAACTGCAGCAGCACGTAGGTGAAATCTGCTTTGTGAAGGATTGCCGAACTGAGATTGGCGTTCATCAGGTCGGCGCGCCACAAGTTCTCGATGAAGCCCGTCGTGTTGGTGGGGGCAAAGCTCGCATTGGAAAGATCGGCGCCGCTGAAATCGACATTGCGGAACCGCCCGAAAATGCGCGTGTCAGTCAGTCTCGCGCCTTTGAAGCTCGGTGCGTCGCGCGCCACTTCTTCAAGATTGGCCGCTGTGGTTGGGCGCAGCATGGTGACGCCCGACAAGTTAGCACCATCAAGCCGCGCACCGATGATGTTGGCGCGGTCCATGTTGGCACCGCTGAGATCGGCGTTCGTGAGGTTGGTGCGCGACAAGTCGGCGCCAAACATTTTTGCGCCGGTCAAGTTGGCCTTCTTGAAGTCAATGCCTGAGAGATCGAGTTCAGTAAGATCACGGCGGCTGAAATCCGGCGTCACGCCGGATTGTAATTGGAACAACTGTGTTGTGACATCACGCGCTGAAAACTCCGCTGCTTGGGCAGATGCTGCCGGGATCACAAAGGCTGTAAGCGCACCGATAGACAGAGCGCACAATCGCGTGCGGGCAGAAGTCAGAAGTCGGATTGGCTGGTTGGATATTGTCATAGATATAACTATGCCGATCCGGCGTGTCGTCCGCAAGGCGTCTTCGAAGGGCATGTCCGGGCGGCGCTATATTCGTTCACAACAAGCGCTGAGAGCAAGGGCTAACGCTGCTTCAGTTGTCTTAAGTCGAACGGATGTGCGGCCGATATTGCCGAGCCGAAGTTCCTGTGTCTCGGGTTCAGCCCCAACTGATGCCAGACCAAGAAACACCAGTCCGACCGGCTTTGTCAAAGTGCCCCCGCCTGGCCCCGCGACGCCGGTGACGGAAACAGCAAGTGAACTGCTAGCACGCAGCTGCGCGCCTGTCGCCATGGCGGCGGCAACCTGCGCGCTCACCGCCCCATGCAGCGCGAGCAAAGAGTTCGGCACGCCGATCATCTCTGTCTTGGCGGCGTTGGAATACGTGATGAAGCCCAGATCGAAAACGTCAGATGCGCCGGCAATCGAAGTGATTGCTGCGCCCAGCATGCCCCCGGTACAGCTTTCGGCAACCGTGATTTTCGATCGCCGGGCGCGCAGCGCAGCAACGAGGGTTGCTGCGAGGCTCAGTATTGGAGCGGGAAAGATCTCACCGCCTGTGGCGTGTTCCGTGCCGGGCATGGCTAAGTGTCCTCATTTGATGAGTTGGCAGCCGGCCATAAAAAAGCGCGCCGTGATCGCGCGCTTTTCATTTTAATCTGACATCGCATGCGTGCGCCTGGATTTCAGGCGATACTATTCCGCGATCAACTTTTCAGCCAGATGCAGCATTTCATCGAGCTTGGCGCGGCACTCCGAACCCATCGCCGTGTTCGCCTTCACCTGAGCACCCTGCCAGATCGGATAGGCATCCTTGAGGACGGCCTGGCCTTTGGGCGTAAGGTGCAAACCGCGGCCGCGGCGGCCGGCCGGGGGATCCATGACCAAATGACCGAGCGCCAGCAAGCGCTTCAAGTTACGCGACAGGGTCGACTTTTCGATATCGAGATCGCCGCCGATTTCCACGGCTGTAATCCCATCGCGCGACGCAAGCTGGGCGAGCAGGGTATACTGACTGCCTGTGATACCGAGCGGACGGAGCGCGTCGTCATAAACACGGGTGACGATGCGCGAGAGTTGGCGGACACGCGTGGCCAAACACGTGGAAGCGGTGCTTTCAGCAATCTCACCAATGCTGGCCGGTACTGCAGCGGAGCGTTCAAGTGTATTGGTCATGATGTTCATCAGTTGCCTCGATCTCTGCGTGGCCATACAACCACATATGATGGAGATGCCGCGATTCTGCAAGTGTGGTCAACGATGCATTGCATCGGGCCGTTCGTGTCAAAGCGGCCATTGCGGCTGCCTGCCGACCAGTTCTTAGCGGTTAAGGTGAGGCGGGCAGGCGGACCGTGGCTGAAGCCATGGCGGCAAGCCCCTCGCGGCGGCCAATAAATCCCAAACCTTCGTTGGTGGTTGCTTTGATACCGACGCGCGTGGTGCAAATGCCGAGGACCTCGCCGATGACATGCTGCATTGCCTGCCGATGGGGCCCGATCCGCGGCGCCTCTGCGAGAAGTGTTATGTCCACATTGATGATAACGCCTCCGCGTTCCCGGATGCGGCGGGCGGCGTCGGCGAGGAAAAGGCGTGAGGCAGCCCCTTTCCATTGTGCATCGCTGGGTGGGAAGTGCTGGCCAATGTCGCCATCGCCAATAGCGCCGAGCAGGGCATCCGTCAGTGCGTGCAGGGCAACGTCAGCATCCGAGTGTCCTTCGAGCTTGTGGGAATGCGGGATTTTTACTCCGCACAGCCAAACGTGATCGCCAGCGGTGAAGCGGTGTACATCATAACCGGTGCCGGTACGTGTTTCGAAATCGCCGCTGGTCGGATTGAGGCGCGTTGCAGCCATCTGAAGGTCCTCAGCGGTTGTGATCTTGACGTTGGCTTCGCTTCCTTGAACGAGCATCACGTTCAATCCTGCCCATTCAGCAATTCCCGCGTCGTCGGTAAAGGTTGCAAGACCCGCAGATGCCGCCCGCTTATGCGCTTCAAGGATGCTCGAAAATGCAAAGCCTTGTGGAGTTTGAGCGCGCCACAACCGCTGGCGATCAATCGTTTCTGCGATATGGCCGCTGGGAGCGGCACGCTTCAAGGTGTCGGCGACCTGCGTTGCAGCAATGGCTGCGGGAGAGGTTTCGAGGGCCGCTATAACCCGCGCGATCGTGCCGGCGTCAACGAACGGCCGGGCGGCATCGTGAATCAGCACCTGATCTGGCGTGAGATTGGCCAGTGACTGCAGACCGAGGTGGACCGACTCCTGCCGCGAGCCCCCGCCATGAACTGGAGGCAGCAACTTACCGCCGCCATCACACTCCTTGATCGCATCAGCATAGAGGCACTCGTCTGCCGGGTGGATGACCACCCGGACAATGTCGATAGCCTCGTGGTCGAGAAAGACCTTCAGCGTGTGCAAGAGCACGGGTGTCCTATTGAGCAAGATGTACTGTTTGGCCAGGTCATCGGGGCGGGTCTGGGCCCGCGACCCGCGTCCGGCAGCAACGATCAATGCGGCAATCGTCACGGGGGTCTACCTGGCTGCTGGGTTGGTGATGGGGCCGGCGAATGCCTTGTCTAAAGCCATGGGTCAGATTGCGCAATTCGCAGCCGACTGTTCGCACTTGCGAAATCCTCAAGTCGCCCGTATTGTGCCCAAAGCAAAGGCAGAGACAGGTTATGCCTGAAAATTTAGCAGATACGACTTTGGCAAGTTCAACAGCCCCTCTCAGGGTCGGCGGAATCACGCTCGCAAACCGGGTTGTCATGGCCCCGATGACAGGTGTGTCGGATCTGCCTTTCCGCCGCCTCACACACGAGTTGGGCGCTGGGCTGGTTGTCTCGGAAATGGTGGCAAGCAGCGAACTTGTGTCAGAACGCCCTGACGTCATGCGGCGTGCACAGGGCGCGGACCTAACTCCGTTCGTCATACAACTGATTGGTTGCGAGACTCGGTGGATGTCCGAAGGGGCGCGCATTAGCGAATCTTTGGGTGCCGACATCGTCGACATCAATATGGGGTGCCCAGCGCGCGAGGTAACCGGCCGGGCTTCGGGCAGCGCCCTGATGCGTGATCTCGATGCTGCCACCGCGCTGATCGAAGCGACAGTGAAGGCTGTCAGAGTGCCTGTCACCCTCAAGATGCGTCTTGGCTGGGACAATGCAAACCGCAACGCCGCCGAATTGGCAAAGCGCGCCGAGGCCGCGGGCGTTCAATTGATCAGCGTGCACGGCCGCACGCGCCAGCAGTTCTTCAAGGGCTCAGCCGATTGGAGCTTTGTCAGGCACGTGAAGGATGCGGTTCGCATTCCGGTCATTGTCAATGGCGACATCAAAACCGCAGCGCACGCACGCGCGGCCATGGCGGCCTCGGGGGCTGATGGTGTGATGATTGGAAGGGGCGCTTATGGCGCGCCCTGGCGGCCTGGCCAAATCGCGCGATCTCTTGCCAGCCAATCGGACGAAGCCACGCCCCATCTCAGCGTGCAGGCCCGGATTGCCATTGGCCACATCGCCGAAATGTTCGCACACTACGGAGCCGTGCTGGGCAATCGCAACGCCCGCAAACATATTGGCTGGTATCTCGAAGCCAGCGGCCGGCCTGAGGCGGAAGTAAAATCTTGGCGGCAGAAACTGTGCACGCTCGACAACAATGACACGGCCTTGCGCGAGCTGAAGAATTTCTACGATCAGGCCTGTGAAGCGCAAGAGCGCGAGGTGACCGCATGAACGCTGCTCCCGCAACGCGCCCCGCGCCACCTCCGCATCGCGGACCGATCGAATTTGATTTGCTCTTGGCCGCTCTCCCGCATCCAATTCTCGTGCTCGGCGAGAACAACTCCGTCGTTTATGTCAACGCAGCGGCTGAAGCCTTTTTATCGACCAGTGCCCCGGTTCTGAAGCGGTCCCGTCTGAACGATGTGATTGCGTTTGGTTGCCCGCTGCTGGCGCTTCTCGAGCAAGTCCGCGCCACGCCATCGACGATCAACGAGTACGGCATCGAGATGGCGTCGCCAAAGTTCTCTGTGCCGAAGCTGGTCGATGTCTACGCCGGGCCGTTCCCCGATCATTCCGGCCTCATCATTGTCATCCTGCAGCAGCGCACTATGGCGCAGATGATCGAACGGCAGTTGACCCATCGGGCGGCCGCGCGGTCGGTTTCGAGTATGGCGGCGGTTCTGGCCCACGAAATCAAGAATCCGCTTTCGGGCATTCGCGGCGCGGCTCAATTGCTCGAGCAGAATCTTTCCGATGAAGACAGGGTGCTGTCGCAATTGATTTGCTCGGAGACAGAGCGCATCTGCAAGCTCGTCGATCGCATGGAAGTATTCGGCGACGAACGCCCGCTGGCAAAAGAAGCCGTCAATATCCACGACGTTCTCGATCACGTGCGGCGGCTTGCGGAAGCTGGCTTTGCCAAGGGCATGCGTTTTGTCGAGGACTACGACCCGTCGTTGCCGCCGGTGCCTGGTAACCGTGACAAGCTGGTGCAGGCGCTGCTCAATTTGGTGAAGAATGCGGCCGAGGCGATCGGTGAGACCCGCGAACCAGGCCGCATTCTCATGCAGACCGCATTCCGTCCCGGCGTAAGGCTGTCGGTTCCCGGATCAGATCAGCGCATCAGTTTGCCCTTGATGATTCAGATAGAGGACAACGGCGCGGGCGTGCCTGAGAGCATGAAACCGCATCTGTTCGATCCGTTCATGACGACGAAGCGCACCGGGACGGGCCTTGGCCTGGCTCTTGTCGCCAAGATCATCAACGATCACGGCGGCATTATCGAATGTGACAGTGAACCTAAGCGGACCGTTTTCCGGGTTCTCCTGCCGTTGCAGGACCGGACACGCCCGGCCGCCCCAATACACCAACCGCTTGATCGAAAGGAGTGAGACAAACTCATGGCCCGAGGCACAATTCTGATCGCCGACGACGATAGCGCGATCCGCACGGTTCTTAATCAGGCTCTGGCGCGCGCGGGCTATTCACCCCGTGCAACCGGCAACGCGGCAACGCTGTGGCGCTGGGTCAGTGCCGGCGAGGGCGATGTTGTAATTACTGACGTTGTCATGCCCGATGAAAACGCGTTCGATCTGATCCCGCGCATGAAGAAGATGCGGCCGGATCTGCCAATTATTGTCATGAGCGCGCAGAACACCTTGATGACCGCTCTGACGGCCGCCGAGAAGGGGGCCTACGAATACCTTCCCAAGCCCTTCGACCTTTCCGAGCTTGTGGCTGTCGTCGGCCGCGCCTTGTCGGGCCAGACACGGACGCTGCGTGCCCTGAGCCCAGAAGTGGAAGCCGAAGAGCTGCCGCTCATTGGCCGCTCGCTGGCGATGCAGGATATCTACCGGTCGCTCGCACGCCTCACCCAAACCGATCTCACGGTGATGATCAGCGGCGAGAGCGGCACGGGCAAAGAACTCGTTGCTCGCGTGCTGCATGATTTCGGCAAGCGGCGTCATGGACCGTTTGTCGCCATCAACATGGCGGCCATACCGCGCGAGTTGATCGAAAGCGAACTCTTCGGCCATGAGAAGGGCGCCTTTACCGGTGCGCAGATGCGAACCCAAGGGCGATTTGAACAGGCAGAAGGCGGCACGCTGTTTTTGGACGAGATCGGCGATATGCCGCTCGAAGCGCAGACGCGGCTTTTGCGCGTGCTGCAGCAGGGTGAGTACACCACAGTTGGCGGTCGCACGCCGATCAAGACGAACGTGCGAATTATCGCGGCTACGCACCGCGATCTCAAATCTCAGATCCAGCAGGGCCTGTTCCGCGAGGATCTCTATTACCGCCTCAACGTCGTACCCGTGCGCATCCCGCCGCTGCGCGAGCGCACGGAAGACATCGGTGATCTCGTTCGCCACTTCTTGCGGCTGGCTGCACGTGAGGGGCTAGGTCAAAAGGCGATCGAGACCGCGGCGATCGATAAGATGAAACTCTATCATTGGCCCGGCAACGTGCGCGAATTGGAGAACTTCGTCCGCCGGGTGGCAGCTCTCAACGTACAAGATACGATTACGGCCGAAATCATCGGGCAGGCGCTCGAAGCGTCGGCTCCCTCGCCAACGCCCACAGCCGCGGGGGAAGCCGCTGGCCTGTCGGAGATGGTTGAGCGGCACCTAGCCTCGCACTTCGCCACTTACGGCAAGGACCTACCGCCTCCCGGGCTATATGACCGGATTATCCGCGAGGTCGAAAGACCCTTGCTGTCGGCGGCCCTGGCGGCCACGCGCGGCAACCAGATCAAGGCCGCCGAGATGCTCGGGCTCAATCGCAACACGCTCCGCTCACGTATACGAACCCTCGACATCCGGGTCTTCCGCAGCCCGCTCGATTGACGCAGGGGGGCTGCGGCAATCCTGCAAATGCGCATTTTGGCGTTGGTAAGCGTATGAACAAACGCCTCATTGCTTGCGCTTTGTCGCAAGAATGTCACAGTTGCCGTGTTGCTAGTGGTTCAGCAGTTGCACTTCTGACGTCTGAAGTGTCGCTGCTGCAACAGGCGGCAAACTTCGTTGAATTTGCAGCCATAACACGCGCCCAAACTGCAACCGTTTCTGCGGACGAGCGTCCGTGGTTGCGTTCTCGGTCTGGTCAAGCAAGAGAAGGCACATGCAGGCAGGCTCCCACCCGGACCAGTCAAAGACTGACTTTGATCAGGCGGCCTCGCCGCTCCTTGATCCGAGCGACCGGATGTTCTGGACCGGGCTTGTGGTCGTGGTGCTGTCGCTGGTCTCGGCTCTGGCGACGTTCTTGATCCTGACTGGGTTGACACCCATTACGCCGCGCAACGAAGTTGTGCTGACGGCTCTGTTCGTCAACGTGCTGCTGATTATCGCCATGACGGGGATTGTCGCTTGGCAGGGCTACGGACTTTGGCGGGCGTGGCGGGAAAAGATTGCCGGGGCCCGGCTGCACGTACGTATCGTGGTGCTGTTCTCGCTCATTGCTGCCTTGCCAGCGATGTTACTCGCCGTCGCCGCCACCACGACATTTTCGCGCTCGCTCGATGGCTGGTTTTCAACGCGCACGCTCGCCATCATCAACAACTCACTGGACGTGGCAAAATCCTACGTCGAAGAGCACGGCCAAGTCATCCGCACGGACATCGCCAACATGGCCCGTGATGTTGATGCCATCGCTGATACAACTGCAAACGACCCGAAAGCGTTGCAGCAGGTCGTGTTCGCGCAAGCGGGGCTGCGTGATCTGCCGGCCGCCTATATCATCAACGCAGACGGCACACCTGTCGTCATAGGCATCGAAGATGCCAACATGCCCTACATCCGGCCGGCCGCGTCCATGATCGCAAAGGCCGCCGCAGGACAAACGCCAGTTGTCACGCCGCGCGGGTCCTCGCGCATTACCGCCGTGACGAAGTTGACCAAGTATCCTGACCAGTATCTCTATGTCGGCCGCGATGTCAGTGCCAAGGCACTTGGCTCGCTCGATCGCACCGAGCAGACGGTCGCCGAGTACAATAAGCTGCGGCAGGTGCGCGGCGGCCTGAAGCTGGCTCACGGCCTGATGTATACGATGATTTCGATGACGGCGCTTCTGGCAGCCATCTGGGCGGGCCTTTGGTTTGCCGGCCGCTTTGTGGCCCCCATCCGCCGCCTCATTGCGGGGGCTAACGAGGTCTCGAAGGGCAACCTTGCCGTCGAGTTGCCCGAGCGGCGCGGTGAAGGCGACCTTCGCCGCTTGTCTCAAACCTTCAACACCATGACGCGCGAGTTGAAACATCAGCGCGACGCGCTCGTCACCGCCAACGAGCAATTGACCGACCGCCGGCGCTTTATGGAGGCTGTGCTATCGGGCGTCTCTGCTGGCGTGATCGGGCTCGATCCGCAGGACCGCATCACGTTGCTGTCGCGCTCGGCAGAACAATTGCTCGGCGTGAGCGAGGAGCAATCAGCGGGCAAGCGGCTTGTGGATGTGCTGCCAGATCTTTCTCCCATTCTCGACCACCGCGAAGAGCCAGGGCCGAAATCGCGCAGCCCGCTCGAACTCAATTCAAACATCGGCGGGGAAGACCGCACCTTCTCGGTGCGTATTACCCGTGAGACGGCGGGGCCGGGCGAAGTGGGCTCGGTGGTGACGCTTGATGACATCACGGAATTGGTCTCCGCCCAGCGAACCAGCGCCTGGGCAGATGTAGCGCGGCGTATCGCGCATGAGATCAAGAACCCGCTAACGCCGATCATTCTCTCGGCGGAACGGATCCGAAAAAAGTACGGCAAGTCGATTACGGAAGACCGTGAGACCTTCGACAAGCTCACGGCCACGATCGAGCGGCAGGCTGGCGATATCAAAACCATGGTCGATGAGTTCGCCGCCTTTGCCCGGGTGCCTAAGCCCGTCATGGAACCCGGTGATCTGCGCGACTGCCTGCAGGAGCCGGTGATCCTGTTCCGCGAGAGCCATCCGAAGATTACGTATTCGCAGACGATGCCATCGGTGCCGGTCGAAGCCCTGTTCGATCGCCGCCTGATCACTCAGGCCCTGACAAACCTCGTCAAGAACGCCACCGAAGCTGTGGAAGCTGCAACCGAGACATCGGATGCGGGATGGGTGCCCAGCGTGGAATCGATTTTGCGGCTGACACCGGAGGCCATCGAAATTGAAGTGATCGACAGCGGCGTTGGATTGCCCAAGGCCAATCGGGCTCGGCTTCTTGAACCTTATGTGACAACCAAGGGCCACAAGGGAACGGGACTTGGTCTGGCAATCGTGCAGAAAATCACTGAACAACATGGCGGCACGCTGCTGCTCGACGATGCGCCGCAGGCCGTTGGGCGCACCCGGGGCGCACGCGTTCGTATGACCTTACCTTTACGCTTGCTGGCGAGCGTTAAATCGTCTTCATCGCAAGGCGCGCATGCCACTGCAGTAACGTGAACAATGATTTCGTTTGATTGAGCCTGAAGGAGCGACCGATGGCAGCTGATATTCTGATTGTCGACGACGAGGCCGATATTCGCGAACTCGTGGGCGGCATCCTGCAAGACGAGGGGCACCGCACACGGCTCGCCCGCGACAGCGACGAAGCGCTGCGCGCAATTGAAGAGCGCCGCCCGCATCTTGTTATTCTCGACATCTGGCTGCAGGGCAGCCGGCTCGACGGCCTGGAAGTGCTCTCGGTCATCAAGCGCACCTATCCGGATCTGCCTGTGGTCATCATCTCAGGGCACGGCAACATCGAAACCGCCGTCACGGCCATCAAGCGCGGTGCTTACGACTACATCGAGAAGCCCTTCAAGAGCGATCGCTTGGTGCTTGTCACCCTGCGCGCGCTCGAGGCGTCTAACCTCAAACGCGAAGTCAAAGAGCTCAAAGAGCGCTCGACGGTTTCCGCCGAGATGATCGGCAAGTCTGCCGCCATTAATCATCTGAAAAGCGGGCTCGACCGTGTCGCGCCGACCAACAGCCGTATCCTCATTCGCGGATCTTCAGGAACCGGCAAGGAACTCGCGGCCCGCGTCATTCATCAGAAGTCGCAACGCGCCGATGCCCCGTTCGTGGTTCTGAATGCCGCCGCCATGGCTCCCGACCGCGTCGAAGAAGAACTGTTCGGCACCGAAGACCGCACCGGAGGCCCGCGCAAAGTTGGCGCACTTGAAGAAGCCCACGGCGGAACACTTTACATCGACGAAGTGGCCGACATGCCTCTCGAAACACAGGGCAAGGTGCTGCGCGTGCTCGTCGAGCAGAAGTTCTTGCGCCTCGGAGGGGCTCAAAAGGTCGCTGTCGATGTCCGCATCATTTCATCGACCAGCCGCGACCTTGAACGCGACATGGCCGAAGGCCGCTTCCGCGAAGATCTCTATCACCGCTTGAACGTGGTGCCATTGCGCGTGCCTAGCCTTGCCGAGCGCCGCGAAGACATCCCAGATCTGATCGCCTATTTCATCACGCAACTGTCGCAGGCGTCGGGCCTGTCGCCACGGCGCATTGGCGAAGATGCAACCGCCGTTCTGCAGGCGCACGACTGGCCGGGCAACGTGCGCGAGCTGCGCAACAACATCGAACGCTTGCTGATCCTTGCTGGCGGTGATCCGAACGCCATCATCACAGCCGACATGCTGCCAGACGAGATCGGCTCGAATGTGCCGCTGCCGGTCAATGGCGGGGCAGAGCATTTGATGTCGCTGCCGCTGCGCGAAGCGCGCGAGATCTTCGAGCGTGAATACCTGCTGGCGCAGATCAACCGCTTCTGCGGAAACATCTCGCGCACGGCAGAGTTTGTTGGCATGGAACGCTCGGCGCTGCATCGCAAGTTGCGCGCGCTGGGTGTCTCGTCCGATCAACGCGGCCCCGACGTAAGGCCTGTTTGACCGATGATCTTTGCTGAAGCGAGCCGGTTCCCATGACCCGCATCATCTATGTCAACGGCCGGTATGTACCCTACGCCGATGCCGCCGTGCATGCCGAGGATCGCGGTTTTCAATTTGCCGATGCCGTCTACGAAGTTTGCGAAGTCTCGGGCGGGGCGCTGATTGATGAGGCGCGCCACGTCGAGCGGCTTTGGCGCTCGTTGTCGGAGATCGGCATCGAGCGTCCGATGAGTGCGACGGCCCTCGGGTTGGTGATGCGCCAGACCATCCGCCGCAATCGCGTGCGCGACGGTCTTGTATATCTGCAGGTGACTCGCGGGGAGGCCCGCCGTGATTTTCTGTTTCCCGATGCCGGGATAACGCCGCCGACGCTTGTGTGTCTTGCGCGCAGAATCGACCCAGAAAAAGTGGCCGCCCGTGCCGCGGCCGGCATCTCGGTTAAGACATTGCCCGACAATCGTTGGGGCCGGTGTGACCTGAAGACGGTTATGTTGCTGCCCGCGTGCCTCGCCAAGGATGCGGCACGGCAGGAGGGCGCGGCCGAAGCCTGGTTCGTCGACGGGCAGGGGCTCGTGACTGAGGGTGCTGCCAGCAATGCTTGGATCATCGATGCCAACGGCGTTGTCATCACGCGGCCTCTCGGCGCCAATCTTCTGGCGGGCGTCACCCGCGCCACATCTATGGAGGCGTTGATGCGCTTGCAAATGAAGGTGGAGGAACGACCCTTTACCGTTGCCGAGGCTAAAGCCGCCAGCGAGGCCTTTATTACTTCTGCTACAGGCACCGTGATGCCAGTCGTTAAGATCGACGGCGCTCCCATCGGTACAGGTACCCCCGGCCCGCGCACGCGGCTGTTGCGCGAGACATTTCATCAGGTTGCTCAGCGTTCCGGCAACTGAACCCGCGATCAAATGTCTGTGTGGAGCAACGCGCTGCCGTACTAGAACTAAATACACTATCGCAGCGTAAACCTTGTCGGAGCTTGAAAATACTCAGCCAGGGCTCACATACCGTCAACAGGCAGCAGCCCCGCCGTAAGAATGCAGTCAAGCATTCACGGCCAAGAAGAGGCAAATCATATGGCCCAAGAAAAGACCCAGAACCTTCAGGACACCTTTCTCAACCACGTTCGCAAAAGCAAAACACCGCTCACCATTTTCCTCATTAATGGGGTGAAATTGCAGGGGGTCGTCACGTGGTTCGACAATTTTTGTGTGCTTTTGCGCCGCGACGGACACTCGCAGCTGGTCTATAAGCATGCGATATCGACCATCATGCCCGGCGCGCCCGTACATTTAATGGATGGCGAAACGCCTGAGTAAGGCGAGCTAACAGCGGAAAAATCAGGGCAGTGCCCATCAAAGATCGAGATCAAAACGGCCCGGCGGACGCAGCGGATGGCGCTGCCGCCGAGCCACAGAAAAAGAGAATTCCTCGCCGCTCGCGGACAGAAGACACGCGCGCGGTGCGTCAGCGGGCCTTGGTGCTGGTGCCCATTTTCAAGAGCGACAAATGGAAGGCCGCACCGGCCGACAGCCGGGCCGCGCGGCACGTGCCCGAT
>Ga0247837_1006493_pt1 | contig 16412 bp, 16 predicted proteins | sample LaCtaG_2_FD_187115 | JGI IMG/M metagenome (GOLD analysis project Ga0247837, IMG submission 187115) | Freshwater microbial communities from meromictic Lake La Cruz, Castile-La Mancha, Spain - LaCruzMarch2015_14.5m | ecosystem: Environmental > Aquatic > Freshwater > Lake | place: Spain: Castile-La...
TAAGTCGCCCATAATTCCAACTGGCATAGATAGTTTAGCTGCGATGCTGCGAATTTTAACAATGTTTTCGGCATGAAACTCATGTGTGCCATGTGAGAAATTCATCCGAAACACATTAACCCCAGCTAGGATTAATTTTTCGATCATTTCTGGGCTTGAAGATGCAGGCCCCATCGTGGCAATAATTTTAGTTTGTTTCATAAATTCTCCAGTAAAAATATTTTTCAGAGGGTATTTTACACTATTTGGACTGTTAGCTTGATTAATTCCATTATTGTTAATGTGGTAATTTGTTTTAAACTCGTAAATTATAATTTGCACAATTTAACCGAGATTGCTATTTGATGAGTTAATCAAGTAATGTAGATTAAGAGTGTGCAAATTTATTTAATTTTTGAATTGATATACTTACTCTACAATTATTGCAGATTCAATTACGATTGCGTCAACTGGAACATCATCATGCATGCCACGGCGACCAGTTTTAACTAGTTTCATTTTATCAACAATTTCAGTGCCTTCAATAACTTTACCAAATACGGCATAACCCCAACCATGTGCATTTTCAGCACTAAAGTTTAAGAAGTCATTGTTTTTTACATTGATGAAAAATTGTGCAGTTGCCGAATGTGGTTGTGAAGTACGCGCCATTGCGATGGTGTATTTATCATTTTTTAAGCCGTTATTAGCTTCATTTTTGATTTGTTCGCGAGTATTTGATTCTTTCATATTAACATCCATACCACCGCCTTGAATCATGAAGTCATTAATTACGCGGTGAAAAATTTTACCGTTGTAATGTCCTGATTTTACGTATTCAACAAAGTTTGCTACGGTTAAGGGAGCTTTTTCTGCATTTAATTCTAATTTGATTGCACCAAGAGTGGTATTTAAAATAACTTGAGTCATAGTGAGTCCTTTTTATAGTTTAAATTGATGAAATTTTATGATTATGCGCGATTTTAACATAGTGTTGTGCCGAATATGCCAAATGTGCAATTTCTGCTGGAGTTAATGGACGAATTTGCTTAACGGGGTTACCGAAATATAAATATCCTGAGAGCAGTTTCTTTCCTTGCGGAACTAAACTTCCTGCGCCAATCATGACATTATCTTCAATCACGGCATTGTCTAAAATAGTTGTGCCCATCCCAACTAAAATATTATCCTTGAGTTGGCAAGCGTGTAAGCAGCAATTATGCCCAATGGTAACATTTTTACCGATGATTAATGCCGTCTCGTTAGTTTTACCTGGGTTATCATGGGTCACATGGAGCATGGTTAAATCTTGTACGTTACTATTTTCACCAATGCTAATTGCGGCAACATCTCCACGAATTACGGCATTACACCAAATTGAGACATTTTCAGCAATATTCACGCGTCCAATAATGACAGCGCTGGGATCAATAAACGCCGAATCTGCAATTTGTGGTACATAGTTTAAATATGCACGGATATTATTTGCCATTAAGGTTTACCACTCAATAGTTTCAATGAGATGGTTTTGATTGGTATAAATGCAAACTTCTCCTGCTATTTCGAGAGATTTTTTGACAATTTGTTGTGCGCTTAAATGCTCAGTATTATCAACCAAGGCCTTAGCCGCAGAGTAAGCATATGAACCACCTGAACCAATTGCGGCAATGTCATATTCTGGTTCTAATACATCACCAGTTCCCGTGATAATTAGGCTATGTTCTTTATCCGCAACAATTAACATTGCCTCAAGTTTCTGCAGCATGCGATCGGTGCGCCAATCTTTGGCTAATTCCACCGCCGAACGCATTAGCGCCCCCGCGTGCATTTCTAATTTAGCTTCAAAACGATCAAAAAGGGTAAAAGCATCGGCTGTCGCACCAGCAAAGCCTACAATTACCTGACCTTTATATAAGCGGCGAATTTTACGTGCAGTTGATTTGATAACTACGTGTCCAAGCGTTACTTGACCATCGCCACCCAACGCGACTTGATTTCCTTTGCGTACCGCGACGATTGTCGTACCGTGAAATTGTTCCATGCTGATTCCTTTCGCATTAAAACAGCTATAATGCTCATGATTATAGCCTAGATTATGTTAAAATATGCGGCCTAGATGAGCTTATTTCAAGAGTCTATTGATATATTAAGGAAAATAAATGTTAAAAATTACTTTGCCAGATGGTTCGGTGCGCGAATTTGATAGCGCCGTAACTATTCTTGATGTTGCTAAAAACATCAGTCCAAGCTTAGCTAAAGCAACTTTAGCGGGCGTAGTTAATGATAAATTAGTTGATGTTAGTCACTCGATTAGTAGTGATGCTAATTTACGTTTAATTACGGAAAAAGATGCGGAAGGTTTAGAAGTAATTCGTCATTCGACGGCACATTTGTTAGCTCAAGCGGTTAAACAATTATTTCCAATGGCGCAGGTTACGATTGGTCCTGTCATTGAAAATGGTTTCTTTTATGATTTTAGCTTTGAACGTGCGTTCACACCTGAAGATTTAGTTGCAATTGAAAAGAAAATGGTGCAATTAATTGAGAAAAATTTGCCTGTCGAGCGGGTTGAAATGTCACGCGAAGATGCGATCTTGTTTTTTGAATCAATTGGCGAAGAATACAAAGTTGAGGTAATTAGCTCAATTCCAGCCGGTGAAATTATTTCTTTGTATCGTCAAGGTGATTTTATTGATTTATGTCGTGGACCACACGTACCCAGCACAGGTAAAATTAAAGCCTTTAAGTTAATGAAATTAGCTGGTGCCTACTGGCGTGGGGATTCTAAAAATGAAATGCTACAACGGATTTATGGTACGGCTTGGCGGAATAAAGATGAACTTAAAGAATATTTACATCTTTTGGAAGAGGCTGAAAAACGCGACCATCGTAAACTTGGCAAACAATTAGATTTATTCCATTTACAAGAAGAAGCGCCTGGAATGGTGTTTTGGCATCCAAAAGGTTGGAAAATTTGGTTGGTTATTGAACAGTATATGCGTGGTGAGTTAGAGGCCGATGGTTATCAAGAAATTAAGACTCCGCAAATTGTTGATCGGAGCTTGTGGGAAAAATCTGGGCATTGGGAAATGTATGGTGATTTGATGTTTGCAACTAATTCGGAAAATCGCGATTATGCTGTAAAACCAATGAATTGTCCATGCCACATTCAGGTTTATAACCAAGGTTTAAAATCCTACCGTGATTTGCCGTTACGTTTGGCTGAATTTGGTTCTTGCCATCGGAATGAACCATCAGGTTCGTTGCATGGAATTATGCGGGTGCGTAATTTTGTACAGGATGATGCACATATCTTTTGTACTGAAGAGCAAATGGAATCTGAATCGATTAAATTTATCGATTTAGTTTATCGCGTATATCAGAAATTTGGTTTTGCGAAAATTGAAGTTAAATTGTCAACTCGACCAGAAAAACGTGTTGGGGAAGATCATCTTTGGGATGCTGCGGAAGATGCGCTAGCTAAAGCCTTGGAGTGTAAGGGCTTAGCCTTTACCTTACAACCAGGCGAAGGTGCTTTCTATGGTCCAAAAATTGAGTTTGCTTTAAAAGACTGTTTGGGACGCGAGTGGCAATGTGGAACGTTACAGTTAGATTTTAATTTGCCGAATCGGTTGGGCGCTAGCTATATCGCTGAGGATGGCAGCAAAAAAGTGCCAGTAATGTTGCACCGCGCAGCGTTGGGCTCTTTGGAGCGCTTTATCGGTGTCTTAATTGAGCATCATGCTGGACATTTGCCATTTTGGTTAGCACCTATTCAGGTGGTGGTGTTGAATATTTCGGAAAAACAAGCTGAGTACGCTGCGAAAGTTTGTCGGCAATTGATTGATCTTGGGGTACGTGCCGAGGTGGATACCTCAAATGAAAAAGTTGGTTATAAAATCCGTCAACAAACCATGCAAAAGATACCATATTTATTGGTAGTTGGTGATAATGAGGTGGCGAATGAACAAATTACCGTGCGCAAACAAGATGGCTCTGATTTGGGTGCAATGAGTGTTGCGGAGTTTATGTCCAATTGTGCTGACGCTTAATTTGAACTACATTGGTTAGGATAGATGGCAAATTTTACTCTTTTTTATCGTGGATTAATTACGAAAAATGCAGTAAAATATGTTAAAATCAAGGACTGTTTTTAGAAAAGGAATTAATATGATCAAAAGTAAAATTATGTTAGCATTATTGGCCTCGTTAGGTTTAGCGACAAGTTCGTTTGCCGCTGCAACAGCGTCAGCACCAGTTAGCGCGTCTGCACCAACTGCAAGTAAATTGCCTAAAGTCTCAGGAATGCCTGTTTTGGTCGATCGCACAGATTTAGTTCAAGCCATGCCAAATGCAGTGTTGTTTAATTTGGGTGAGAGTAAAATGAGTACTCAATTTATGCCAATTTTACAGTGGAATGCTACCTATTTAAATAAATTTAGCGGTGCTAAAATTAAAATTTCTGGTAATGCTGACGATTATAAAAATGCAGCACAAAATATGACTTTATCAATGCAACGTGCGCAAAATGTACGTTTTGCTTTGATGGATATGGGTGTGCAGGATCAGCAAATTGAAGTTGTGGCATTAGGCGATCGCGAGCAGAAGTTTAAGAAAGATTCAGATGGTCATCAACCGCGCAATCAACGCGTTGATGTTTTTTATACCACACAAAAACCTAAGGGATACACTGTTGAAAAAATTCCAGTTGTGACGATTGATACGTTTGAGCAAACGGTGATTCCTGAAGCTATTTAAGAAATTATTTGGTAAATAAAAAGACCCTAGGTTAAATCTAGGGTCTTTTAGGTTGCGCTGCTTAAAAAGGATTCTTTGACATTCTCCCTCATTCGTACCATGCTGTACGCTTGTCAAAAATTCAACTTACTTAGTAGCGCTTAGCTCTGAATAGCTAAAGTTTCTAACCGAATTGTAGCATGTCGTTTTATGTTTTAACATCATGCGGTGCAATAAATACTTACAATTGGTGATGTTTAAATTATAGTGTTGGTACATCATCAGATTAGGTTTGATATAATGCGAAGTTAATTCAAAATTGTTAAGTTATGTGGTTGAGTAGTCTGTGCTTAGAAAGTTAGGCAATCAAATATTTGATGGGAAATAGGTTTAAATGAAAAAAGTAGCATTGATAACGGGTGTAAATGGTCAAGACGGCTCATATTTAGCTGAATTATTGATTGAAAAGGGTTATGAAGTTCACGGAATATTACGACGTAGTTCAATTTTTAACACTCAGCGCATTGAGCATTTATATCTCGATGATTTAGTTGAGGATATGCACAAAGCTCGTAAATTACATTTGCATTATGGCGATATGACGGATTCAACGTCGCTTATTCATATTATTCAAAAAACTCAACCCGATGAAATTTATAACCTTGCGGCACAATCACATGTTCAAGTCTCTTTTGAAATACCAGAATATACCGCAAATGGTGATGCCCTAGGCACGCTTAGAATATTAGAAGCGGTGCGAATACTCGGTTTAAGTCAGAAGACTCGAATTTATCAAGCTTCAACATCTGAGCTGTATGGTAAAGTTCAAGAAGTACCACAAACTGAAACTACGCCTTTTTATCCGCGTTCACCATATGCGGTGGCGAAACAATATGCCTTTTGGATCAGTAAAAATTATCGCGAAGCTTACAATATCTTTGCGGTTAATGGAATCTTGTTTAATCACGAATCAGAACGCCGAGGTGAAACTTTTGTGACGCGTAAAATTACTTTGGCGGTAGCAAATATCAAGAAAGGCTATCAAAAGAAACTTTATTTAGGTAATCTAAACTCATTGCGTGATTGGGGATATGCTAAAGACTATGTTGAGTGTATGTGGTTAATGCTACAACACGATACGCCTGAAGATTTTGTGATTGCAACGGGTACACAACACTCTGTGCGTGAATTTGTTGAATTAGCTTTTAAACATGTTGGAATAAACATTGATTGGCAAGGCGTCGGTATTGAAGAAAAAGGTATTTGTCAGCAAACAGGACAAGTTTTGGTTGAAGTAGATCCTAAATATTTCCGCCCAACCGAAGTTGAAACTTTACTTGGTAATCCAGCGAAAGCTAAAGCTTTACTTGGTTGGAATCCAATGCAAACTAGTTTTGAACAATTGGTAGAAATCATGGTTGAACACGATCTGGGTTATGTTGAAAAAATGAAGTTAGCGAGATACTAATGTATGAATAAAACTAGTAAAATCTATATCGCTGGGCATCGTGGTTTGGTTGGTTCTGCGATTGTTCGGAAATTAGAGCAAGATGGTTATAGCAATTTAGTCTTGAGAAGTCATTCAGAACTTGATTTGAGCAATCAACAAGCCGTAGATAAATTTTTTGCTGCCGAAAAACCTGAGTATGTATTTTTAGCTGCGGCTAAAGTTGGTGGGATTTTAGCCAATAACACCTATCGTGCTGATTTTATTTATGAGAATCTGCAAATTCAAAATAATATTATCCATGCTAGTTATAAAAACAATGTCAAGAAATTACTCTTTTTAGGTAGTAGTTGTATTTATCCAAAAAATGCACCACAGCCAATGGCAGAAGATTGTTTATTGACTGGTGAGCTTGAATATACTAATGAACCATATGCAATTGCTAAAATAGCTGGAATTAAAATGTGTGAAAGCTATAATTTGCAGTATGGCACTAACTATATAGCGGTAATGCCAACTAATCTTTATGGGCCAAATGATAATTTTGATTTTGAAAGCTCGCATGTATTACCAGCGATGATACGTAAAATCTATTTAGCAAAATTACTTGATGAGGGTAACTATACAGCAATCATAAATGATTTACGACTAGAGAATATCAAAAATAATACAGAACAACAAATACAAGCACAACTAGTTAAATATGGTATATACAAAGATCAAGAACAAACTACTCTCAAACTCTGGGGGAGTGGTACACCAAGACGCGAATTTTTGCACGTTGATGATATGGCTGGTGCTTGTGTATTTATTATGAATAATGTAAACTTCACGGATTTAATCAACAATCCACAAGATATTCGTAATACTCATATTAATATTGGTACAGGCGAAGATTTAACGATTAAAGAACTGTCTGCGATCATTAAAGAACAAATTAGTTACCAAGGTAAAATAGAGTTTGATACCACTAAACCAGATGGAACTCGAAAGAAACTGCAGGATGTTAGTAAAATACATAGCCTTGGTTGGGAACATAAAATTGAGTTGTCTGATGGCGTGAGGGGTCTTATTTGTTGGTATCAAGCATTGTTGGTTGATTCACGTTTTGTTAGCCATTGAACAGGGACAGGTGAATTGAAAAAGAAATTTTTTATTAACTCATTTCGGATTATTTCCTCGTTGGTCTTTCCATTAATTACCTTGCCGTATGTGACCAGAATGCTACAGCCATTAGGGTTTGGAAAGGTTGATTTTGCTAATAGTATTATTGCAATTTTCATGATGCTTTCTACTCTTGGTATACCGACATATGGAATTAGATTAGTAGCACAAAATCGACAGAATAGCAACGTTCTTTCTGAAAATGTTAAGCAGTTATTACTGCTACAAGTGCTTGGGATTTTAATTTGTTATGCGGTTTTTTTTATGTGTTTGTTTTTTTATTCCAAGATGGCGGATGAAAAATTGTTATTTCTGGTTTTGAGCTTAAGTATTTTAATGAATGGTATTGGTATTGACTGGTTTTTTTCTGGAATGGAGGAGTATGGTTATATAACCATTCGCAATGGTGCAATTCAGGTTATATCTATTTGCTTAATTTTATTCTTAGTAAAAAAGCCGAGTGATTATGTTATATATGCGGGAATAAGTGTTTTATCTTCGGTTGGTACGAATATCTTAAATTTATTTTATCTTAAAGATAGAATAAATTGGCAGCAGAAGATCAAGTTTAATTTACTACCACACATGAAAGGATCAATTGTTTTTTTTATCTTAATTTTAATTGGCACCTCGTTAACCAAGTTAGAGTCAATAATGATTGGCAGTTTGATGAACTATCAAGACGTTGGGGTTTATGCTGCTGCGAATAAGATAATTCAATGTGCAATTGGAGTCTACACTGGCATTGGAATGACTTTCTTACCAACCCTAGTCGGCTTGATGAATAATGATAAAGAAAAATTTAATGATATTTTAGGAAAGTCAATAGATGTGGTTTATTTTATTGCCGTTCCAACATGTGTTGTGTTGTATATCTTAGCTCCACAATTGATTGATTTTGTGTTGGGTAATAAATTTCATGCTTCTATTGAGCCGTTTCGTATTTTAACCTTTGTTATTTTTTTTGTCACGTTGAATGTAGTCGTTGGTAATCAGATATTTATTGCAGCACATAAAGAAATATATGCAATGATTCCAATTGGTTTTCTTGTGGTGTTCAGTCCTATTCTAAATTATATTTTAATTCCTCGATATGGTGTTAATGGTGCTGCAATTTCATTGCTTGGGACTTCTATTCTTTGTGCTGGAATACAACTTTGGCTGGCGCTTAAAATTAACCGAATTAATTTGTTGACAAAGCATCATTTTAAATACATAATAGCAAGTATTTTAATGGCGTTATGCATATTGTTTTTTATTAATTTGCAAATACAGCTAATAATAATAATATTAGTTGCTGCCATTTGTTATACTTTTTTTCTAGTAATAATGAAAGAATATATCGTACTCGAATATATCGGTAAAATTTCTCGTAGCATAATAACTAAATTTGAGTTGTCTAGAAAGCAATGAGTTGTAAGCAAACTATACTAACTATACTAAGGTGGGTTTAAATATGTATATTTGGAGATTAATAAAGAAAATTGTAAATTATTTGTACTTGAAGTACTATGGTGTAGAAACTAGCTTTGGTGATGTTGAACTAAATGGATTTCCCTTTATTTTAAAACATAAAACAGCTCGAATAATTATTGGTAAGGGTGTCACCCTTAATTCATCGTTCAAATCAAATTTTGCTGGAATTAACCACCGAATTATTTTAGCGGCTCCAGCAGACGGAGCTAGCATAACAATAGGAAAAGGTTCTGGAATTTCAGGTTCAAGTATTGTTGCAATAAAAGAGATTATTCTTGAAGATGGTGTTGGTCTGGGAGTTAACGCATGTGTCTATGATACTGATTTTCATCCAGTAGAAGCAGCATCCCGCTGTCAGCAGAAAAATATTATGGATGCTATGGCTAAGCCTGTTCTTATTAAAGAAGGAGCTTTAGTTGGAGCTAATTCGATTGTATTAAAAGGAGTCACTATAGGTAGATTTACTGTAATTGGTGCAGGTTCTATTGTTGTTAGAAGTATTCCTGATAATGTCGTCGCAGCAGGAAATCCAGCACAAGTGATTAAATTAATCAATCGGTAGTAAGGTGTAGTTTATGAAAAATATATCGGTCATTGTAGTTGTTTATAATGAAGAGAGCAGGATAGAAACCTTTATTCAATCATTTTTGTGGAGTAATGATTTAATTATCATTGATAAATCATCAACTGATAATACACGCGAGATAATTGCCAAATATCCACAAATAAAACTTGTTGTTACCGATTATAGTGATACAGGTGATGAGGTGAAATACGGTATTGAATGCGCTAAAAATGAATGGTTGATGACACTTACAGCTTCAGATGTAATTCATCCAGATTTAGTGAGTAAATTAATTAAATTTATCAATGATGATAATTTTAGTTATGATGTAATCGCATTACCATTTGCGATTTATGTGTTTGGTATTCGTGATGTTAAACGTAGTCCGTGGTGTGCAGCGCATAAAGAATGGATGTATAAGAAAAGTGTTATACATACTAGTACTACAGTTCACAAAGAAATATTTCACAATTCAAAAAATATTTATGTAATGCCATATAGTGAGAATGAAAATTTGTTCCATTTAACCCATGAAACAATGGATTCATTTATGGAGCGTCATGTAAGATACACTCGTATTGAGACTAAAAATTATACAGATGAAAAAAGTGCCTTACGTGCATCTTTTAGAGATTTACTTGGTTCCATAACAGAAGTTTGTTTTAAGCGGAAAAGTTTTCTAAAAGGATGGGATGGTATTGCATTGGGATTAGCGTATATTTCATATTTTATTTTGAAGTTTTTGTTTGTTTGGCAGAAATTTAGAGGGCAGGGAACCGCAGAATATCAAAAAATTAGGGCAAATATTTTAGCTTTGTGGGATATGGGAAATAAAAAAAATGAAAAATAGTGTGCGTGGTTTATTTTATATGTGGCTATTATTATGGCAATTATGAATCCTAAAATATCAATTATAACTGTTTGCTATAATAGTTCTAAAACGATTCGTCGAACTCTGGAGTCTGTTCTCAATCAAACCTATACGAATATTGAATATATTTTGGTTGATGGTAAATCAACGGATGATACTGTTGCAATTATTGAAGAATATGCGTCACTATGTACCGCCAAAGGTATTACTTATCGTTGGATGTCTGAGCCAGATAGTGGAATTTATGATGCCATGAATAAAGGTATCAAAATGGCTACGGGTGAATGGATAGGCATTATTAATAGTGATGATTGGTATGAACTAGATGCTTGTGAACAATTAGTAATGAACCTTAATCATGCTATTGAGTTTGATATTTTTGCTGGTGGCATCTATCAGTTTGTTCATGTGGGTAATCAAACATATTATCAAATTACTACACCGTCTTTAGAACAGATTAATACAAAAATGACACTATGCCATCCCGCTGTATTTGTTAAAGTAAATTTGTATGCTGAAAAATTATTTGACGCCTCATATAAAATCATGGCGGACTGGGCGCTAATGAAATATTTTGTTAGTAAAAAAGCTAAATTTCTTTTAACTGATAAACTATTGGCTAATTTTACCGAAGGTGGTATTAGTAGTCAACGCAATTTGTGTTTTTACAGAGAATGGATAAGAGTCTTAAAAATCACTCATAAAATTTCAGCATATTATATAGTTGGTATGGTAGTTTTTCGTAAAGAAATTTTGGCACGGTTAAAACCAAGATGGTTTACAAAGTATCGTCAGCAACAAATTTTACAGCGATTATATAAAAAATTATAATAATGTTAATATGTGGCTCATAATTGAAAGTTGTTTTTGAGAGATTATGAAAAAATTATTATTTGTGTGGAGCGGATTAAGAATTGGTGGTTCAGAACGTGCCTTGCTACCCCTAGTTAAATATTTGATTAAAGATTATGCCGTTGAGATTTTGTGCCATCAGCATATTTGTGAGTACACAGTTTTACCAGATGTGAAAATTAAGTATATAAAAACGCCACGAATAAAAATTTTTAATAAACTCAGTGATAAAGTATATTTGTGGCAGGCGATTTATAAGCATGCCAGTAATGTCGATGTTGTAATTTGTAATGAATTTCCATTGTTAGCGATTTTTAGCTATTTTGTTGCAAAATTACAACGTAAGCCGTTGATTATTTGGAATCATAGTTGTCGTGATGAATTAGCGTTAACAAATAATTCAATGGTGGAGTTAGTTTATAAATATGTTTTAAAAAGTGCACGTTCTATAGTAAATGTTAGTAGTTATTCAGAGCGCTCTTTATTTAAATACGTTGCTTGTGAGCTAGAGAATAGCCAAGTAATCTATAATAGCGTCGATGTTGTTTTACCTTCTTTGCCACGTATTGTCCATCATCAAAAAGCTAAATATAGTATTGTTGCGATAGGTGGTTTAATTCGTGAAAAAAATTTCAGTTTATTAATTTGTGCTGCTGAGGTTTTAATCAAAGAACATCACTTGGATATAGAGGTAATCATTTGTGGCGATGGTATTGAAAAAAATAATCTCCTTGAATTAATCAGTACTCTGGATTTAAATGCACATGTTAAATTGGTGGGGAAAGTTAGTAATCCGTTAGATTACATTCAAGCTAGTGATTTATTGGTATCACCATCTAATTCAGAATCATTTTCTTTGGTGGTTTGTGAGGCTCTTTTGTTGAATAAGCCTGTTATTGTTACCGATACGGGTGCTGCAGAAGTAGTTGGCAATGGCAAATATGGAATTGTGATAGAGAGAAATAATAAGGAGCAACTAGTTAATGCGCTTCTAACTGTGATTAAGAAACCATTATTTGTTCAGTCTATGCTTGAGAATTATGATGTGGCATTAAGTAGATTTAATGCTGATACTCAGGTTATACCAAGGTGGAAAAAATTGTTTACAGAGTTATAAATAAATTTAATATTTTTTGTCAGATGCGAGTTATGGATAATATGTTAAAAATGAAGCTGATAGTTAATTGTTAATTTTATCTGGATTAGATGGAATTTCAATTAGTTTTAATTGTGGAGATTATTGATGTTGCTTGTATTTAAAGTATTCGTGAAATTATATATTTTACTAAAAAGTGGGCTGTTATTTATAATTACACGATTATTAAATTTAAAATATCCATTGGCTATTAGGCATAAGCATCAATTTGTGAATTTAATTCCAGAGGATTCGAGTTGTCTGGAAATTGGTCCGTTTAATAAGCCTCTGTTAGTGGGTAGCAATGTTAAGTATTTTGACGTACTCGATAAAAATGGGCTAATTAAGCGAGCAGGGGAGCTAAATATTGAGAGTGAGTTAATTCCTAGAATTGATTTTGTTTCTGAAATTGGCGATTTAAAAGTCGTTAATGAGAAATTTGCTGGGGTTTTATCTTCGCATGTAGTGGAACATCAACCAAATTTAATAGCTCATTTACAAGCCGTGGCTGATCTTTTGCTGGATTCAGGGCGCTATTTTCTTATAATTCCAGATCGCAGGTTTTCTTTTGACTATTTTTTAGCAGAGTCAAGTTTAGCTCAAGTTGTGGCGGCTAATGTTGAATTAAGGAAGACACATACGTTAGCGAGTGTGATAGAGCATCGTTGTTTAACAACCCATAATAATCCATATTTACATTTATTGGGTATGCATGGTAAACCAATGATTGGCCAAGAATTAGCTCAAGCGGTTAACTTAGCTAGAGCTGAATATCAAAATAATCTCGCTGGTTATATTGACGTGCATGCATGGTACTTTACACCATCGGGATTTGCTGCATTAATCAATAGGTTATTTGAGATCGAATTGATTAAGTTTAAAGTAGAAAAAGTGTATCCGACAACACTTGGTAAATTAGAGTTTTTTGTTATTTTGCGTAAAGTGAGTTGAGGTGAAAAATTTTGCGATTTTTGCTCATTATGATGAACATAATTTAATAAAAGATTATGTTGTGTATTACCTACAAGAGTTGAGCAAAATAGTTGATCAGATTATTTTTGTTTCAACTTCCACGCTAGATGAGGCTGAATTATCCAAACTCAAAAGCTTAAATGTTCAGATAATTCTTCGTGAGAATGTTGGGCACGATTTCTATAGTTATAAAGTTGGTCTTGCAAGCATACAAGATCTGACGCGTGTGGACAAATTGATTTTGTGTAATGATAGTTGTTTTGGACCTTTGTTTGAACTGCAAAATATTTATGCTAAGTTAATTAATTCATCTGGAGATTTTTGGGGCATCAGTGCTAATAGTCGTCCGAGGTTGCATTTACAAAGTTATTTTTTAATCTTTAGCCATCAGGTAGTCAACTCTGTGGCGTTTAATGATTTTTGGCAGGAGCTAGAAATTATTTCAGATAAAGATAGTATTGTGAATAATTATGAAGTCGGTCTTTCGCAATGTTTACTGAGCGCCGGTTTTAAATTAAGCTCATGGTTGCCAATTAATGATTATAAAATTAAATCCTTGCCGTTATTATGTCGTAAGTGGCAAATTTTCATTGGTGAACGAAATAATGCCAATAGTCGTTATTCGTGGAAAAATCTGCTGGAGCCATTAACTAGAATTGATAAAACTATTAGCTTGTTTGATGTTAGTATTAAAAACTACCAGCTGCCATTTTTGAAGAAATCATTATTTAAAGACCATTGGATAAGTCATCAACAAATTATTCAAATAGTGGAAGATAATAGCAACTATGACGTGGAATTAATTAAAGAAGCCTTGCATGACTAAATTAGCCATTATTACGGTGACTTACAATAGTGCCTCAGTAATTGAGCCATTTCTACAAGCGTTGCTTGCGCAGAATTACCCACATTGGCAATTATATCTAATTGATAGCGCCTCAAGTGACACAACTTTGCAGCAAGCCACCGCTTATGCGGATTCACGAATCAGATTGCTACCACAAGTTCAGAATATTGGTTTTGCGGCAGGGAATAATTTGGCAATCCAGCAAGCAATTATTGATGGCTATGATGAATTTTTGTTGATGAATAATGATACTGAATTTGCAGCAGATTTTTTGTCGATTCTCTTGGAGCAACGTCATAAATATCCTAGTGAAGTATTAACTCCGAAAATTTATTATTACAATCCGATAAATACTATTTGGTCGGCTGGTGGCGGTTTTAAACCACGACATGCGTGGGCAGCCTATCATCTTGGTGAAAATGAAATTGACCTCGGGCAATATGATCGTGATTCTGTTTGTGAGTTTGTACCAATGTGTTGTGTGTTAATCCCATTATCTGCGTGGCTAAAAGTTGGTGAATTGGATGATAAATATTTTATTTACAGTGAAGATGCCGATTGGTTTTACCGTGCCAAATTAACGAAAACTAGTTTACACTATTGTTATGAAGCAGTAATCTATCATAAAGTTAGCAGTTTAACTGGTGGAAGTAAGAGTTACTCTGGAGCCTATTATGGGAGTCGGAATCGTGCATATTTTATTTGTAAACATTTTGCTGGTTGGCAACGGATGGCTTATTTGAGTAAATATTTTGTGGGTATGTTTGTGGCGCTAGTCACTAAGAAATATACTTGGCAAGAATTTTGTTGGCGGCTCCCTGCCTTCTTTAAAGGAATAAAGCTCTGATGCTAAAAATTCTCTTGATTAAACGTGGAGCAATTGGTGATCTGCTGATGGCAACACCTCTAATTCGCCAGTTAAAGCAGAAACTGAATTGCCAATTAGATATCGTGGTTGGTCGGGCAGCGAGTTGTGCGCTAATTAATAATCCATACCTTGATCGACAAATTATTCTCAATGACGCTGATTTTACGCTTAAAGGTGTACCACGCCTAGCTAGACGATTATTAGCCCTACGTGGTCAATATGATTATGTGCTGGTTTTAGATAAACATTGGTATTTTAATTTAATGGCACACCTCGTGGGCGGTAAAGTAATTGGCTATACACGGAGTAGGTTTGCGCATCGCTTGGTAACTTCTGCAGTTGATTATGCGGATGTTACTCGTTATCACGGTTTATATTATTTAGATTTATTGCAAGTTAGTGGCTTAGCTGCAGCTGATTATCAGGATATTGAGCTGGATTTATTTGTCACCATAAGCGATAAGTTAGCAGTTGAGGAGTTTATTCTTGAGCGCAAGTTAAATAATTTTACAGTAGTGATCAATAGTGGTGGTAATAATGCCTATGAAACTAAAGGTTTACGGATGTTACCAAACGCCAAAATTCTAACTTTGCTTCATGGCTTGTTAGAGCAGGGTAAAACGGTGCTGTTAGCTGGAAGTAAAATTGATTTTCAGAATAATCAAGCTTATCTTCAACAATTAAATTATCCTGAGCGCTTAATTAATCTGGCTGGGCAATTTAATTTAGCGGCGAGTAGTTATTTAATTGGTCGTAGTGAACATTTTTATACCACCGATTGTGGAGCGATGCATTTAGGCGTGGCGCGACAACTGGGTGCGCGAATGACGGCTTTTTTTGGTCCGAGTAATCCTGCGCATATTTTACCGGCAAATTATTTGGCTCAGTCAGCAATTTGGCGTGATCAACAAATTTATGCTCCAGCGTATCAATTAGATGGATCTCAGCAGACACCCGAGCCGGAGTATTTCACCAACCTAGATATTAATTCCTGTCTTTAAAATTAAGCATAAGTAGTCTAACTAAAGTCTATTTCTAACTAACTTTGCTAAAGTTAAAATACTGTTTTGCAGCGCACTAAACTCATGCGTGAGGAGTGTAATCTAGCATGGTATAATAATTGCTCTAGTCGAATTTATTAATTGCAAAGAATAAATCCCCAATGAAAAAAAAATTATTCAAACTATTTATTTTTATACTTTTAGCTGTGATCTGTGCTGTTCTTTTTGAGCGCTTTCACCTCTACATGTATTTAAATTTAGATAGCTTTAATCGTTATCATAATAAAATTCTTGATTTTGAACAGCAACATATGTTTGAGTTTACGGTTGGCTATATAATCAGCTATGTTGTGCTAATTGCTTGCTGTGTGCCTGGGACAATTGTTTTTGATCTGGTTGCGGGGTTTGTTTACGGACCATTTATTGGAACATTTATGGTCTTAGGTTGTTACTTATCTGGTGCTATTTTGAATTTTCTACTAGCGCGCTTCTTACTCA
>Ga0247837_1006496_pt1 | contig 16410 bp, 16 predicted proteins | sample LaCtaG_2_FD_187115 | JGI IMG/M metagenome (GOLD analysis project Ga0247837, IMG submission 187115) | Freshwater microbial communities from meromictic Lake La Cruz, Castile-La Mancha, Spain - LaCruzMarch2015_14.5m | ecosystem: Environmental > Aquatic > Freshwater > Lake | place: Spain: Castile-La...
AATCCGCGAAGTTGCAGGCCTTCATGGATTCCGAGGTGTTTCCGGCAGAGGGCTTGTATGAGCATCAGCGTGCGCAGTTAGCCGCTAGCGGCAAGCCTCATGGGGTGCCTGCGGTGGTTGAGGAGCTCAAGGTGAAGGCGCGGGCGCTGGGGTTATGGAATCTGTTCTTACCTCATAGCCATGATCCGCATCATGGATTGTCAGTTGTTGAGTATGCGACCTTGGCAGAGATAACTGGGTGGTCACCTGATTTAGCACCAGAGGCAACAAACTGTGCCGCTCCCGATACAGGCAATATGGAGCTGCTGGACATGTTCGGCACAGATGCGCAGAAGAAGCAGTGGCTAGAGCCGTTGCTGGATGGGCGGATTCGATCAGGGTTTGCGATGACCGAACCTGATGTTGCATCTAGCGATGCGCGAAATATTCAGACCAGCATTGTTCGCGATGGTGATGATTATGTAATTAACGGTGTGAAGTGGTGGACCACTGGTGCGATGGATGAACGTTGCAAGATCTTAATTGTTATGGGAAAGACAAACCCTGAAGCAGATGCGCATCATCAACAGTCGATGGTGCTTGTGCCGATTGATACACCGGGTGTGACGGTAGAGCGCAACCTGCAGGTGTTTGGGTATGTCGATCAACATGGGCATGCAGAGGTTTCATTTAAGAATGTACGAGTTCCAGTTTCAAATCTTGTGGGGGCCGAAGGCGAGGGCTTTGCATTAGCGCAGGCGCGTTTAGGGCCAGGTCGTATTCATCACTGCATGCGTGCGATTGGAATGGCAGAGCGTGCCTTGTCGCTGATGATTAAGCGAACAATGGTGCGGGAAGCTTTTGGTTCTGCCTTGATTAAACAGGGTGTGATTCAGGAATGGATTGCTACTGCGCGCATTGAGATCGAACAAGCGCGGTTGTTGGTGTTAAAGGCTGCGTGGATGATCGATACCGTGGGTGCAAAGGGTGCACGCAAAGAGATTGCGGCGATCAAGGTTGCGGTGCCACAGATGGCAGAGCGCGTGATTGATCATGCGATTCAAAGTTATGGCGGAGCTGGAGTTTGCCAGGACACGCCATTGGCTGCGATGTATGCCGGTATTCGCACATTACGTATCGTGGATGGGCCAGATGAGGTGCATATTCGCGATATTGCACGGTTAGAAATCAAACCTTATTTAGCATGAAGGATTTAACTGAGGTAAGGGATGAAGATCGCTTTGATGTTGCGCGTATGCATCAATGGTTGCAGCCATTTATTGGCGTGGATACGTTGCCCGAGGTTCAACAGTTTCGAAGTGGTGCATCAAATCTGACCTATCTGTTGCAGTATCCAGATCTCGAATTAGTGTTGCGCAAGCCGCCGGTGGGAATGAAGGCGGCATCGGCGCATGACATGAAGCGTGAGTTTTTGATTCAGTCACGGTTGCAGCCGGTCTATCCCCTGGTCCCTTCGATGATCGCGTTGTGTGATGACCAATCGGTGATGGGCTCTGATTTTTATGTAATGGAAAGGGTTGTCGGAGATATCTTCCGACGCGATGTTCCAGAAGGTGTTACCGCTGGCGATGTTTCGGTAATGGCAGACTCATTGATTAATGGTTTGGTGCAGTTGCATGCCGTTGATGCGTCGATTTTGGCGGAGCTGAATAAAGGCCCTGGCTATGTGCAGCGACAGGTTGAAGGTTGGTCAAAGCGTTATCGCAATGCATTAACTGATGATGTTCCCAATGGTGAAAAGGTGATGGCCTGGCTGGAAGCAAACCGTCCTGATGATGTTGCATCCTGTGTGATTCATGGAGATTGGCGCATCGACAATGTTGTCTTTGATTTGAAGCAGGCACGCATCGTTGGCGTACTGGATTGGGAGCTTGCAACTATTGGCGATCCGTTAATGGATTTAGGATCGGCGCTGGCGTACTGGGTAGATCGTGATGATGATCCAGGATTTGCCGCTTTGCGACGTCAGCCGAGTCATTTGCCGGGCATGCCAACGCGCGATGAGTTTGTGGCAAAGTATTTAGCGGCCAGTGGTGTGCGTTGTGATGATTTTACTTTTTACGAGGTTTTTGGATTGTTCCGATTAGCTGTGATTATTCAGCAGATTTGGGCGCGTTTTGTTGCAGGGCAAACTACCAACCCAGCCTTTGCAGGGTTCGGGGATGCCTGTAATACCTTGATACATCGAGCAGAGGGAAAGTGCACATGAGAGCTGGACGAATAACTGTTTCAACCCGTGCATTTGATGTGGTTGATGTGCCAACACCTGATGCAGGTAGCGGGCAGGTCAGGATCAAAGTTGCTGCAGCCGGTGTCTGTTTGTCTGATGTGCATTTTCTAGAAGGGATTTTGTCTCCGGGGTATTTAGCTGGGGATCATGTAACGCTGGGCCACGAGGTTGCAGGTGTTGTGGATCAGGTTGGTGCAGGGGTTGCTGGTGTTGCAGTTGGTGATCGTGTTGTTGTGATTGCCGGTGAAAGAAATGCTGCACTGCACATTACAACAATGGGTTTTGATTACGACGGTGGCTGGGCTGAATATGTTGTGACAAAGGCTGAACTAGTTGCAAAGATTCCAGATTCATTACCATTTGAACAAGCTGCAATTATTCCTGATGCGGTGTCGACTCCGTGGGCTGCGATTTCAGCAACGGGCAAGGTGCAGGCGGGTGAAACCGCTGTTGTATTTGGTGTGGGTGGTTTAGGAATTCATGCGGTGCAGTTGTTAAAGATTGTTGGATGCAGCAAGGTCATTGCGATTGATCCGCGGGAAGATGCACGAGCGAATGCATTGGCGCGTGGGGCGGATTTTGCATTTGCTCCCGATGATGTGGAGATCAAAAAGCACCGTGGATTAAATGTGGCCTTTGATTTTGCAGGGGTAACGCCGGTGCGAAAGCAAGCGCTCTCATTGTTGGGCGAGCAAGGGCGATTAGTTATTGTTGGAATTGCCAATGAGCCGATTGTGATTCCTAATGACATGGCCTTTACATATATGCGCACACAGATCATGGGACATTACGGATCAGAGGCCCATCATGTACGCGAGCTGATTGAGTTTGCTGGCGATGGGCGATTGGATTTATCTCATTCGGTGACGCAGGTACTGCCGCTAGAGCAAGCGGGTCAGGCTTTGGATACCTTGGCAAACAAGGTCGGCAATCCGATTCGAATTGTTTTAAAGCCCTAACGCAGCCAGCTTTTCAACAACCTGCTTGGCAGATGGGTTGGTCATTGTCGTGCATTTGTCGGTGGGTGGGGCTAGATTCTTGGCATGAGAAATTTGAGGATGTGGGTTGGGCTCATTGGGCTCTCCATCCTTTCGATTCTGATTTTGAATTTCGCAGGTGAGGTTGTTCCTGGCGAGAGTTTTGATGGCACCGGCGGTTATGTGATTTTGGGGTTGTTTGCAGGTGGTGTGATGTGGTGGCTGCATCCTCCAACGGTGGCGTACCTTTCGCGGCCAGTTTTTGGATGGAGCTTTGTAGTTGCTCTAGCTTTGATGGTGAACCTCATTGTTGTGCAGATCAGAGGTGAGGATTTTTCTCAGGTAGCTCCTGACAAATGGATCCGCGGAATCATCTTTTTGATCTGTGTGGCAACCGCCGAGGAGATCTTTAGTCGTGGAGTTGTCTTTGGAGTTTTGCAAAGACATGGAATGGCTGTCGCAGTGATTGGTTCATCTCTGATGTTTGGGTTGATGCATATCAATAGCTACATTGGTGACTTTGATGTGTGGCCAGCCTATTGGCATATTGTTTCGGCGGCTTCATTTGGCATCTTTGCCTGTGCATTGATGGTTGTGACCAGAAGTATCTGGATGCCGATAGTTCTTCACACATTTTCCAATGCAGGGTTATTGCTCCGCAATGCAGAAGAGGTTCAAGCAAAGAGGGATTCATACTCATCAGTTGATTTCTGGCCTGGTCTAGTTCAGCCGCTTCCGGTGATGCTGACATTTGTGATTCCAGCCTTGGTCCTATTTTGGATTGCAGCAGGAACGCCTATCCATCCGCGATTGCACCGATTGGGTGTTAAATGGAAGTTGATTGAGGGTAAAGAGTAAAAACTGCATTTCTCAGGGTTAATAGATAGGCTTCTTGTGGAAAGATTGCTCTTCAGTCACAGATGGAGGTTTCAATGCAGATATGGATGTGGTTTGCCGCAGCAGGTGTCTTGCTTATCGTTGAGATGCTGACAGTTGATCTCCTCTTTGCCTCTCTCGCCTTCTCTGCATTGCTAGCAGCTGGTGCCAATGGATTGGGTTACGGGGTAGCAATTCAAGGTGTTGTATTTGGTGTTGGAGCGGTCGGATCTCTGATGTTCCTGCGTCCAGTCGCACTTCGACATCTGAAGAAAAAGCCTGCAGATCATGCGACAAATGTTGAAGCCTTAATTGGAGCACCCGCATTGACACTTTCCCCGGTCAATGAAAGTGAGGGTTTGGTAAAGCTCAGCGGAGAAACGTGGAGCGCTCGAAGCAACAAAGGTGAGATCGAAAGTGGTGCCCGTGTTGAAGTTGTCGCCATCGAAGGTGCAACTGCAGTAGTTAAGCGAAAGGGGTAGATGGAAATGGTTTCCTATGGAGTTCTAGCTTTATTAATCATTATCTTTGGAGTTGTACTCTCCAGAGCGATTCGAATAATTCCTCAAGCAAGTGCTGGAATTGTTGAGCGTCTTGGTCGATACCACCGAACACTGGGTGCAGGCCTTGTTCTGATCATTCCATTTATCGATCGCCTGCGTCCTTTGTTGGATATGCGCGAGCGAGTGGTTTCATTTCCCCCACAGCCAGTAATTACCGAGGATAACTTGGTGGTTTCTATCGACACCGTCATCTACTTTCAGGTGACAGACCCCAAATCTGCGATCTATGAGATTGAAAACTTTATTCAGGGTATTGAACAGTTAACTGTTACTACCCTGCGAAATGTGGTGGGTGGTCTTGATCTTGAAGCTGCTCTCACCTCGCGTGACTCTATTAACGCTGCTTTGCGCGGTGTTTTAGATGATGCAACCGGCAAGTGGGGTGTGCGCGTTAACCGTGTTGAGATCAAGGCGATTGATCCACCACCAAGCGTTCAGGAGTCAATGGAAAAGCAGATGCGTGCGGAGCGAGATAAGCGTGCTGCAATTCTTACTGCGGAGGGCGAGAAGCAAAGTCAGATTTTGACAGCAGAAGGAGCACGCCAAGCGGAGATATTGCGAGCAGAGGGTGATGCTCAAGCTGCGGTACTTCGTGCAGATGGTGAAGCAGCTGCAATCAAGTTGGTTTTTGATGCGGTCCATGCGGCAAATCCAGATGAAAAGGTTTTGGCGTATCAGTACCTGCAGCAGCTTCCAGCTATCGCTAATGGAACCGCTAGCAAGATCTGGGTTATCCCTGCTGAACTAAGTGGCGGAGTTGAACAGATTATGAAGGCCTTTAAATCTAAGTAAGCCTTTTACAAATTAACCCTCATGTAAACCAGATCGGTTTAGGTGAGGGTTAATTTTATTTCTTGACCATCATGAAGTTGTTGATCAGGCAGGCCCTTAAGGACATGCACCTTTGCTTCACCGACAACAAGCCAGTGCTCTGATCCTGATCGTTTCACAATCGCGGTCAGTTCATCTACACCGATAAGTATTGAATCACCGGGAACATGAAGCAGAACCTTTGCAGCACTTTCTGGAATCCACTTAAAGAACTTATTGAAGTGTGGGATGACGCGGATTTCAGGCAGAAGGTTTAAACCTATGGATGGTGATTTTTTCAGTAATCGAAAGTTTGGGATCTGTGCAGAAAGAACCATGGCACCAGCGCTACATCCAGCAAGTGATGCACCGCTCTGCCAGTTTTCAACTATCGCTGCCCAAACAGGTGTATCAATCAATACCTCTGCAAGATGGTGCGGGTCTCCCCCAGACATATACATCAGTGCGCTGTTCTTAATTGCATCTACATGTTCCTGCTTAAATGCATCATCACGGGTATAGATCGGAAGGTATGTGGCTTTCACGCCGATTGCATCAGCCTGTCTTTGTCCTAGTTGCTTCCAATACTCCAAACGATCATCGCTTTCACGGCCTGCAGCTGTTGGAATCTGAATGAAAGTAGCCTCTTTGCCATTTCTGATTCCATCATCCAACAAGGATTTTTCGAAGGAGGTCATTGCAGGTAGGTACTCACCTGAACCTACTAATGCAAGTGACCCGTTCATTAAGCCAGTCTAAGTGAACTCAATGCCAGTCAAATCCGGCAATTTGTCTGTTGTTTGTGGACTGTTAATGGAGCGTATGCCGACTGGAAACAGGGCTGAGTCACTGTGCATCCCTACTAGAGGAGCGCTCATGAAGAGAATAGTTTTGGCCGTGGTTGCAACAGTTGCGATTTTGGCCCCACAAACAGTTTTTGCTGCCGATGCCCCAGTTTTGGTATCGACGGCGGTACTTCCCGATATCGCATTAGCTGCGGCATCCAACAGTGCGATCAGTAATTCAGTCACAAATGACCAAGGTGTCCTACTTGGCGGAATTGGTTCAGATTTGTATCACATGCCGGGAGATGCGGCAGATATATTTTATGTAGTAACGGATCGTGGTCCTAATAACGATACCGTTCAGCCAGATAAATCATCCGGAACCGGATTTGTTGTTCCTACGTTTTCGCCTTTAATTCTAAAAGTTAAATTGAATGGTACATCCGTTCAAGTTTTAGAGACGATTGCCATCAAGACAAAAAATGGTGCTGGCACTACTGGACTTCCTAACGTCAAGGGATATGACGCTGTACCAACAGATGTGAAGGGAATAACTGCAGACTCGCTTTACAACCTTGCAGGCCTAGATGCTGAAGGTTTAGTCAAGACGACAAATGGAGAATTCTGGATAGTTGACGAATATGCACCAAGTTTGGCTAACCTTACTTCAACCGGTGAAGTTAAGAGTCGTTACGTTCCAGCGGGCTGGAAGGGAACTCCAACAACATTCAAGGCGGTAAAGTCGATTCCAGAGATCTATCTCAAGCGCAAAGCAAACCGTGGATTTGAAGCGTTAGCGTTAACTCCAGATGGCACAACTTTATTCGTAGGATTACAGAGTCCACTTCTGAACCCAACCAAGGCGGTTGGTGATGCAAGTTTGGCAACACGCATCCTGCGTTTTGACATCTCATCCAAGCGATTTACTGGTGAATTTGTATTCGGATTTGAAAAAGTTTCCGTCGTCGATGCGAAGGCTACTAAGAACAGCGACTTGAAGCTTTCTGCAATGGTTGCACTTGATGCCAACACACTTTTGGTGCAGGAGCGAACTGATAATTCATATCTGCTCTCTACAATCACCATCGATGAAAGCGCCAACATTTTGGGTTCAAAGTGGGACTTGGCTGCGACGACACCATCACTTGAGACTTACACAGGTGCTGGAACTAATGCAGAGATCGAAGCGTTGATCGCTGCAAGCAAGAAGTCGATTGTTTTCAATAGTACGTCGATTCCATCAATGCCCGGGAAAATAGAAGGCGTTGCAGTACTTGATGCTAACCACATTGTGGTTGTCAATGACAATGACTTCAGCTTCACATACAACCCAACATCAGGATTAGTTGAAGTTGGAATGACGAAGACATCATTTTTGACTATTAAGTTGCCAGTGGCTCTACCAACCTATCCAGAGTTATCTGGTGCAAAGTATGCAAAATTATGCTCGAAGGCTGGCCTTGTGTCGGGAGATTTGACCTGTCGAGCTGCATCAGGGGTTCTTCGCTGGAGAAAGTAGTTCAATAAGGAAGAACCCCCGCGACACCTATCTCGTGGGGGTTTTTCCTTGCCCTAAAAGGAAATGATTTTAGATTTACAAATTTGCGTAAAACCTGGGGCAGAGTATTTCATTACTCAAACAATGTGCCGACAAAGACCTGCCATGCAAGTGCAGATTTCGCGATCAAAGAAAGTGTTATGTACGTCTTTTCCCCACGCAGGTAATCCGACCACTTTCCGACCTTCTTGTACTGCAGGTATTGCACAACAGCAAAGGTATTGAAAAGGACAAAGAGTGAAATGACGATGCCGTAAACAAAGGCTGGTGCCTTTGCATTTGAAGGTCCACCGATAGCTAGTACATAGAAGATAAGTCCAAGCCATGGAACGATTCCTGCGATACAACCGAAGATAAATGGGATCCATCCACCATTTCCTGGTGTCTCATACTTTTCCTGCAACCATCCAAACAAAATCATTGAAGCGTTGACGCCAAAGATCGAGATGATTGCGACAACATCTGAAACTCCACAGATCTGAGCGATCAACACGATCATTACTGATGAGCTGATTGAGTACTCAACCCAGCGGAAATAATTGCGGTTCTGTGCAAGACCGGCGGTATAGCGCGGGAAGTATTTCGGAGAAACAACTAAGAAGTGAAAGAAGGCTGACAGACCAAGAAATAGGGCAACACCTAAACCAACTGGTGTATCAAACAAGATAATTGGTTCGGCAAAGGTGCTTCCTGGTGGTCCCGACATGTAGCGAGCAACGATTGGAAGGGTGAAGTCATTGGCTAACGCCAAGACCGCGATCATCTGAACTAGGTGGAATACGCCGGCAATGATGTTGTAGCGGCGCAGCTTTGAAGTATTGATCTCTTTGCTCATGCAGAAAGGGTATCTGACTATGCGGTTAAGTAGATTGCTAAAACCCCTAATACGATAAGTGTTATCGCGATGATGACCGATCTCTTTGCACCTAGACGTTGCGGGAGGCCCTGAATTCCACTTACCTGATCCTGATCCATATCCTTAATGACATTTATAAAGTGTGCAGCCATTCCAAAGATCGCTCCCCCAAGTATCATCCATAGTGGTGGAGTGATCTCTTTGGATATTGCGATAGATGAAGGCAGTGCCGCAAATGCAATCGCGTATGGCAAGGGAGATAAAGCTGAGAATTTAAAGTACAGGTTGTATGTAACGCCAAAGGCGACTCCTAGCATGTAAACAAGTCCACCCTTTATTCCAAGAGGACCAAGTAAGTTTGCAAGGAAAGAAAATGGAACCATGAAGCGAAGCCACTTTTGTAGGTATTGCTTGGTTATGAGTCCAGAGACAAGTGGTTTGTTTGTTCTGCCATGTGCAAGGTCATCTTTATAGTCATATAAATCGTTGCTCCAACCAACTACTAATTGGCCCGTTGCAACGGTGAAGGCGATTACATATGCAGGACCTTCCCACCAATAGTAAGTGCCGAAACCAAAGGCGATAGCGGTAACAATGAGAGTTGGTCCAAAGTGAGATGCTTGCCGCAAACCTTTAAATTTATTCATACTGCAAAGGTACCGCGACTCTAACTTTCTTTATGACCTCAATCGCCGGGTGGAGAGGATTACTTCTTCTTGTAGCCTGCGGGACATTTGGGAGTCCCGATAGCAGAAACCTTCTTGACGGTTTTACCCTTAATGCAGTTGATTGTTTTGACCTTAGCGATCAGATTGTCCAACTTGAAGTTAGTCAACGAGAACATACCGAGCTGCTCATCAGCTAAGCGGATTACATTGGCCATCGGAGCGTTTGGATCAGCAAGGTTTTGTTCTATTACGCGACGAGTCTCAGTTAAGTTTGCAATGGAATTCTTGATCAAGGCTGTTGAAGATGCATCAAAAGCTAACCTCTTTTTTGCTGCAGTGAACTTAACCAAGACAACATCAAACTGAGGGTCGTACTTTGCTTTATAGGTAGCGACCTGTTCTTCCCGTGAAGTAATTGCGGTGTCTGCAAAAGCTGACCCTGTCCCGATAAGCAACAATGCCGATAGCAAAACTGAATAGACTCTCCGAAGTTTCATAAGGTCAGAGTAGAACTGCGCTTCCATCGGGTCACCACAAAAGGTGAGCGATAGCCCTTACCTGAGTGTGTAGAGCGCCACATGGGAGGTTTGAACACCCTCTGGCGGCGGTTAGAATTAGGACATGGATCTCGACAAAGTAATTCTGTACTACGGCTTTGCGCCGATTGCAGATACCGATGCCGTCAAGTTATGGCAGAAGACATTGTGTGAATCCCTTGGAATTAAAGGTCGCATCATTGTTTCTCCTCATGGAATCAATGGAACTCTGGGCGGCAAGATGGAAGATCTCAAGAAGTATGTGAAGGCAACAAAGGCATACCCTGGGTTTAAGAGAATTGATTTCAAATGGTCTGATGGAACTGGGCAGGATTTTCCTAAGTTAAAGATCAAGATTCGTCCAGAGCTTGTTGCATTTGGAAACCCTGATGAGATCAAGGTCGATGAAAATGGCGTTATCGGCGGTGGCGTTCACCTTCGCCCCGAAGAGGTCAACAAACTTGTTGAAGAACGTGGCGATGATGTCTTCTTCTTTGATGGCAGAAATGCATTTGAGGCAAAGGTTGGAAAGTTCAAGGATGCCGTTGTTCCTGATGTTGAAACTTCACATGACTTTGTTGCAGAGATTGAAAGCGGCAAGTACGACCATATGAAGGATAAGCCGGTCGTGACTTACTGCACCGGTGGAATTCGATGCGAGATCCTGTCTGTGGTTATGAAGAACCGTGGATTTAAAGAGGTTTATCAGATCAAGGGCGGCATCGTTCGTTACGGAAACAAGTTTGGCGATGACGGTCTGTGGGAAGGCTCTCTGTATACATTTGATGATCGCCTAACAATTGATTTCAGCGATCACACCAAGTTAATCGGCGAGTGTGCCGAATGTAAGGGTGCGACAAAGCAGTTTAGAAACTGCCAAAAAGCTGAATGCCACCAGTTAGTGTTGTTATGCGATCCTTGCTACGACACTCACACTGAACGTCCTTGTAACCATGAACGCGAAGTTAAGCGCAACCGCGAACTAATCGGTTAATTACGCAGTTTTTTTAGTCTGGCGCCAGTGATAGAGATACAACGGTGCAGCAATTGCAATAGTTGTAAATGTAGAGAATATGTTCTTGATCGCCTGAATCTGGTTGTTCTCTTCCTGCTGAGCTAATAGCTCCGCAGATGGAGTGTTTTCTGGCTTAGCGTAAACATCAATATAGGCAGGATCCGGGAAAACAGCATTCATAATGGCGTTTATCAAGGCCACAGTTGAAAACAAAACTACTAATAGGGTTATCAAGCAAACGGCATACAAATAAAGTGAGCGCCAATCTATGCCGATCTGGCGGGTTTCAATCTCGGCACTCTTCTTAGCAACCGCTTTCTTTACTGCGGCTTTCTTTACTGCGGCCATGATTTCCTCCATTACCTTGAATTACTGCTAATTCTCTCATACTGCCCCTGTTTGAAAGTGATATCGCGATAAACTTCAGCTGTGATCATTCAGGCATCAGGTGCGATTATTGATGGCTCTCTGCTTGGAGATCTGTGGATTGAAACCTCCAACGGAGTTATCGCAGCAATTAACCCGGGAACGCATAGCAAGCCAGATAGTTCAACTGATGGTGTCCTAATTCCAGGTTTTGTCGATATCCACTGCCACGGAGGTGGCGGGCATTACTTCTCAGCAACCGCAGCAGATTCAATCTCTGCTGCAATCAAGGCTCACAAAAAGACTGGAACAACCTCTCTCGTTGCATCCTTAGTTTCTGAAAGTATTGATGATCTTAAGGCGCAGATCCAAAGACTTGTTCCTTTCTATACCCGTGGAGAGATTGTTGGAATCCATCTAGAGGGTCCATACCTTTCTCATGCACGTTGTGGAGCCCACGAACCTTCTCTGTTGATTGATCCAACAGTTGCACAGTTGCAAGAGTTAATTGAATTAGGTCAGGGTGCCATCAAGATGATCACTATTGCACCTGAATTACATGGTGCCCAAGAAGCGATCACATACCTGGCCTCTGTTGGCGTGTTTGCTGCTATTGGCCACACTGAAGGAAATCATCACGATGCTTCCACAGCTACAGACAATGGAGCATCAATTGTGACCCATTTCTTAAATGCAATGAACAAGGAAAATGCGGAAGGAAGTATCGCTAACTTTGTAATCAATGATCCTCGACTTGCTGTTGAACTCATCGTTGATGGTCATCACCTTTCATTTGAGAAGGTTCAAGAGCTGTTTGCTTTGATCGGTGATCGGATACTTTTAGTTTCAGATGCAATGGCTGCGGCAGGTAATGGCGATGGTTTGTACACAATTGGCGCTCTTCCTGTTGAGGTCAAGGATGGCGTTGCACGCCTGAGTTCAAACCAGAAGCTCGCAGGAAGCACTCTTACAATTTCACAGGCCTTTATCAACCTGATCAACCATTGCGGTTTGTCTTTGAAACAAGCGGTACATGCAACATCAACACGACCTGCACGGGCTTTTGGATTAACCGACCGTGGTGAAATTGCAATCGGTATGCGAGCAGAGCTGCTGAGCTATAACAGCAAGAATCAATCTATAACTGTAATTAATTAGTCAAAGTTACTTTAGAAAGACCAACAGGAGCATCAGGGTCATAACCTGATGCGACCGCGAACTCTAAAGCAAATCTTTGCAAAACAATCGCATCCACGATTGTTGATGCGATTTCATCATCACAGTTAGATCCTGCCAAAACGATGTCATCGCCTTCAGGAGTTCCCCCATTACCAATCCAGAAGATTCGAGAGCTGGTCTTGCGAATCTTTACTGTTGCTTCAGTGATTGAAGGAGCTGGCATATGTGATGGAGCCACGATAAAGAGTTGAGTCTCTGGCGTTAATGCAGAGATAGGGCCATGCAGGTAATCAGCTGTCGAGAGTCCTTGAACAGAGATCTTGCAGGTTTCTTGAATTTTCAGCGCCGCTTCGCGAGCATTTGGATATGCAAAACCGCGCCCAAGGATTACAACCTCTTTATCGCGAGATGCAAGAGCCACAGCCTTGCTGACTAGATCTGGAGTTGCTGCCAGGCGGGTTGCTTCGCTAATAATCTGCTCACTATTGATCTGCTTTCCTGTCCAGGCGGCAACCAAAAGATATGAGATCAGCAGCTGAGCGTTGTAAGACTTAGTAGCAGCAACTGCCAGTTCAGGGCCTGCAAGTAGCGAGAAGTGATTGTGAGCAATTGTTGCAAGAGGTGATTTATCATCATTTGTCATAGCAATGACATAAGCATTTGATTTACGAGCCGCTGTTGCAAACTTAACTAAATCTGGAGACTGTCCGCTCTGACTAATGGCGACAACCAAGGTGTTTGAGTACTTAAGCTCTGAGCCATAGACAGTTACTGATGATGGTGAGGTCAACCCAACCGGTAATCCGATCTGAGTTTCAATTAAGTACTTTAAGTAGTGAGCGGCGTTGTCAGAGGTGCCTCTGGCCAAGATAAGAACTGATTGAATTTTCTGCTCAACTAATACATTTTTTGCGACATCAAAAGCAGCCTTATTGTCGAGGATCGCTTTGAAAACCTTTGGGGTTTCAGCAATCTCTGAAGCCATGATGGCGCCTAATGAACTCATGTGCTTATCTTCCCACATCTGTTCAAGTATCCTTTGCGCTATGGCAACCAATGAAGTGCTAGCAGTCGATTTAGGGCAGTCAGGGTGCCGCATCCGTAAGGGTGATTTATTGATTACAAGCGATCGAGGCAAATTGGCTGGCGAAATGCCGCTCTCGGCTTTGCGTGCCGTCTTTGAATCTATAGAAAAGTTATCTGCAGATTCTGTCTCACTTTCCTGCACTGGATTTAATGGAATTGTTCTTGAACCCGAAAAATACCTTCAGTTATGCGCAGAGTTCTTTGGAGCTAAGCAGGTCGCGGTTATCGATGATGGATTGGCAGGGTTTGTTGGTGCTCTTAATGGCCGCAATGGAGTCGTGCTCTCGATAGGAGGCGGCGTTGTCGCCGTCGGTGGTCGCGAAGGAAAGTACGCACATCGTGATGGACTTGGTAGCACCTTTGGGGATGAAGGTGGAGGTTTCTGGTTAGGAAAGTTGGCAATTACTAAAGCCCTTGCCTTGCGTCAGGGACGTGGCGAGGATCCAGAGATGCTTGATTACTTTGCTACTGAATGCCTGGCTTATGACAATTTATCTGTGAAGAATGGTTCCGATGCGGCAACACTTGCCATAACTACAGCACGAAAAGTTCTTGATGCAGCTGATGCAGGAGTATCGACTGCGACAGCAATTGTTGATGAGGGCGCATATTTACTTGCACAAACAGTTATTGCTACTTGGTATGGATGTGGTGGAACCAAATCAGATTCACCAGAGATAGCGATTCAAGGTGGCCCTGCACGTAACGCAACATACTCAACCAAGATTGCACTAGAAATCAATGCCAAGTTACCTAATGCAGTCATAGTTCAATCTGTTGGTGACAACTTAAATGGAGCTACTTGGATTGCGCAAAACATGCACGATGATGCGCCTCCCCTAATGCTGTGGGCTAGATAAGACCAAACTCTGCAGCCTTTGCTGTCAGCTCTTCGCGTACTGAAGGATGGGCAGCGTTTTTAATGATGTTAAGTGCTTGATCATTTTGGCTATGTCCAAAGCAAGCTGCTACTCCTAGTTCGGTAACTACATATGAATGTTGAAAGTGGGTGACATTAGCCTGTAATCGAGGAACGATGGTTGATACATCAGCTTTGGGATGCCATGAAGGAAGGGCGACAAATGATTGTCCGCCACGACTGTGCAGTGCACCAACGATGAAATCGGTAGAGCCCCCAAAGCCGCTATAAATTGAGCCTCGAACATGGCTGGCGTTAGCCTGGTCAAAGAGATCTACTTCAAGAGCGCTATTTATAGAGGTCATCTTTGCTTGTCGCGCAATCTGACTTGGATCATTAGTGCGCTCAGTTCGCAGCATGCGAACCTTCTTATTCAGATCCAGCCACTGATAGAGCTCTTGGCTTCCGAAGATAAAGGATGCGGTAATCAATACTTCATCATCTAAGGTTCCAGCCTTAGATAGCTCTAAGACACCATCTGAAAACATCTCTGTCCAAATGCGCAAACCTTTGCGTTCTTTTAACGCTAGCAAGACCGCATCTGGTACTCCGCCAATTCCTAGCTGCAAAGTGGAGTGGTCTTCGACCAGGGCTGCAATGCGGCTTCCGATCTCGGCTTGAACATCGGTAATTTGAGTTGCCGGCTTTTCCTGTAACGGTTCATCGACTTCCACTAAGTAATCGATCTCGCTGTCATAAATCTGTGAGTCACCATAGGTGTAAGGCATTTGTTTATTGGATTGCGCAATAACCAATCCCCCATGCGCGCGAGCGGTCTCGATTGCGCGTGGCAAAATATTTACTTCAGTACCAAGACTTACAGTGTCAAAGCGTTGCTGGGATGTATGAATGAATACAACATCGGGACGATAAAAGGTACGGATCAAAACCGGCAACAGTGAAAGACGAGATGGAATGTACTCAAGACGCGGGTGGTTGCGCATGGCAGGGCCAACAAATGCTGTTTCATAGGTGATGCCTTCGCGATCTGGAATTCCATTGCCGTGGGCATTCAACATGTGCAGCTTAAACTCTGGGATTACCTCATCTGCGATCGCTAACAAGGTACGTGGGGTTGAGAAGTTACCTGAAGCGATAATTCGTGGATTGCTCGGTAAGTTAGCGAGAATGCTCTTTAACTGTTCTGTATTAATAACTCGCATGGTGCAAATCTATCGCGCGTTACAAAACAAAAATCTCTCTTCTCGCACATTTACTGTGTGAGAAGAGAGATATCAGTGGTAGCCCCGAAGGGATTCGAACCCTCGTAGCTGGCTTGAGAAGCCAGAGTCCTAGGCCGCTAGACGACGGGGCCATGCCTTGTATTACTAGGACAAGATATTAAGTTGTCGTTCTTTACTGCGCTGGGGTACCAGGACTCGAACCTAGACTTACTGAACCAGAATCAGCAGGGCTGCCAATTACCCCATACCCCAAGGCTGTGGAGCCTTGTACTGCAATGGCAAAGAATACCAGCGGTTTTAGAGCGCCAATCCCGCGGTAATACGCAGTAAACAGGCCTCTTTACCCAGTAATTCCATTGATTCAAATAGTGGTGGCGAAATAGTGCTGCCAGTGGTCGCGATGCGCAAAGCAGTAAAAGCGATACGTGGCTTCAACGCCATCTCTTCAATCAATGATGCACGAAGAACAGCTTCAATATTTGCATGAGTCCAATCAGAAACTGTCTCCAACTCCTTGATCGAACGCTTCAGGATCTCCTTCGATCCATCATCGGTGATCTTTGAAACAGATTCTGCTTCTACAGCAAAATTCTTGGTGAACAAGAACTTGAGCATCTTTGGAACCTCATTGAGCATAATGATTCGCTCTTGAATCAAAGGCAGCGCCTTCTTGACAAGTTCGATCTCCGAATCAGTTCCTGTTATGACATCTGCCTTCGTTAGGAATGGCAGAGACCATTTCAAGAACTCATCCACGGTCAATGCACGAATCTTGTCACCGTTAATCGCTTCAAGCTTTTTC
>Ga0247837_1006497_pt1 | contig 16410 bp, 17 predicted proteins | sample LaCtaG_2_FD_187115 | JGI IMG/M metagenome (GOLD analysis project Ga0247837, IMG submission 187115) | Freshwater microbial communities from meromictic Lake La Cruz, Castile-La Mancha, Spain - LaCruzMarch2015_14.5m | ecosystem: Environmental > Aquatic > Freshwater > Lake | place: Spain: Castile-La...
ATCAAGCAGTACCTGAACTCCCACAATATTTGTCTGCACAAAATCTGCCGCACCCGAGATTGAACGATCCACATGAGATTCAGCGGCAAAATTTATTACAACATCTGCACACGCAACAAGACTGGTCAACGAACTTGCATCGCAAATATCTGCTTGTATAAATGAATAATCCTTCATGCCATCCAAGGAGGCTAAATTAACTTTAAGGCCAGCATAAGTCAGCTTGTCAACAACCATCACGCTCTCGAAGCTTCCAAACTTCTTATTGGCGATCATGCGCAAAAAATTGGAGCCAATAAATCCTGCTCCACCCGTTACCAAAATCCGCATGTCGACCCTTTGCTACTAATTTGAACTCTCACTTTATCCGCTAGGCTATGAAAATGAAAGGTATTGTCCTGTCGGGAGGCACTGGGTCGCGACTGTGGCCAATTACAAAAGCTGTAAGCAAGCAACTTTTGCCGGTTTATGACAAACCATTGATCTATTATCCAATTGCCACCTTGATGCAGCTAGGTGTGCAGGAAATACTCTTGATAACAACTCCACATGACCAACCATCTTTTCGAACACTCCTTGGGGATGGTTCCCAATGGGGAATTTCTATCGAATACGAAATTCAAGAAAAGCCTAATGGGTTAGCAGAGGCATTCATTGTCGGAGAAAGCTTTCTCGAAGGATCGCCTGCGTTACTCATACTTGGAGATAACATCTTTCATTCAGGAGTCTTGGATAAAAAGTTAATTCAAGTCCAAACTGGAGCTATGATTTTTGCTTACAAAGTCTCGGATCCATCCGCCTATGGAGTTGTGGAGGTTGATGAGAGCCTACGAGCCATTAGTATCGAAGAAAAACCTAAAGTGCCCAAATCAAATTTAGCTGTTACCGGTTTGTATTTTTTTGACGGTGCCGCAAGTGAACGAGCTCGAAAACTATCTCCTAGTTTACGCGGGGAAATAGAGATAACATCGTTGATTGAGACTTACTTAGCTAGCGGAAGCCTTGAAACAAGGATTTTGGATAAGGGGACTGCATGGCTCGATTCAGGTACACCGCAATCACTAAATGATGCAGCCAATTACGTCCGAATTCTTGAAGAACGTACTGGACAAAAAGTAGGTTGCCCTGAGGAAATAGCGCTGATCAGCGGTTGGATAAATGCTGAAGACGTTGCAGCCATTGCAGACTCATTTAATGGAAATGACTATTCAAAGTATTTATACCAACTTGTCTTAAAGCATAAGGGGGCTAACTAATTGACAAATCTTTTTTTCAAGTCATTTCTTTACATCTCTTATACAGCGCTCAAGCTACCGTCTCTCGCACTTGACTGGGTACGAATACGAGTCTTTAGACTCCACAAAAAGTCTAGTGTTCATGGGAACTTGGTCAACAGCGAAGAAGGTAAGTACGCTATTTTTGCAATTTACCCAGGAACAACGACCACGGAATCCTGTCTCAGAATTCTAGATTCATTGTTACTAAACAAATTTTCCGTTATTGTTGTGGTAAATCGAAATGATGAAGCAGATAGTTGGATATCTCTCTTCAAAGGCTCCAACTGTGTGATTATTGAGCGTCCCAATATCGGAAGAGATTTTGGTGCGTATCAGGCTGGAATCCTTTATATGATGAGAAATACGATGGCTTCCGAAATCAAGAGGCTTGTATTGATTAATGACACCAACTATGTAAGTCCAGAATGTCAAAGTAAATTTCTGAATACATTCCTTGGCCAAGATGACTTGAATTGTCTGATGAAACACTATCAAGGGGTCACGCATGGATCCTCAAATTTACTTAACTTAAACCTGGCCAAAATAAACCTCAAGGTGTTCATGGGGTTTTGGAAACGCTACTACCCTCACGGCATTCGTACCAGAGTTGTTTTTAGAGGTGAACATAAATTATCAAAAGTCATCGGTCATTCCAATTTAGCGGCAGCTTCGACTGTCCTTAGCAAGGATACACATTCGTTAACTACGCTTGAGCTAAATCAACTTTATTTATGGATTCAAAGATCGCGTCCTGATGTTTACCAAGTGCTGACACAAGATGTCTTAAACTCTACTAAGGAGCAAGTGAGTTTTGTCGTGCATTTTGCGGCCGAAAACTTTCAAATTAGCAATACTTTTGGCCTTTATTTGGCTAGACGCTACTTTTTTCCACTTAAGTTGGATCTTCCTTACTATCAGTTAACCACAAAGAGTGCGATGCTTGAATTGATGCGAAGTCAAGATTGCGGAGACGAGGAGGTGCTGAAGATCAGATCTATCCTCGAAGGCAAAGGAAGTATGGCCAATGGAGGGCCTATCATAAGAATTTTAAAGTCCTATCAGATAATCTAGCCAGGAGATTTCTCCGTTGCAGTGTGCTCGCCATAACCAAGTAAAACCAAGGAAGAAAGGTAAGTTTACTAATGATCAGAAACTGGTTTTCAAAAAAGCTAGACAAAGCTCCTAAGCACCAAGGAGTACAGGTGGATCCTATGGAAGTTGACTTGAGCACATATGAAGAACTTTATGAAGCGCACGCACAAAGTAATCCGATTTCATTGAGTGTTGGTGGTGGGGACTATGAAATTATTGGTCGCGCCGAATTAGAAATTCTTCAATACTTCGGTCTTAAAGCTGAATCTACTTTGTTTGATTTTGGGTGTGGTACCGGGAGACTGGGAAGGCACGCAATCGAGTTTCTAAATCAAGGAAATTACTATGGATCAGATATCTCAGAAACAATGCTAAGGGAATTCAGGAATATGGTCGAGACTGATAGCTCCTTTACCTTATTTCATCAAAGAGATGACTTCTTCCCTGCCTTGTCAGGGAATATTGATTTTTTCGCGGCTTTCTCGGTTTTTACACACATGGAGATGGAAGATACCTACCGATATCTATGTAATCTGAAGGCCATCACAAACTTGAATTCTATTGCTGTGATAAGTCTAATTGACTACGACTCAAAACTTGGTCACCAGATATTTCTTGAACAGGCATCGCTACCTCATGATCCAAGATGGAATGGGGTTCGCAGTTTCTGCACTTCACGTGAATCTTTTGAAATTGTGGCCAGGTTGTCTGGTTGGCGTATAGAAAACTGGATACACGGTGACGATAAAAAGGGGATTCCAAAACTCAATTCTTCAAGTGAATTCTGGGAGTTTGGTCAATCCGTAGTTGTATTGAATCGCGTGTAGACATAACTCATGATAAGTTTTGTTCTATCTCGATACTTTTGCATCCTTCATTCCCTTTAGAATTTTTTCTCAGATTTGATTTGAAGGCGCGAGATATTAATTTTGTCGATGAAGTAAAGAATAGAAACAATAGCAGTTAGTATGAAACAAAACTGTAATCCAAGGATATAGGATCCGCCTACGTAAAACCCAATCGAATAGTTGAAAACCGACAGGCCAACTGCATAGACCAAACCACAACCGCTAAAATAGATTAGGAGTTTAAGATAATTAAGCTCTAATCTCGTCCAGGTTATTCTGACCAGACTTAACACAACAATGATTAGGAAAAGCCAAAACACGTAACTCCATCCTTTTTCATAGAGTTCTAAGTTTTTTGATTTTTGCATTGTATTCATAGGAACACTTAATGGTGCGGATTTATAGTTAACTACTTGATGCCACTCTTCATTTATTTCATTAGAGGCAGAGCGGTCTGGTGCTGCTATCCGCCCGCCGGTAGCGGTGTTGAAAATGTAGCTTAGATTCATCTTGAAATATTGCATAAGGGGTTTTAGATCTTTTGTTCCGAGTGCTTTGGTCCCTGGACCTAGACCAGAATCTCCGCAAGATAGAACTCCCCCTTCGCAGGCTGATTCGATATCTGAGGCAATTTGCTTAAACAAGGCCTGAAATTCAGCGCTATTACGGACGCCACCACTGACAACTGCAGCATCTCTTAGCTCCCAGGGAAACCAGGCGGCTGATTCATCACAAACTTTGACGGGCGACCCACAGGAATTCATCTTCCAACCCACATTAGGTCCTAATTCTAAGTATGGAGATAGACGTTTCGCTGTCTCGCTTACTTCGTAGACAGCCAACCTTTGTGCTCGATTAACTGGCACATAAGGCCTTGGATCACTACCTGGTTCGACACTTTGCCAAAGTTTTATCGCCTCAGCAAAATTTCCAGTGTAGAAATCCTCCAGAGACGAATCCCCATAGTAAGTAAAATTCGCAGATTGAGCTGGTAGTGATGGAACGGCATAACCTAAAATTGAAAAAATTATTGAAGTAGCAAAGATTCTCATTTTTAGCTGTAGGCCACTGTGCATTCTGATTATTTCAAAACAAAAAAATAGAAATGTAACTGGGAGCAACCAATATGAATCCTCGCGCAATAGTTTAAGGGCCAAAAACACAATCCCAATTACGGTAGGAATTTTCCAGTCACCTGACCTAGCTGCCTTAGCAGGATTGCCTGACTTGAATTGTTTACTCTGAATCAGGGCATTATGCGTTCGTAGTCTGATTAACAATCTCAGAAAAATCGCAAAAAATAGAAACATCACTATAACGACTATGGTGTTTCTATAAACACGATTGAATTGTTCTTGAAACACAATCGGATTTAATGCAAAAATGGCGAAAATTAGAAATTTTCCAAAACGTGGGTGCCTAGAAATTTCAAGGTACCGCATCATCTGCACAGCTAGAATGTATGTGGCCAACAAGTAGAAAACATGAGTTACATACTTGTACTCGATTGGAATAAAATGTACGCCAACCAAATAAAAAGCCATTCCTGGGGGCTTTGAGTTTGTCATATAATTCCAAGGGCCAAGCCAATCGCCTTCCAAAATACTATTTGCCTGCCTAACAGCCAATAGGTCGTCCGCTGGCGAATTTCCACCGCCATCGCCAGGAAGAGTAGAACGGATTGATAGGGAGATGAGAGCGGTTATTAGGATCGAATAATTTATCTTTACCCAGGAACCGATGTTTTGTAAAACCCTCAAGGTCATAGTTTGTAGCCAGATGCCTTTGCATCTTCATAAAACATCTTTACCGTGTCTAATGAATATTCATTTAAGTCGTAACCGATTAAACTCAATTTCTTCAAGATATCCGTTGTAGCTGTGATTATGTGGCACCCAATTCCGTCTGCTTGAAAGACATTTAACAGCTCGCGAGGGCTTGCCCAAATCAACTCAGATCTGCGGTTAGTTTTCATAATTTCAAGGCAATCTCGCATTAAAGGCACAGGATCGCGACCAGTGTCTGCGACGCGGCCCGCAAATACTGAAATATAACTTTGAATCTCTGGATCCAAAACAGAAACGACATCCAATACCTGTTTGGTCGTCATTATCGCAGTCACGTTGACCTTGACGCCTTTCTGAACTAGATGAGATATCACATCTCTTGTCGAATCACCTTTAGTATTCGTAATGGGTATCTTTACAAAGACATTTTCGGCCCAGGAAGAAATCTCCTCCCCTTGTTGCTTCATTTCTTCAAGATCATCGCTGAAAACTTCAAAAGAAATCGGCTTTGTTGATATCGCACCAAGAACAACCTTTGCGAATTTAGAGTAATCTGTAATTCCGGCTTTTTTCATCAAGGTTGGATTAGTTGTTAGTCCAGAAATAATGGATTTCTCGGCCATTTCAATCATGCCATTTATATCCGCACCATCTGCGAAGATCTTTACTTTGAGTGAAACTTCATTTGGCACCAATTGATTCCTCCAATATTTTCTGGGCAGCCTCTAGCAGTGAGGATACGCGGACAAAGCCGTTTTTTGGCTTTTTTTCCTCATAATTGTAGTCAATAAAAAAGTTTTGGCAGCCTGCAGATTGACCTGCTTCAATATCTCGCCAACGGTCACCGACTAAGTAGCTACCCCTTAGATCAATATCAAGATCCTTCGCTGCACTGGACAATAACCCTGGCAGTGGTTTGCGACACTCACAAAAGTCAGAATCATCATGAAAGCAGGTGTAGAAATGCCTAATCTCTAGGAGATTACCTATTAAGGAATTAACTTCTTCGACAAATTTTCTAGGGGTAACACCACGTGCTACATCAGGTTGATTTGTAACGACCACAATTTCAAAGCAGTTAGCACGAAGTATTTCGACTGCCTCAAGGACTCCATCCAACAATTGAACATCTGTGATAGTTGATGGTGGTCGCGGAAGTCCATTTGTGACTTCAGACCTAATGATTACTCCATCTCGGTCCAAAAAAACAGCCTTGATCACGTCAACTGATGCTTACCATTTAGTAGCATTAAATTTTAAAACTGGGTGAGAAACCAACAGATGCCAGACAATTGCTTGAAAAGATTCCGCATGGGGTGTTACAGCGAGGTCACTTACCGTTGGAATCACTAAACAAATCTCTGAATTCTTAGCTGTATAACCACCATCTCTTCCAACAATCCCTGTGATTCTGGCACCAACTTGTTTTGCAAAATCAATGGCATGAATCAAATTTGTACTTACGTTTAATTCCTTATTTCCACCGCCCACTGAAAGAATAAAAAGACAATCCTTTGGATTCAATTTACTCACACGCAGCCAGCCGGAAAAGACGGTCTCCCAACCTTCATCGTTCGTTCGTGCTGTAAGTTCAGAAACATTATCTGTTGGTGCGTAGGTTTCAATCCCAGCAAGCTTCCTGAAGTCATTCACTGCATGGCTTGCATTAGCAGCGCTACCGCCAACACCAAGAATAAAGACGCGGCCTCCCGTGCCTTTAACATCTGAAAGCATGAGTGCCATTTTCTCGATAACTTCTGTATCAAGTGAATTGGCAATCTCTACTGTTTCGAGTAGATGCCTTTTACTAAAACTCATTATGTCCCTCTCTCAGGAATTTTGAAAATTCTTTAATGCCTTGTTCTGACCCTATTTCATAAAAAGAATTATAGACCTCGAACCCAGTAACTTCCTCTAAATCCGAAAGGTTGCTAAGCAAGTCGGCAAGGTCGAAAAATGAATTTGGCTCAGTATTCCCAAATACGGAAGCTTCCATATACATTAAACCATAATCTATGTGCTTCATACGCGGATCTTGTACATGTTTGTTGTAAAAAATAGATTGATCAGCCTTTAGGTACACATTGTTGGGGTGATTTTGATTGCTATTCTTGAATACGGTCATTAACACTCGAGTACGTCTGTTCAAGAAATTTTCTTCTACTTCAAAATAATTTATAGGAAGGTAGGAATCTCCGTAAATCACCCCAAAATCAGGACCCAGTAGGTTAAGAGCGCCTTTTAGAGCACCACCGGTACCCAATTGTTTTTCACCGTCTAAAGAGTATTCAATTTTGACACCCAATCTGGAGCCGTCGCCTAAAAAGTCCATTACCAAACTAGATTTGTGTGAAACACAAAATACGAAGTATTCATAGCCTGCATCTCTCAATGCTGATACCTGCCAATGTACAAAAGGTTTTCCATTTATCTCGATAAGGCATTTTGGCAATTGTTGAGTGAGGGCACCTAATCTAGTTCCAAGTCCGCCAGCCAAAACAACTATTGGCAGCACTAGGAAAGAATCACTTTCGTTCCTTCAAAGTCAAATTTGAATCTAACTTCTTCTAAATTAAACCTTGCTAATTCAACGCGAAGTCGCTCCTTGTCTTGGGCATAAAACATCAGAAACCCGCCACCGCCTGCACCTACTAACTTTCCTCCGACCGCTCCAGCCTTTAGAGCACGTTTATACACATCGTCAATGAAGTCATTAGACATTCCACTTGATCGAGATTTCTTGTGCTCCCAATGTTCATTCATTAAAAACCCGAACTGCTCTGGATCATTAGCAACAAGTGCATCGCGGCTTCGATAGCCCAAATCTTTTGTGAAATGTAGATTTTCAAGCATTGATTCATTCATTTCGCGTGACTTAGAGTTCTGATCTTCCAAAATGTTGCTCGCAGACCTAGATATTCCTGTAAAAAACAGAAGCAAATTATCCTCGAGATTGTGTAATGTTTCTGTGGAGATGTTCAACGGTGAAACTTTTACTGTCCCGTCTTCATTGAAGACAAATTCATTTACCCCACCATACGATGCAATGTACTGGTCTTGTTTACCAATAGGTTCAGCTAGATTCTCAATTTCGATCTTACATGCTAGCTGTGCGAGAGCTTCCGGATTTATATGGCGTCTGTAGTGCGTATGCAAGACTTTTAGAAGAGCGGTTGTGAAACTACCGCTCGAGCCAAGGCCTGTTCTTGCTGGAATATCTGCGATTGCTGAAATCTCAATTTGTGGGGTTTTTAACTTCATTTCCTTTAATGATTCACGAATAATAGGATGTGCCACATCATCAACTTGTGAAATACTTTCAATTTTTGAATATTTCAGGTTTATTCCAGGTTGAAAAGGGCGATTAGCGGTTACATAAACATACTTATCAATTGCTCCTGCGATCAGATATCCGCCGAACTTTTCATAATATGATGGCAGATCGGTGCCACCACCACCTAGGGATATTCGAAGAGGGCTTCTCGCAATAATCACTTTATGATCCTTCCCCCACCAATAAACTCTATTTTCATCAGATATTTTCTCATTTAACTAGCATTGTTCCTACTGTTTTGCCGACTTCGTAACTTGTCAAGATAGCCTGCAATGAAGCTGCAAGCAAGAATTGCCAATAGTCCCGATGCAATCTGCGTTAGTAGATTAAATGAGATCACAAGTAGTAGACCTTCACGACTCCCGTCACCGAAAAGAATTAGGCTACCCTGAATCCAATTCTTGAAAACCATGAAAGCGAGTGTTAAACAAATAAGAGTCGAAAAAACGGTGGCCGCGAATAAGCGATTGCAAAGTCGCTGTTTGGCCAAAATTTTGATGAGGCGACCACTTGGATAGTAAACGAAATGTGACAGGACACCGATAGCAAACATTCCCCAGCCGATCAGCGACAAAGCAGCCAGCATCGAGGATGTATACAAACCAAATCTCTCTTGAGGCCAATTCAAGAAATTTTGAATGAATAGAAAAATATTTACTAGTACCCCTAGACCTCCGAGCATAAATCCCGGGAATGCAAGAAATCTGTCTAAGGAAAAGGAAGCGGTGACACGAAGGGTGCCCCATCCCGCTTTAAAGGGAGTTGTCCATCCATTTCGTCTTTGATGACTAATCCTACCCTCTGGCTCTTTCAAGAAATCTATAGGTATTTCACAAATTTTAGCTCCAAGATTCCTGGAGCTAACTATCATCTCAGTTGCATATTCCCACCCTAGTTCAGTAAACGGAAGGGCTTGGTAGAGTTCGCGCGTCATAGCCCGCATACCGCAGTGAATATCACCAACCGGAATTCCCAAACTATGCTTGAAAATGAAACTTGTTGCTGGTGAACCAAAGTACTGGTGATGTGGTGGCATTGCATTTTTTTCAATACTTCCTTTAAACCTGTTTCCAACTACAAAATCAAATCCATCGTCAAGTTTTTTGATGAACGGCTCTAAATTTCTAAAGTCATAAGTACAGTCTGCATCACCTAAGATCACATATCTACCATTAATGTGTTCCTTGCCATTTAAATAGGCAATACCTAAGCCGGGTTCGGATACTTTTATGACTCTAGCGCCTTTAGATTCGGCTATTGATGCTGTTTTGTCTGTCGAACTGTCCATCAAGACGACTTCTCCAGTTAGTCCTTGTGCCTTAAAACCTTCCTCGCACCACTCCAAAAATTGACCAATCGTTATCTCTTCATTCTTGGTAGGGATCAATACGGTTATATCAGTCATTTTTCTCCATAAGGTCTAATCGTGTTTGGTTCATTTTTCTGGTCTGATACATTTCTTCAAGGGTCTCGCGAAGCGTATTCATCGGGAGGCTTATTTTATGTCCCAATATCTTCGCGATATCTGCGACAACAAATTGCTTATCAACTTTTCTGATTCTGGGCTCGTCAAATTGGTTTATCAAGCAATCTATATCTGCAATTTCTAAAAGTAGCTCGACTGCGAATTTAAGGCTGACTGGTATTCCAGAACCTAAGTTGTAGACCCCTTGGGCAGTCGATACATTGCTCAAGTCCCACACCATTTGAATCGCGTCCTGCACAGACAAAAAATCACGAATTACGTTAATGTTCCCGACATTTAGAGTGTTTTGGGTTGAACTCCGAAATTTCAAAATTTGAGTGATCCAGTCATCTAAGGCATCATTTTTTTTCGTAGAACCAATAATTGAGAAAGGTCTTATGATGAGAAAATTTTGTAATCTTGATATTTCTAGCTCTGAGAGAAGTTTAGACATTCCATAAGGAGTATCTGGGGCTAAATAATCATCTTCTAATAGAGGAGTTATCTTGTCTCCATAGACCGCACTTGAACTAAAGAATACAACTCTAATGCTTGGGTCTGCACGTTCAACCGCACTAATTATAGATTTCGACAATGCGGTGTTGTAGTTTACATAATTCACGGGATCGGCCCAAGAAGTGGTAACCGAAGACAAGCCGCCCAAGTGATAAATAATTTTAGGTCTAACGCGCTTCACGACTTCAAAAGTTTTCTCTGGGTCCTGCAAATCAAAGTCATGAAACGTCCCATTTGATTCAAAAATTCTATTACGAGTAATTTTCGTTAGATTTTTCTGATTTAACGACTCTAGAAAAGCAACGAGAGCGTTTCCCATGAAGCCTTGAGCTCCAGTGATTAGAATATTTTCTGACATATGTCCCTAAATTTTTATTTCCGAACCTGTTTTACTTGACTTATAGCCTGCCTCGGCTACTTGCATTGTAAATAACCCATCTTCAAACTTGGCAACGTCTTCGGTTTCGGACTCGAATGAACGTTTGAAAGATTCCCACTCAGCACGCCAAGATTTGTCCGTACCTCTGTACTCAAAAACTTCTTGATTGAAGGGGGCGGATTGATCACGTTTTCCATGCATGAGTTTCTCAGTGCCATAAGTGTTTCCTAATCCCTCAACTCTCAAGAACCCTGAGTCCCCAAAAATCTCAAATTCAAATTTGTTGTGCCATTGGCCTAGGGTCGTGTGCATTTGTGCGGTAACACCATTTTCAAAACTCAGAATCGCCATTCCACCATCGTCTAGAGGTTGATTTTCAAAAATCAAGTTTGAAGTTTTACAATATATGCTGACTGGAGGCCCTATAAGCCAATTAAACAGATCTATTAGATGGCTTCCTTGTTCGATGAACTGACCACCGGCGGCGAAAGAAGGATTAGCTCTCCACTCTTTTGGATAATCATTACGAGCACAAATACCGTAAACAGCTCTTGCGAATATTGGCGCCCCGATCAACCCTTGATTAAGTATTTCTTTCATCTTCTGCATTCCTGGATGAAATCTATGATTAAAACCACACCGTAGATTTCTATCTAAATTCACTCCGAATCTATGTCTCAACGTGACTAATTCTTCGGAGGTTTGAGAAATAGGTTTTTCCACAAGAATTTTTTTATTTTGTTCTAGTGCCATCGAGATGTACTTCAGATGCGAACTAGGTGGTGTGCAAACAATTACTGCATCTATGCGGTTGTCTAGGAAAATCTCCTCAACATTTAGGGTTGTTTGAATTTCATATCTTGTTGAGATCAGATCTAAACTTTCTTGGTTTATTCCGGCAACCAGAATGACTTCATCCTCTGTTGAATCGGAGAGGGCTTCAATTCGTCTTCGGCATTGAAGCCCGCTGCCAACGATTCCGATTTTCATAGCTCACATTCTCCCCCCGAATCGCTTGTAAGTACATGCTTGAACTAATTCTTTGGACAAGACTCCATATGGGTCAATGATTGTTTTGTTCTTGACCAAGTCTATGCTAAAACCTCTAATCATCTCTTCCCATGGGGTTGTTATAACTAATATATTGCAATGCTCAAATATTTCTTCTATTGAATCACACAAATGAACTCTCGCATTGATTTCCTCATCAAAAGATTTGGCCATGGGATCAAATCCATAAACTCGAAATCCCATTTTGGTAAGACTCTGACCACATTGCAGTGGAAAGCTTCGCCGCAGTGTGCTAGTCCCTGTTTTGTAAGTTAAGCCAAGCAGTCCGATTGAATCTTCCCCACTGGATTTTGCAATTTTTGCAACTACATTGATGAAGTACTCTTTTCTATCAAAGTTCGATTGCCAAATTGCATCGACCAAGCTGCTTTTTCTGCTAGAGAGCTTTCGAAGGTTTTGGACATCCCTACCCAAAGTGCCACCTGAGAATGGGAGTCCTGGAAGCAAGGGGAGGCTTTTTCCTACTCTAGGTTCTAACTTAAGCAGTGACATCACTTCGCTTCCACTTACTTCAAATTGATCACAAATTTCCGAGATTTCATTTCCAAAAGTAATTGATAATGCCAATAAAGAATTTAGCGCACTTTTTAGCAACTCGGCTTCCAGAAGTAAACAATATTTGAATTGGATATCCTCTTTGAAGAGTTGCTCTAATGTCACTTTGGATTCCATGTGGGAAATCCCAATAACGGGTAGTTCTGGGCTTTCAAATCGTGCAATCGCTTGACCCAAGCGAAGATTTTCGGGCATATACGAAACATGAGGTTCGAATCCTAAACTTTTGAATAAGATCTCTTGAACTTCCCGACATGTTCCTGCGGGAACTTGTGAGGTTATAAGTACTTCAACTTTAGGTGAAATGTAGTCCGAGAGTTTCTTAACATCCTGAAAGAATTGTTCTAGCTGAACTTCGTCGTCGTCATTCACTTCTGTATCATGCATAAAAGAAATAACATCGGGTAGAGGTTCCCTGGAATTAAGCATAGAAAAATCTAGATTTCCATTCTCAATTTGTCTGGTGATTAGCTCCTCTAAGCCCGGCTCATAAATCGGTAATTGCGATTTCTTCAGTGCAATTACTTCCTCTAGTGAGTCGCAAATTCCTATAACCCTAAATCCCCGGCTCGACCATACACCAGCTGCAACAAGGCCCTGGTGCCAAAGTCCCTTGACCCAAATGGTTCTTACGACACTCACTGATTAAATCACCTGCGCCAACTTTAAAAGCTCCTGCGCAGTAAGTCGCACAGCTTGCTCTGAATCTAGTTCACACTTCCATCCGAATTTGTATGCGGAGGAACAATCGAGCCGAATAATTGGCTGATCACCAGGCCAGGCCAAATCTTTTCCCTCAACTTGAATGGATGTGTTCAGTAAACCGGACTCCTCAATGACAATCTCTGCGATTCTCAAAACATTAGTCAGTGAAGAATTCCCAAGATTGACAATAAGGCACTCATTTTTTGCTGCTTTTGATTCCGAAATATATTTCATACCTTCTATGCAGTCTTTGACTCGAAAATAGTTTTTCTCTTGCTTTCCATTTCCTAATACTAAGAGTGATTTTGGATCCGCTTTTAGTTTTCTGGAAAAGTCAAAAATCACTCCGTGATTAATTCGGTCACCCAGAACATTCCCAAACCGAAAAACATAACTTTCGAGGCCATAAAGATTTGAATACGCGGATATGAATGCTTCGGAAGCAAGCTTTCCTGCCCCGTAAGTGCTTAGAGGCTTTAGAGGTCCGACAGTCTCTGAAACGGCTTCACCGTTTCCTAAATTCCCATAAACGCTTCCAGAAGATGCGAAAATTAGTTTCTTAGTTTTGCTCAAACGCATAGCTTCCAAAATAGAAACTGTCGCTTGTGCACAATCTTTAAAGTCTCTTAGCGGGGCAGCATGGGAAGTGATGATGTCTGTATTTGCAGCTAAGTGCCAAACTTCGGATATTTCATTTTCAATTAAAAGTTTTTTGATGAAGATCTCATCACAAACATCATGTTCAATAAATTTAAACTGGGGATTTCCCAGAAGCAATGACATATTTTCTAAGCTTCCGTTAGAAAAGTTATCTACACCCCAAACTTGATTGCCATTAGCCAGATGATCTTCTGCAAGATAGCTCCCAATAAATCCAGCAACACCAGTTACTAGGATGTTCTTCACGCTACACTCGAAAAAAGTAGATTCTTGTTTTCTTGAATTGTCATTTTGACTGCCTCGTTAGAGTTATGTCGAATTTTCCATCCAAAATCAAAAAGTTTTTTGCTTGACATTGTGTATTTAGGTATATCCGCTTTCCATCCTCGATCAGATTTCTCGTATAAAATTTCAGTTTTGCTGAACCCTAATTCTGAAAGTACCATCTCCGCAATAGTAGTTACAGAAGTCGACGAATTATTACTTACATTAAATACCTCGTACATTGATTTTTGATTCAATAGGGCAATCTCGATGCCAGACAGGGCGTCTGAGACGTGAATGTATGGCTTATATTGCGTTCCATTACCCAAGACTTCTAAAACTTCTTGATTCGCTTTTAACTTTAAGAGAAAATCATGGATGACGCCGTGTGTTTGACGTGGGCCAACTAAATTTGAAAAACGAAATACGGTTCCCTTGATATCAAACATTGATGAGTAAGCGGAAATTAAGGCTTCTGATGCAAGTTTTGTTGCACCATATGTTGACGTTGGTTTACCTACAAAACTGTCTTCAAAAAAAGTCGCTTCTGGCTTTTCGCCATAAACTCCACTGCCAGATGAAAACACAAAGTGTTTCACCTCTTGACGTCGTGCGTATTCCAGCATCGCTTGCGTTGTTGCAATTCCCAGATCGTAGTCAATTAATGGATTAGACATCGCTGCAGCAATATCTGAATTAGCTGCAAGATGAATGATACAATCCGGTTTAGGTAATGTTAAAAGCTCTTCTGTATTTCTACAATCCAATTCAAAAAAATCAAAGTTTTGATTTCGTGATAGGGCTTCAACGAATTCTCTTTTTCCATTGAGGTAGTTGTCTATCCCTATGATTTTATTGTCGGATTGCTTTAAGAGATATTCTGCAATATTGGATCCCAAGAAGCCGGCGCATCCAGTTATTAGATATTTCATGATCCAAGAATAGATGTTACTCCTGAATTTTGGAGAATCGACAGGCTGTTCGTCTTTCGATTTCAGAGAAAATTGGAATTCGAGTTCAAACCAAGACTCTATAATACCTAAAACCCTCTTGGCTTCATTCCTCGTTATTAAAGATAGATTCAGTCAACTTCATGAGTATTGTAAATTTAGTTACTAAGCTCTCATGCCCACGTGAACCGCACCTCATTCAAAGAAAGTTTCAAAACCCGTTCTCTCTTCAGTTGGCTAGAACAAACATGAGCCTCCCATTACCTGATTCTTTGATTCAAAAAAATGATGTTTGAATCTATCGCTTCTGAGTTTAAACTTCTGAAATCAAAATTGACGTTTTCTACGTTCGGAGTTTTGTTCAATACTCATCTCTACTAATTCCTCGAAAGAGTTGTTTTGGGTGAAAAGTTCGTCAGTCCAAATCGCCGAGAACAAGCAGTGAGAACCCTAGAGTCTGCGGTTGATCCTAGAAAATTGATAGAAATGATAAATTTTCTAATCCATAATCCTGAATCGGCTGGAGGGCGAATTTGGAGTGCAAATTTTGATCAGCCATCCAGCGATATTGATAATAAAAATTTTGGTAAACTTCGGCGAATATTCTGAACTTGGAATTGATCAATTTTCGATTGTAAATTACTTTACTACTTTTATGCTTACGACTGCGAAGAGATTGAAGTTCCAAGAAAATGGCAAAAGTGGATATCTTGAAATCTTTAGATTATCGTCTCTAAAAACAAATTTTATTAATGAAATTATGCCTAGATAATGGTTTGGATGTTCCTTTGCCCAAAGGTACTTCACTTCCGACCAAGATAAATTCATAGACTTTTTTTGTTTGTAATGCGAAGTTACATGTCTTAGCCACCTATAAAGTAGCCCAGGGTCGCAAGGGACGTAAAGATCTATCACAGCCTCATTGGAGGAAACCCGTCGAATTTCACTTAGGGCAAGCTCAAGATTTGAAATGTGATGGAGGACACATGTGGACAAAACTCGGTCAAATTTATTGTTTTCGATTGGCAAATTTGTTGCATCTGCGACGAGGAAAGTCAATTTTTTCCTACGTGGATCTACATCAAGATTACTAAGTGAATTGGGATGTGCTGTTATGTCTGACAGCACATATGCATCAAAGGTGTGACTAACAAAACGTAGGTGCTCTCCGATTCCAGCACCTATTTCTAAAACATTTGAGTAATGGTGTGTGGATTTTCTGCGACGCTCGAGTTGCTTGTGATACATATTTGTAAATAGACCAAGTGAGCCCTTGTAGTGGACATTCTGATAGTGCTCGTCATAGTAATTTTCTTGTTGCGAAGACATTTACTTAGTCTAACCTCACAACACCGCTAGGCGTCGTCAGATGCACCGCGACAATTCCATACTCTCCCTCATTTGTTGACGGGTCAACAAACTCAACATCTGCACCGTTTAATCCACCAAGGATCTCAGTCTTAAACCAAGAATCAGATAGATGATCAGTATCAGCAATCGTAATCTT
>Ga0247837_1006499_pt1 | contig 16404 bp, 11 predicted proteins | sample LaCtaG_2_FD_187115 | JGI IMG/M metagenome (GOLD analysis project Ga0247837, IMG submission 187115) | Freshwater microbial communities from meromictic Lake La Cruz, Castile-La Mancha, Spain - LaCruzMarch2015_14.5m | ecosystem: Environmental > Aquatic > Freshwater > Lake | place: Spain: Castile-La...
AGACGATAACTGGCACTGTAAAAGACCCCAAGAGTGGCGAAACAATGATAGCTGCTTCTGTAATTGTGAAAGGCACAACAACGGGGGTGATGACTGATGTGAATGGTAAATTCACTATTTCCTTGGATTTGACTACTCCTAAAACCCTGGAGATAAACTATTTAGGCTATCAAAAACAAGAAATTGTGGTGGACGGAACAACCACGAATTTTGATGTTCAGTTGGAAATGATAACCATGCGAGGGCAGGAAGTAGTTGTATCTGGTTCGCGGGTGTCAGAGACTATTTTACAGAGTACTACCTCCATTCAAAAGATGAATACGAAAGACATACAGGAGGTGGCTTCCGGAGATTTTTATGGAGCGTTAAGCACGCTTCAAGGTGTTGACATCACCACTACCAGTCTTGGATTTCAAGTGGTAAATATGCGCGGATTCAATAGCACCGCTCCTGTTCGAGTTGTACAGTTTATTGATGGAATGGACAACCAAGCGCCTGGACTTAACTTCCCTGTGGGCAATATGGTTGGTGCAAATGACTTGGATTTGGAAAGCGTGGAAGTAATTAGTGGCGCTGCATCTGCATTGTATGGGCCAAATGCGTTTCAAGGCGTAGTGAGTATGACCACCAAGAATCCGTATGATTATCCAGGATTATCCGTTCAACTGAAAGGAGGCTCTCGAAATTATATTGATGGACAGCTTCGTTTTGCAACCACGCTTGGGAAGGAAAAGCGTTGGGGACTAAAAGTTACAGGTCAATACAAGCGTGTAGATGACTGGATTGCCGATGATGCTGTGGCGAATCGGTATGGCGATATTGAAACAGATGTGAATCTTTCGTCTATTATCGAGCAACAACAAACAAACCCTGATTTAACGCAAGAAGAGAGAGACGACTTTGTTTCCTTGGTAGGGGGATATTTAGGATTAGTTTCACCAAATGCGTTCCCTGGAACTATTAACGTGAAAGCCCCTGGTTATATGGAGCGTGAGGTTGCAGATACAGATGCGTTTAGTGCTAAAGCCACGGCCGCTCTGCATTATCGTTTTAAGAATAATATAGAGGCTTCCTACACATACAAATTTGGTATGGGTAAAGGGATTTACCAAGGGTCCAATCGTTACAGCATCAACAACATTATGTTTCAACAACACAAGTTGGAAGTGTCAGGACGCAATTGGAAGGTTAGAGCCTACACCACATTAGAAGATGCTGGAGATTCGTATGATGCTGTTTTTACAGCCATCAACATCTCTAAGCAAGGTATTGGCAATTATGTGGGAGAATATCTAGGCGCTTATTTCGATACACTTCGAGTGATGTCTAACGACTTCGACAATAGCGTTTCTGCAGCTCAAGTAGCTGATGCACGTGCTTTTGCAACGGCTCAGGCAGAGGCAAATGGATGGATTGCTGCGGGGTCTGCCGAGTTCGATTCGTTGCGCCAAGCCATTATCACAAATCCTGATTTAGAATCTGGCTCGTTGTTCACCGATAAGTCTAATCTTCAACACGTAGAGGGGCAATACCAATTTGATTGGAAATGGATGGATGTGCTGATAGGTGCAAGTTTCCGTAGGTATGATCCTCAATCTTATGGTAGTATTTTCGCAGATACGCTTGTTAATAGAGCAGACACCCTTGCCAACGGAGCAGCCAACTTAGATGCTGAGTTTGTCGATTTATCTCAGATAGAGTATGGCGGGTTTATGCAATTGACCAAGCGTTTGTTTGACGATAAATTCAAAATTCAAGGATCTATCCGTTTAGATAAGAATCAAAACTTTGCTGCGCAGTTCTCTCCGCGTTTGTCGTTGATGTATGATTATAAAGGCCACAGTTTCCGTGTTTCTGGTCAAAGCGCATTTCGTAGCCCAACCTTGCAAAATCAGTATATTCGGCTAGATGTTGGACCGCTAATTATCGCTGGCAATTTGGAAGGATGGGAGAATCTTTACACATTGGAGTCGGTCACTTCTTTTAACGATTATATTGATAGTGTTCAGGTTGCAGGTATTTGGAACGATTCGGTATATGATGTTGCAAGTGGCAAGCTTGAAACGTATAAGGCAAAACCAATACGCCCAGAGCAGGTAAAAACGATTGAAGTCGGCTACCGTGGCACTTATTTCAAACGTTTGTTTGTGGATGCTACGTTCTATTACAATTGGTACACCGATTTCATTGGAGAAATTCGTGTAGTTCAGCCTTTTAATGCTGTTGCTGGTGAGGAAAGTGGAGTAGACCAATTGTTGTCCAATACAGCGGGTAGTCCAACCCGTCAGATATACCAAATTCCAGTAAACGCGGAACAAGAAGTGCGTTCCATGGGTGCTACCTTAGGATTGTCTTACTATTTCAACCAGAAGTATACGGCCACAGTGAATTACACCTACGCCAAATTGATTACATCCGATTTGGATGACCCAATTATTCCTGGATTTAATACGCCAGCTAATAAAATCAATGTTGGCGTGAAAGGCAGAAATGTGTGGAAAGGGTTGGGTTTTGCAGCCAATTTCCAATGGGTAGATGGGTTCGAGTGGCAAAGCACTTTCGGTGATGGCTCTGTACCCTCCTATCACACGCTCGATTTATCCCTTAGTTACGATATACCAAAATGGTTTAGCGTACTTCGCTTAGGTGCATCTAACGTTTATAATCAAAGACGTATAGAGGCCTATGGATCACCAACAATTGGTGCTATGGTTTATGGTTCAGTAACAGTTGATATTAAAAAGTTTAAAAAATAATTGCCATGAAAAAGTTCATACTCTTTGCAGCGATTGCAGGTGCCTCGTTAAACTCCCAAGCGCAAAATATACTGAATGGTCAGATTGACAATTTCAGTGAATTAACCACTGTTGTGTCTCAGGAGTTTGTGATGCCTGATGGGGTCAAACTGATGACCGATTTGTATCTACCTATTCTTCAAGACTGCTTGGTGGTTCCAGTAGCTTTGGATATTCCAGCGGCTTTGGGTGGAGGGACACAATCCTTCAGTCTGGAGCTTATTCCGCGAGGCAAACAGTTTTTGGTTTACGACTCACTGAATGGAGGGTTGAATCCAAATCCCTATCAACTCCCAATGATTCTGTCACGAACTCCTTATGACAAGGGAGATCAAAATGCGGAAGAAGGCGCTGTAATTGGCCTATTGGGCTATGTATACGCCAAACAGGACATGCGTGGACGTTACGAATCTGGCGGAGTGTATTTACCTCTTATGAGCGATTCGTGGAACAAGAATGCCTACCATCCCAACTACAAACACGTGTTGGATAAAACGGCATTTAATGATGCCCGAAACGGAAATCGCAACGAAGATGGATATTGGACCATTCGCTATGCTACCGATAGTTTGATGCGTGATTTTGATTTGGATGGAGATGGAATATTCGAAACACGCGATAAAATGATTAATGGCCGAATAGGCATGTTTGGAGCTTCAGCTTTGGGATACAATCAATACCAAGCTGCTGCATCGCACAAAATAGATGTAACTCAACCCGGTCTAAAGTGTATTCTACCTATTGTGGCCCCATCAGATTTCTACAAAAGCGTTGGTTTCCCGAACGGAGTGCTGCGCGATAGATTGGTAACGGGTTGGTTGGCTGGTCAGATTTTTTCGGGCACAGACGATGATTTGATTCCGATTGACAATGACATGGACAACAACCTCCATAGCTCAGCGGACTATAACTTGCCACAGGACATTACGGTAAATGGCGAGACGAAAAGTTACGGCCAAAATATGTTTGCCGCGGCCAACTTGTCTATCGACCACTTTTTAAATGTGAGATACTCAGATGCGGAAACGGGAGAAGTTTTACCAGCTGGTTATTATCCAAACTCTCCGGGACGAGCTGACATGGATGTGAGCCGCGCTATGGTTCGTCCAGATGGGGAATCGGTTTCGAAAGGGAAACGCATCAATGGTACTTTGATAGTAGAAGATGCAGATGATAATGACCCAGATGGTATTCTTGGATTTGGTTCAACACCATTAGATGGTAGAAACACCGTTCGCTGGAAGAATATGGAGGTTCCTGGTTATCACCTTGTAGGATGGTGGGACATTTTTATTGATGGACAGGCCGAAACATGGTCCAACATGCGAAAGCATTTAAGCCCAACAAACAGGAATCTTCAAAAGCTGGTGATAGGTCCTTGGGCGCATCAAACGATTGGCAACCGTACTACAGGCGACCGCACCTACCCAGAAAACGTAATTGATGTGATGGGAATCAATTTCGATGATTTCAACACAAATGATTTGAAAATTTCTAAAGCGCTAAACTCGGAATTGATAGGTTGGTATCGCTACAATCTGAACTATCGTGCGGAGCAATACATTGGCGAGCCTACGTTCATTTTGCCAGAAACGCAGAATTTAATCCCACTGTTCGAGCTTCCATTAGGATTAGGTGCCGTTTCTGTACGTGTACCAGCTGCCGAACTTCGTGTTCCATTTGATGAATTGGTAGGGATTTTGAATGGCTCTCGTCCAATTAGTGGATTGAAAGCCGAATTGGTTTCTCCCTTAGGAAATTTTGTGATTGATGTTCCAGATATTGAAATAGGAACACTTATTCCTGGGCTTGCTAGCGATGACATTACTCCTATTCCTTTTAAAGATTTTGGAAGTCCAGAAGTAGTGCCTAATGTGCGTATGTATGTAATCGGCCCCAATGATGACACCGAACCCCAAAACGTGGAATTAGGCAACTATTGGTTGGCTGCCGATACCTTCCCTCTCCCAGAAGGTCGCGATTGGGATGCCATCCAACGCACCCGTTATTATATGCACAAAGGCGGAACGCTTAATCAAAGTGCTCCTACAGTAGATGAAGGGTTCACCATGTACGTGCACGATCCAGATGATCCAATTCGCACCATTGGTGGGGCAAATATGATTGTTAGAACTCCCGATGGCGAGCGCGATTCTCAAGGACAATTTAACCTGAAAGACCCTCGTTATGCGCCCTACACCATTGATCGCGAAGGTGTTATTTCTTTCGAAACTGAGCCAATTAAGGACTCTTTGAGCATAGTCGGTTTCCCAACCGTAACGCTATATGCAAAAAGTAATGTTGGGGGAGGTACAGGTCTTACCGATACAGACTTTCACGTGCGTATCGTTGACGTATATCCTGATGGTCGCGAGTATTTCGTACAGGATGGATGTATAAATGCTCGTGCGCGCAACTATGCGCGTATGCTTGTAGAAGAGCCATGGTTAGATTCTGAAGCGCCTTATCCTGGTGATGATATTCCTTATACCAACATTCAAATTGGCGAGATATATGAATATGTATTCAAGTTGCTTCCAGTGGCTTACACTTTTGGTGATGGACACAAGGTAAAAGTGTTGGTAGCGAGCAGTAACTACAACCGTTATCAAGTGAATCCAAATATTCCAATCAACGATGGTGAATTCTTCCGCAGAAAGCCAGGCGATGGTCGTGGTTACAAGTTTGGTGGTCCAGATGCACCATTCATGATGCCGCGTGTAGCTATTCAGCGTATAGCGTTTTCTCCAGAACATCCTAGCAGCATTACATTGCCTGTGTTAAGCAAAATGTACACTGGAGTGGAGGACGTAGCCACAGAAGTTGAGCCAGGAAACAGCATGCTTATCTATCCAAATCCTGCAACAGATGAGGTAACCATCTTTGTTGGAAATCAGGACGAACAACGGATTCGCATTATGGACATTAATGGTAAGTTGATGTTTGAGGAAACATCTTTCCAAGACCATATCAATTTGAATGTAAGCTTCTTGTCTTCGGGAATCTACTTTGTGGAGATGACAAACGTAAAAACTGGGGAACGTGAAACCCAGAAGTTGACCCGCATGTAATTAAGGATTGGATTGGATTTCAAAAACCGCGATGGCACGTTCATCGCGGTTTTTTTATGCGCTAGATTGAGAAAAACGCACGGTTACCTTTGCGCCCCAATTCCAAAGATCATGGCGCTTAAGAAACACCCGAATGACACGCTTACAATTAGCACAGAAATCGTGCTTCCCAACGATACCAATACCCTTGGCAATTTGATGGGCGGAAAACTATTGCATTGGATGGATGTGATTGCTGCTGTATCCGCGCATAGGCTTTGTAAACGAGTTTCTGTGACCGCTGCAGTAAACAATGTCGCTTTTAATAAAGCCATTGCCTTGGGTGATATCGTAACCCTCAAGGCTAAAGTAAGCCGATCATTTAGCTCCAGTATGGAGATATTTATAGATGTATATGTAGAAGACCGCAGCACTGCCGCCCAGATTAAGTGCAACGAAGCCATCTACACTTTTGTGGCTGTTGACCAAAAGGGAAACCCCATACCCGTGCCAGAGGTAGTGCCAGAAACGGACGAAGAAAAAGAACGCTACGAAGGCGCTATGCGCAGACGCCAACTGAGCCTTATCCTAGCAGGAAAAATGAAACCAGATGATGCTACCGAACTTCGGGCCTTGTTTGGAATTTGAGGGAAGTTAGAACCCCATTTCGGATTTTACCTCGGCAATAGCTTCAACGAGTGCATTCACATCGGTCACAGAAATGCGACCAATGTTTCCAATTCTAAAACAATCGCCTTGGGTCAGTTTACCCGGGTAAATGGCAAATCCGCGCTGATTTAATTTCTCGTAAAACTGTGCGAAATTGAAAGCTGCATTGTGCGGGTAGCGATATGTGGTAATGATGTGCGCTTGTTTTTCTTTCGGTAGATATTCCTCAAAACCAAGATGCGCCATGCCCGCAGACAAAGCAGCATGATTGGCGCCATATCGAGCTGCTCTGCCCGCCACTCCACCTTCGGCATGCAGTTCTTTTATAGCTTGATGATAGGCCAACAAGGAATGCGTGGGTGGAGTGAAGCGAAATTGCCCATCATTTTCCAGTCCTTTCCATTGGGCATAGAGGTCGAAGCTTAGTGTGTGCGCACGACCTTCGCATTCGGTAATGGCGGCTTTACTGCCCAGCACTATGCTGAATCCGGGAACACCTTCGATGCATTTGTTGCTGCTTGAAATTAGGAAGTCGATTCCACAAGTTTCTAGGTTAACGGGTATGCCACCGAAGCTACTCATGGCATCTACAATGTACCGTTTGCCATGTTGTTGAATCACTTTTCCATAGGCTTCAATGGGATTCAATATCCCAGTGGTAGTCTCGCAATGCACCACCGCCACATGAGTTACAGAAGGATTGTTGGACAAAAATGCCCCTAAAGCATCCACCGATGGCGATTCGTTTTCCGCGCTTTCGATACTATCGCAGCGAATGCCATGCACTTTGGCAATTTGCGCCATGCGTTTGCCGTAGGCGCCATTTACCAAAAGCAACAAATGCCCGTCTTTGGCAATGGCGCTGGATAGCACGGCCTCTATACCAAACGTGCCCGAGCCTTGCATAATGATACAATCGTAGCCCGATTGCTGCGACACATTTCCCAACGCCAACAAATCTGTGCGGATAGATTTCACCAAATCAATAAACTCATAATCTCTAGAACCAAGGTCGCGAAGCATGGCCTGTTTTACGGTGAGCGATGTGGTAAGTGGTCCAGGCGTAAATAGTAGTTTGTCAGCCATTTTTTATGGAGGTGATAAAGTTTGGAGGATTAAGTGCGATACGTTTACACGTTCATCTCAACTTTTTTCCGTTGAAAATAGATTAGTGCGGCCGTAGTAAAGAGGATACCTGAACCACTAACGCCATAGCAAGCAAAGGTGAAAAAGGTGACCCAATCCAATTCGCTCACGAAGAAATCTTTGTAAAGCAACACGGTTACGCTGCCTAAGTAGCCAAATGCATCGGCCAAATAGATGAGGAACCCAGCATTGCTAGGGTATTTGAAGGCTGCAATAAGCCGTTCGAAAAGAATACAATTGAAGGGAATGTAGCTGGTGTAGGCACCAAATCCTGTGAGGATAATCCACCATACTGGGCCAATACTTCCATGGTGAAAAAGCCACGTAGATGCGCCAACTACCAAAGCTCCAAAGGCTATTATGATGTGGTTCACCATCAGCGCCCGCATATTGTTTTTAATAAACATGAGAAAGGCCAATAGCCCCAAAACTCCAATAGTAACCGGCACTTCGGTGGCGGTAAAAATGCCAGGCGTTTCTCCAAAACCTAACGCAGTAAGCAGTTCGGCCATAAAGTTGTCGCGGAAATCGCGGAAAGCGGTTAGCGCCACATAAAACAGAATTAACGAAGTGAGACCGAAAGCGAATTTCATAAAGAACGCTTTACGCTCTGGGCCTTTCATGGGCAAACGTTCGGTGCGTAATGCTATATCCTCCGCATTGGGATTGGGCAATAGGCCCAACATCCACACAAAAAACACCATAGGCAAGGCGAATACCAACCCTGTGGCGGCAGGCATCCAAAACTCCGAAACGCCTTCTACCAAAAGCCATTTCCCTACGGTTTTCACAAATCCACTGGCAAAGATGAAACTGGCACACAACCCAGCGCCCATCAATTCGGTGTAGCGTCTACCTTCCAAAAAGCTGAACACAAGCCCCCACACCATGCCCAACGGTATGCCGTTGAGAAAAAGAAAAAGAAACTTCAACTCTACAGGTACCACAGCAAAACCAAGGAGTGCTACTTCGGAAACCGCGATTAGCGCCAATAAGGCAAGGCCGCGCTTGTTGCGCCCCATTTCACTTACCACCTTGATACCAATAAACTTGCTCAAAGTGTAGCCCAATACTTGGGCAATTACAAGAGCCGATTTGAATTTTAGCCCCCACATATCCTGCACATCATCGTAGCCTGTGGCGGTAAATGGCTTGCGGAAGGCATACATGCACGAATAGGTGCTAAATGCTGCAATGATGGCGTAGAGCGATAGCACTAGACCAGGAAGACGTGATAGACGTGCGGTGATGGATGGGCCTATGTTCACGAAAGGCTAGAGCTATATAAGAATGGGCTAAGTTCTAATTTATCGCCTACAAACCGAACGGCCGTGTGTTATGGATGTGTGAAGAAATGGAAGGGAGCGATGACGGCCAAAGGCGAATTAAAAATTGGCTGCGAGGTTTGCCGTGCGAAGCAACCATCGCACGTCAGAAAAGGAAAACCTGAGGCCTTACCTTGCGCCTACTTTAGTGTGTGGCGCAGACATTTGTGCTTAGCATCATTTCCTCACGTCTTCAGCAGCTTTCCCATGCATTACAAACGAAAAATTCAACATGCGCTAATACCCATGGTTTTGCTTCCAATGCTAATTGGCATGGAAGCATGCTGCACGTGGGAAGACCGTTTTACGCAAGAATTTGATTGTAATCCAGAGTTTGCAGCTGTCGATACCACCATCAACCTTTCCTCAATTGCCTTTGGGTCGTGTGCGGATCAAGATGACGACCAACCGTTGCTCAACGATGCTTCGGCTTCTGATGCCGACCTATTCATTTTTCTAGGGGATAATGTGTACATCGACTCGCGCGATTGTTCCGACTTTTTTAGCGAGTACAGCAAACTTGCCTGCAAGCCAGAGTTTGCCGAATTGGTGATGCACACGCCCACTATGGCCGTTTGGGACGACCATGATTATGGCGAAAACGATTCGGGGATGGAGTATCCCATGCGAGAGGTGTCGAAAGATGTATTTCTGCGGTTTTGGAACGAACCGTTGCAAAGCGCACGTAGGAAACATAATGGAATTTACCACAGCCAAATGTTTGGTGATAGTGCCCATCGGGTGCAAGTAATTCTATTGGATATGCGCTCGTTTAGGAGTCCGCTTACCGAGCAAAACGATGAATATCTAGCCGATAATGACCCTACACGAAGCTTTCTTGGAGCTGCACAATGGGAGTGGTTGGAGGAACAATTCCTATTGGATGCCCGTGTTCGCATCATTGCCAGCAGTACCCAATTTGGCATTGAGCACAATGGCTGGGAGGAATGGGCAAATTTTCCTTTAGAACAACAGCGCATGGCCGATGTGATAGCGCGCACGCAAGCCAATGGCGTACTGTTTTTAAGTGGCGATGTGCATTATTCCGAACTCAGCCGCCACGAATTCCCAGGGTGTTATCCCATTTATGATTGCACCGCTAGCGGAATTACTCAAGTGGAAGACGGTGCAGCACCCAATCAATACCGCGATGGCGAAGCAGTTGTAGCCCAAAATTTTGGTCACTTGGCCATTGACTGGATGGCAAACCCTGTGCAGCTTACCTACACCATACGAACCGCTGGTGGAACCATCGCATATTCCCATGTGTTTGAGTTGGACGAAATTTCGTTCTGAGTTATTCTCTGGGCATTGTCCAAGGCCCATCCTGTGTTACGTTGATTATGGATTTGCCTTGCAGCCGAAATAGTCCGCCCGAAAAGCCGAGCCAAAGCGTTCCATTGCGGTCTTGCCTGGCGGCTTGGAGCCCAAAACTGTAAGTCAAATCCATGCGGTTGGTTTCTTTAATCAACGTGAATTTTTTTCCATCGTAGCAATACAACCCAATGCGGGTTCCTCCTATCCACATGTTGCCAGTTTGGTCCTTGTAAATGGTGTACACATCAGTAGCATTCAAGGCTTCCATTTCGGGAAATGTGGTGAAGGCTTTTCCATCATAGCGGCAAATTCCGCCCACTCCTTTGCGTTTGTTCGCATCGGGATGGTCGTTTTCGGCCACTCTAAACCCAAACCACAAATTGCCTTGGGCATCTGCCACAATGCTCTGAACGCAGTTGGACGATAACCCATTCTTGGTGGTGTATTGCGTGAATTTGTCCGAAATAGGGTCGTATCGGCAAGCGCCATAGCCGCTTCTTCCAATCCAAATTTTGTTGTGCTTGTCTTTCATAATGGTGGTCACCCAATTTTCGGTGGCTTGATAATCGGGAACGGATATATCAGGAATGGGAAGAGGAAAATTGGAAAACGTAGTGCCGTCAAAGCGGCAAATGCCTTCCCAAGTGCCAATCCAAATAATGCCAACGATATCAATAAACACTTGCGAAACACGCTCGTTGCAAAGCCCATCTTTGGTAGAGAAATTGGTGAACGTTTTGCCGTCATATTTCGAAAGCCCAGAGTGTGTGCCCATCCAAAGATTGCCGGCCTTGTCTTCCGCAATTCCTGTAACGGTGTTTCCAATTAGCCCTTGTTCTACCGAAAAATAGGTGAGGGCTTTGCCATCATAGCGCGCCACTCCTTTTCCAATAGTAGCCAGCCATAAGTTCCCCTTGCTGTCTTCAAACACATTCACCACATATTCCGCTATTTGGGCAGCAGAGTCGGTTTTCAGCGCTTCGGTTTCTTTAAAGGGAAGCAGTTGGTCCGCGTATTTTCCGCTAATGGCAAAAACAACAAGCGACACCCAAGCAATAGTAAGCAGCAATGCAGTTTTGAAGTGAATGTTCATGGCTGATGGTTGAATTCGGGGTCAAAACTATTCGGTACGTTGGCAACGGGTGTTAAACAAGTGTAAATCAATGTAAAATCAGCAGGTACTATTCCGTTGTGCCACGCGATGCAAGTAGATTTGCGCCATGTTGGTTCGCCAGTACTGCACGATTCTTTCGCTATTCATTTGGGTGCTTTCCGTTGGGGCACATGCACAACCTGCTTCCACTGCTCGCGAAAAGCAGAACGTGGTGGCCATGCGGATGATAGGCCACGAACTATTGTTGGCCTCGGGCGATTATCTCTCGCGGGTGTTGCCCATTGTGCATGAAGGCCAAGCCTATCGCATTCGCTTTGCTGCCGACTTAGCCTTCGACCCCGACCAATTGGTAACCATTGTAGATAGCGTGATGCGCAAAACCCAAACCGCCACAAGCTATGTGGTAGAGGTAGAACAATGCGCCACCAAACTCATTGTGTACAGTTTTGAGATTAGCGCCACTATAAACCCCAACCAAGTGGCCTGCAAAACCAGAGCCCAACCCAAAGACTGCTACAGTTTGCTGGTTACCCTTTTAGAACCCCAAGCAGCAGGGAGTGCTGGTTCGCAGTTGGCGCTCACTGATGCACAAACCCCAACCCAAGCGGCAAGTCCTGTGCCCATGCTGCTGTTCATCCTCGTTGCCGTTGGGGCTTTGGGGGTTGTAATTCTAGTAGTTACGCTTCGCAAAAAGAAAAAGCAAGTGCCCATGCCCAACGCAAACACCATTGCCATTGGGCAGTATGTGTTTGATACCCGCAACATGGCCCTGTGGCACAACACCACCAAAGACGAGCTTACCAGCAAAGAGTCCGATTTACTGGCATTGCTGCATGCCTCGGTAAACACTACGGTAGAGCGCGATGTGCTGCTCAAAAATGTGTGGGGAGACGAAGGCGCCTACGTGGGCCGCACGTTAGATGTATTTATCTCCAAGCTCCGCAAAAAGCTAGAAGCCGACCCTAGCATTCGCATTGTAAATGTGCGCGGCATTGGATATAAGTTGATTTTGGGAGGAGAAGAGGAATAGTGGAAATTCATTCTATTGCGCGATATTTGTGCAAAGCAATGTCCAGAATCATGACCGCTGCACAAGAAATAGAAGGAAAACTAGCCGCACAGATGCCCCATCTGCGCTCGCGTTATCCTATCAGCAGTTTCGCCCTGTTTGGTTCTGTGGTTCGAGATGATTTCGACCCTGAACATAGTGATGTGGACATTTTGGTTGAGTTTGATGGTGAAATTGGATGGGAGTTTTTTGATTTGGAAGAAGAACTGCATCAGCTTTTAGGACGCAAGGTTGACCTAGTATGCCGCAAAGCCATCAAACCTCATTATTGGGAGCATATTCAAAAGGATGTTCGCCATGTCTGACCACAATCCACGGGTGTTGATTATTGACATGTTGGACGCCATTGATGCGATTATTGCATTTAGCCAAGGATACACTTATGACCAGTATTTGGCCGACCGAAAAACGCGTGATGCTATTTATCGGAATCTAGAGGTTATGGGAGAAGCGGTAGCACGCATGCCAGAATATTTTCTTCATGCACACACCGATATTCCGTGGGGAAAAATTCGCTCCACTAGGAACGCGTTCATTCATGGATACGATAAAATTGATGACCGAATCGTTTGGAATATCGTAACGCAACTACTACCTAACCTGCGCAGCGCCCTTCAGAACAAACTGGAGCGCATTTGAGATGTACCGCATATTTTTTTGGAACTTGAAGAGTAGTCTCAGATGGACTTCTTGTTCCGTTCAAAAAAGTTCAATCCTGCCGATAGGTTGTTAAAACCCTATTTTCGCGAAATCAAAGAGGAGTGATATGCAGCAAACCAAAGTGTATTCCACCAAAATATGCATAGTAGGCGCAGGGCCTGCGGGAGCTACTACATCTATCTTTTTGGGCAAAATGGGCATTCCGCACATTATTGTAGATGCCGCTGTCTTTCCCCGCGATAAGGTGTGTGGCGATGGGTTGGATTTAAACACCATTCGTGTGTTAAACCACATCAATCCCGATTTGGTAAAGCAAGAACTAAGTAATGGCAATTTCTTTACCCCTTCGGCTGGCCTGCGCTTTATTCTTCACGATGGAAAAAAGGTGGACATGGCCTTGGACACCAAAGATGAACGCATCGAAAAACACAAACGCGCCCTGTTTTATGTGAGCAAACGCGGCCATTTCGATAATTTCTTAGTGCGCCAAATAGATGTCAAACAGACCACCGCACTGCTAGGAACCAAGATTGAAACCATAACCAGAGAAAATAAAAAGTGGCGCCTCGAAGGGGTTGGAGCCAACGGCCCAGTGCACATTGAGGCCGATTTCTTAATAGGTGCCGATGGCGACCATTCGGTAGTGTTGCGCCATTTGGGCGAGCGCAAAATTGACCGGAACAACTACGCAGGTGCCGTGCGCCAGTATTGGAAAGGCGTAAAAGGCACCCATGCCGATAATCATATTGAGGTCTATTTTCCCAAAAAGCTACCATTTTCCTATTTCTGGATATTTCCGTTGCCCAACGGAGAAGCCAATGTGGGCTATGGCATGGCCAGCCGCTACATTCACAAAAAGAAAATTAATGTGCGCAAAGCCTTTGAGGAGCTTATTGCTACAGACCCGCTTTTAAAACACCGCTTTGAAGGGGCCCAACCCTTAGAAACCGTAAAAGGTTGGGGCGTGCCCATGAGCGGACGCCAACGCAAGGCGCATGGTGATGGCTATTTGCTGGTGGGCGATGCCGCTTCGTTGGTGTGTCCTTCGTCTGGCGAAGGCATTGGGTCGGGCATGTTGAGCGGCTATACCGCAGCCCAATTTTTGCAGCGTGCCGTGCAGCAAAATGATTTTAGCGAGGCAATGTTTGCTACCTACAATCGCGAAACGCATAAGCGCCTGCGCAGAGAAGAGAAGATGTATCGCATTGCCAATCTTTTGCCCGGGTGGTTATTTTCGTGGCTTATCAATTCAGTTTTAGGCAGCGGAATAGTTCAAAAAAGCGTTATGCAATCCGAAATGGTGCAATGGGTAGATACCGCCTACAACAAAGAATTGGTGGTAAACTTTGATTGAGTGTAATGCAGCAATTGGAATAGTTTTCTGCTGCACGTGTGAAACAGCGCTGCCACAGTAAACTGCCCTACCCCTTACCTCAAAGCCACAAACTGCCCATTAAGCAATCCTTGCAGCCAATCGGCTGGGTCTATAAATTCTCTCCAGTCGGTATCTCCTTGGTTTGAAACCATACCCACAATGAGGCGTTCGGCTGTGGTGCGGTGTTCGGGAAGGGATAGGTCTAGCGTACCAACCTTTCGTATGAAATCCAAATGGGCCTTGGATACAAATGCTTTCCCTTCGCCAGCAAGAATGAGCTTGTAGAGGTTCTGAAATTTGCTTTCGGCAAGGTCCCTATCGCCAAGCATATAGTGGCAAGCGGCCTGTGCCATAAGGCAGATGAGATAAATTTGGGTAACGGACTTCACCCCTGGAATATCGAGCGCTTGGGATATGTAACGCAAGGCCTGAGGGTAATGGTGCAAATGAAAGTGCATGCTTCCAAACCGAATATGGAGCAACACGTTGGTGATGAGATTGGGTGTCACCAGCTTCTGCCGGCTCAGGTCTTGAAATTCCTGTTCCAAGGGCAACGCTTCTGCATGCCGTTTGAAATAGCACAACGGGCGAAGCTTTCCACTAAGCAAGGCATAGCGGTGGCGAATTTTAAGGTCTGAACTATAACTGATGTCGTCTGTAGCCGAAGCGGCCTTGAAATCCGCATCCAGCTCATTTATAATGGCAAGTGATTCCTCTTCGCTTTTTACCTGATACAAGGCACTGGCATGGTTGTACATCATGCTAAAATAGACGCCAAAAAACTCACGCCTTAGTTCAGGATGATTGCGAAAAAGCGCTTTGCTTTCGGTGATTAGCGCACTCGCTTTGTCATCCTCATCATACATGGAATAATAGTGCGACAACACCTGATTGGTATGAAGCGTGCTCAACACGTTGGAATTGTCTTTTCCGAATTCCGTTAGTGTGGGTTCAATATGGTGTAGAAAAAACTCCCGTTGTTTTGGGAGGTTAGCTTGGTTAAAGCTGGTAATATATCGCCCCCACTCCACACCGCGAAGCGTCAGGTTAGCTGCACTTGAAAGGGCAGCAATCAGTTGGCCGAGTTGCGCAGCGCGGGTATCAAATGCTTCCACAAGTTCCTGCTGGTCGCGATACTGTTTCTTAATCTCGTTTTCCTTCAGCAGTAGTTCGATGTGTGCTGGGTAGTTGAATCGTGCTTCGGCCTTTTTGACGGCTTTTTTAATCTCCTTTTCTGCTTCTCCATAGAGCTGTTTGCCCAATAGAAACTCAATATCAGTAATAGCAGTGCGCAGTTCGGCCTTCCTATTGCGGTCTTCGTTGTAGTTGCGCATGGCTTTTAGAATCAGCTTGCGCAGATTGGAACGTGCGGCCATTTCATTCTTCGACCTTGTGTCCGGGGCTTTCTCATCATCGGAAACCTTCTCACTATCCAGTCGGTCGAAAAGTGCAATCAGACTGCTGTTGTCCTTAAATGCTGATGCAAACACTTTGAAGTAGCGCTTCTCGGTGGGGTCTAGCGTGTGGATAATTTGTTGCAATGAATCGTTACTCATGTGCCCTTAGAAAGTTGAATTTTTCGAAAAATCGGATTGCTAAGGATTATGGGCTCCATGACTTTTGCATGCAATTAAACCTGCAAACAAATCTAAATCATCCATTTGTAAATCACCTCTAACAGAAAAAAAACATGAAAAAGATTATTACCCAACTCTCCATCTGTCTTGCACTCTCGGCCAGTGTTGGTCAAGCTCATGCGCAAATCCCTTCATGGGTATGGGGTCGCACTGCCACCAACACCCCTACCGGCAATAATCTCAACAACGAAAAGGTGAACGGTGTAGCCACAGATGCCGCAGGCAATGTGTATGTCACTGGCGAATT
>Ga0247837_1006505_pt1 | contig 16392 bp, 13 predicted proteins | sample LaCtaG_2_FD_187115 | JGI IMG/M metagenome (GOLD analysis project Ga0247837, IMG submission 187115) | Freshwater microbial communities from meromictic Lake La Cruz, Castile-La Mancha, Spain - LaCruzMarch2015_14.5m | ecosystem: Environmental > Aquatic > Freshwater > Lake | place: Spain: Castile-La...
GAGCGCGGTTGGGATGCGGAATTCGGCGGTATCTTGTTGGGCATCGATGCGGACGGAAAGGAACCGGTCTTCTGGAAACATGCGGACACCAAACTCTGGTGGCCCCACACCGAAGCGTTGCCCGCGTGCCTCATTGCTTACGAGCACACCCGGGCGGATTGGTGTCTGGAATGGTATGCGAAAGTGCATCAGTGGGCATTCGCGCATTATCCAGTCCGCGAACACGGGGAGTGGACGCAGCGGCTCGACCGTCAGGGACGCAAGATCAACACCGTCGTGGCGCTCCCGGTGAAGGACCCGTTCCATTTGCCCCGCGGTCTGATTTTTGCCCTGGAGAGCCTCCAGCGGTTGAAGGATCGGTCCCTCGCGGAAGAGGCCGCTGTCGATTTGGAATTGTCCCCGGGCGGTTAGCCCGGCGCATCGGATTTGGAGAGAATCCTCTCCGCATTTTGAAAGAATAATGCCTTCTGCACATCCTCGGTCAGCGGAAGAGTCTCCAGAAAACGCAACAACGCCCCGCCGTAATCATCGCGCGCGAAAAGAACGCGGTCCCGGTATTTTGAAATGAACTCCAGCGCATGCACAGGATCGCGTTCCAAAGCCTTGAGTGCGGATCCCGCGGAGAGGTCGACGTGGAGGTTGGGATATTGATCCAGGAGTTGCTGCAGCCTGCCTCCGGGCAATACTTTGCCTGAGGGGTAGGAATCCGGATCGGCCCGGGCATCGCCGCTGATTTCCCGCCAGAATCCCGGAGCGTGACCAAGAAAAATCGTCTCCGGGCACGCCTGCAAGGCCCTTTCCAGGTTGTCCACTGTGCCGCCATACCAGCATGGCTGATACCGAAGGTTCCCGCCCTTTGGATCGGCAAGGTAAGGCACGTCAAGGTGCAGCACCACCGGCAACCCCATGGTTCCTGCGGCAGAATAAAGCTCCAGGCAACGGGGGTCGTCGAAGAGCACACGAAACTTCCACTCACCGCAGATTTGCACGCCGTGCATGCGTACTGCCGCTTCCAGCAAACGGGGTGCCTGGCTGAGCACCGGATTCGGGCAGTAGCCGACGAGGAAACGATCTGGAAACCGATCTCGGGCCACCAGCAGGTCGGAGAGCGGAATCCCGGGATGCGTGCCATCCGGTCGAACGTGGATCGGATTCAAGGCTCTATGGTAGCCGGGCGCATCCTCCGATGGGGGAATCTCCCAACTGAGCAGCCAAGCCAGCCGGATGGATTGCTCATCCATGTCCTTTACCAGCCCGTGGTGATCCCGCTGATGCCAAAAAACATGCTGATGGGAGTCGATTCGGTCCATGTTTCTAATCGGAGGTCTGGCAGCAAAGGAACCGGTCGGACAATGCCTTATTGGGCTTCATTGCTGCATCGATTGCCGGGGTGCTTTTACCCTGCATTACGGATGTCCGTTCGTCAACCCCGGAGAATCCGATGCTCAAGTCCGGCTCACGGTTTATTTCACTGACGCGGAACCGGTCACTTTGGAAGCGGGAACGGTCGGTGCGCGGCGGGTGCGATGCATCCGCACGGATGAGCCCGTCGCGGGTAAGCGTAACTTTTAGCACATCTACCGGAAACAGCAGAAGTGTCATAACCTTGGGGAATGACAGATCTACCAAGTTCGATAGAAGTACTGAAGGTTGACGTGGCGGGGCGTGTTCGCACGCCCAAAGAGAAACGGGAGGAGATCGTGGCGGCCTATCGCCGCAGCGGGATGACGGGGCGGCAATTTGCTCAATATTCCGGGGTGAAGTATCCGACCCTCATGAGTTGGGTGGGGAAAGCCGGGGGCAATGGGAGCGTACCCGATGCCGCCGGCTTGAAGGGCATCCAATGGGTGGAGGCCAGAGTGGAAGGCAGCGGAGAAGCCCTGGTGGTTGAAATCGGGGGAGCCGTGAAGATGGAGGTGGTCAATTCGAGACAGGCGGGGTTGGCGGCGGAAGTCATCCGGGGGTTGGGCATGATGGGCAAGCCATGCTGAGCTTTTCGGGCAATCTGCGCATTTTTGTGGCGGTGGAGCCCTGCGACATGCGCAAGGGCTACGAGGGGTTGTCGGCGTTGGCTGGTGGGGTCCTTGGGGAAGATGTGCGCAGCGGAGCACTTTTTGTGTTCAGCAACCGGAGGCGAACCCGGCTCAAGATTTTGTATTTCGACGGCAGCGGAATGTGGGTAATGGGCAAGCGCTTGGAGAAGGGTACGTTTTCATGGCCGAAGCTCACTGAGGGAGGATCGCCCAAAGTGATGCTGCGAGCGGAGGCTCTGGCCATGCTCACCGATGGGATTGACCTGCGCGGAGCGAAGATGAGGCCGTGGTATGAAAGGGACTGAAAAATAGCTAAACAAATTCGCATCCTGCGCAAACTTTGGCATGTGATCTGCTATGCTAATAGACGATGGCAGAGCCCACCATAAGAGAGCTTCTCAAGAAGCTTGAAGAGCGTGATAAGGTCATTGCAGAACTGCGAGCCGAGATCACCCACCTGCGCAACGAGAACGCGCGATTGAGAGCTGAGAACATGCTCCTGCGTCAAAAAGTCGACAAGCTCTCGCGTATGATCTACGGGACCAAAAGCGAGCCCTTCAATCCCAACCAGCCCGATTTTTTTCAATTGGTCCCCGCCACCGGGCAAGAGGCGGGGACCTTCCAGGAAAAGCCCGACCATGACCGCAAACAGAAAGCCCGTCGCACTCCCGGGATCCCCGATAATCTTCCGGTTGAGGAAACCATCATAGATCCGCTGGAAGTGCAGGCCGAGCCGTCGGCCTACAAGCACATCGGGGACGAAGTCAGTGAGCAACTGGATTACACCCCGGGAGCCTTCCGCAAAGTGCGCACCGTGCGGCGCAAGTATGTGCGCAAAAACACCGAGGATGCCAAACCGGTGATCGCGCCTCTTCCAGCAAAACTCCAGGACGGCTGCATGGCGGCTCCCGGTTTGCTGGCCAGCATCGTGGTGTCCCGTTATGTGGATCATCTCCCGTTCTACCGCCAGGAAAGCATCTTCAAGAGCCGCCACGGGGTCAGCATCCCCCGGCAAAACATGGTGCGCTGGGTGGACATGGTGGCCGACCGCTTGGAGCCCATCTACAAAATCCTCCAACACGGAGTGCTTGGTGGGGATTACATCCAGATGGACGAAACGCCGGTTCGCTATCTGGAGCCCGGAGAAGGGAAGGCTTCCCTGGGCTATATGTGGGTGACCTCGCGCCCCGGTGGCGACGCGATTTTCCACTGGGAGACAAGCCGCTCTGCCCAATGCGTGAAGGAGATCCTGCGTGAGGACTTTGCCGGCATCCTTCAGACCGATGCCTATGCCGCCTATGGCAGCTTTGCCAAGGAACACCCGGAGGTTGTGATGGCCGGATGCCTGGCTCATGTGAGGCGCAAATTTTACGAGGCCCTTGAACAAGCTCCCGTCTTGGGAAACTTCATTCTCAGCCACATCGGGGAACTTTACATTTTGGAGCGTTCTCTGCGAAAGCGAAGAGCCGGACCTGCTCTGCGGGAGGCCGAGCGCAACTCGGCTTCCCGCCCGATCTTCGCACGCATGGAAAAAGCCCTCAAAATCATGAAACCCAAGTTCCTGCCCCAGAGCAATGCAGGTCGGGCTATCAGCTATGCGCTTTCCATCTGGGACTCCCTGCTCGTTTATCTCGATGCAGGCCGCGTGGAGATCGACAACAATCTCATTGAGAATGCCATCCGCCCCACCGCCGTGGGCAAGAAAAACTGGCTCTTCATCGGAGCGGCCGAGGCGGGAAAGAAAACGGCAATCCTCTACACCATCGTGGAATCCTGCCGCCGCCTGGGCATTGATCCCTACGCCTACCTTCACGACGTTCTCACCCGCTTGCCCCGCACCACCAACCACACAATCTCCGCTCTCACCCCAGTAAACTGGGCCAAGAACCGTTCCTCCTCCCGGTCCAATCAAGCAGCCGCTGCGTAGCGGGTTGTAGATGTGTCAGATCTCTGCGATCTGACGGTTATGGAAAATCTACCGTCGGTTATAGCGGCCTGTGCTATAAGTTACGCTTACCGTCGCGGGGCACTCGATTCCGTTTGGTCAATACGCTTTAAAGGTCGAATCCAACACCCCGCTCATTTGCCAGATCGGGCGGATGGATGTCCGCCAGCCGCACCTGGCCTATTACACTGTCATGGGTTTTCCGGAGGTTTGAAAAAACCTGGATCCAGAGGCATATTCTGCTCCTGCATGCAACAAATGTCTACGGACACAATCGTGGGCACGTCCACTTTGTTAAAAAGTTCCGGACTTTCTCCGTCGGATCAGTGTAGGTGCCATGCCCCGCAGTTGCTTGAATTGTTTCGAGAAATGGAAGACATCGCTATAGCCCAGAGCTTCCGCAATGGCACCGATGGGAAGATCCGTTTCCTTCAGCAAATGCTCGGCACGCTCGGCCCGTGCCCGGATCCAGAACTCTATGGGACTGCTGCCGAATTGTTCCTTGAATTTTCGCGAAAAGTAGGCGGACGACAATCCGCATTTTTTGCTTAACCGTTCAACCGATCCAACTTCTCCGGGGGCAGATCGGATCGAGTCCGCAATAGAATTCAGTCGGTCTCCCAACGAACTTTCGGCAGAGTTATGATCATCTGCAAATAGCGCCAGGAGGTCCAGAGCGGCCAGGCTGCAGCGCAAAAGTGCCAGGCGGTCGCTGCGGGTGTTTGCGAAACGCATGGCTTGGCGGGCATAAAATTCCAGCTCACCCAGGTTTCTCACCTGTCTGCGCAGGGGCAGCCTTCGCAGGTCGAACGGGAACTCCACGCCAGGCAAAAAATGAAATGCGATTACGCTCAGGGGGACCGCGGAATCGTGGGTTGCGTGAATCGCATCGCCTGGCCTTAAAACGAATGCCACTCCCGCTTTCAGGGCAAACCGGTCTCCGTTGCAATGGAGCTCCCCCCTCCCTTGCAGCACCGCCCAGAAATCGTAATCGGCAAATGGAACAGGACTCCACCGCCACCCGGACTCACAGTGATGAATCTGGGGCAGTTGATTCAAGATGATTTCACGCATAACCGGAGCGCCAATTGTTAACACACACAAAAATATACAAAAAAATAAAAAAGCTGACCATGGAGTTTAATAAGAAGTTGTATATTTTTTCTTCCATGCAAAAGCAAATTACCAGTTCCTCTGTACCATTTTCCGGCGAGATCACCGAAGCGGACCGCGCCCGGTTTGAAGAGAAAGGATATCTTGCCTTCGAGCAGATTTTATCCGATTCCGAAGTCGCCGAGGCCACGGCTGCTTTGACCGAGCTCGTCCATACCAATGCCTTTGTTGAAGGTCGTTCCATCTACATCCCGCCGGTCGGGAATGGCCGCGCCAAGTTCAAAAGTCCAAGCAGTCCGTTCTTTATCGAGATGGAGCCGGGATATGAACCTTCGCCAGAGCGCATGGATGAACTCGAGCTGAAGGTGCGCAAATTCATGTTGTTCGCGAACGAGCACGCCGTGTTCCAGCGCATGATCCAGGGACATCCCCGGATAGGGAAAGTGATCGATGCCTTGCTTGGGCCAGGCGCTAAAATGTTCCAGTCAATGGCGTTGGTGAAACCACCCTTCATCGGCATCGAGAAACCATGGCACCAAGACAATGCCTATTTTTCCATGACCCCGCTCGACGCCATCGTCGGCGTATGGATCGCGCTTGACTCCGCTACGGTCAGAAATGGCTGCATGCATGTGATCGAAGGGGGCCATAAGAAGGGCCCGTTGAAACACCACCACACCTTCGACTGCGAAATCGAGGAGGGTCGGCTCCGCACGGAAGACGCAGTGCCGGTCGAACTGGCACCGGGTGGCGCAATGTTTTTCTACGGGATGTTGCCACATCAAACCCCGCCAAACAACAGCCCCGACCGGCGGCGTGCCTTGCAGTTTCACTACCACTCCGCGCAGGCCCGCGCCAATGAACGGGAGATTTACGACACCATTTTCGCGGAGGCCGACGGCACCCCCGCTTCATGCGCTGCAGCGCGCTAGAATCCTTGAATTCCAGAATTCGATGCATTTGAGTTCATTGAACACAACCCAATGTCCGGGAGCTGGAATGGTGACTCTCTCAGAGCATCGGCGAGATCCCTCACTCATTATCAACTGTCATGCGCTCCGAATCCAGATGAGCAGACACTTGTGGTGATAACGCCGCTGCGGTGCGCAGATATTCAAGATAGTTATCCCGGTAAGTCTCCGTGCAGGGAGAGTCAAATGGTGTGCATGTTGGCGATATAATGTAACCAGTTCGGCCTGCTGCGGTTTCAAGCAGATATTCCACCCACCGGCGCATCTCGCCTCCTGACATTCTGTAAATCTCCTGATCCTGAACATGTCCCATCAGAGAGATACGGCCGACCGCCTTCTCCATGAGTTCATGCAGCGCGATGTTGCCTTGGTCGGGTGGCTCGATTGGTTCCAGTAGGTCGGCTCCAATTTTAAGGACTTCGGGGAAGACCTCCCGAACCCTGCCGTGGCAATGTATTGCTGCGAGAAACCCATGCTGGTGGATGATATCGACAATTTTGGTGAGGTACGGGGTCACAAGACGGGCAAACATTGCCGGAGATACCATCGGCGGCGTGCAGACTTCGGGGCCGGAAGTGTGAAGAATCACATCCATGCCACTGCACGCCTCACATAGCAGTCTAACGTTCTCCAGGCTGCGCTCTAAGTTCCACTCTATCAGGCGCTGCAACGACTCCGGATCCTCGGCACATCGAATGCAAAAATCCTCGAAATCCATCACGCTGGCCGAGGCAAACATAGGATCAGAGAACGGAACAAAAACCACACCACCGTCACCAATCGCCTCATATACCTGTCGAATCCTGCTGGCGTTTATTGCAGGGGGATTGTAGGGAAGTGACATATAGTTGGCCAGGTCTTCGTCCGTGCTGACGTAGTGCTTTACGACCATTGCCGGCTGCCCATTGGGGATTCTTTTCTCGCTCCAGAGGTCGCCGCCCGGAGTGTGTATGACCGAGTGCAAAGTGGTTCCACTCGAGTCCCATTTCTCGCGCGTCTCCACAAGACCTTGAGCGCGCCCCGACAGACCGGGCCCTTCGTCGATGGCAGAAACCTTCACCGTGACCCCGGAGCTTACGCGAATCTCTTCCAGTATCTCCGTGTAAGACGGATCAGCCGAATGGGAGGTCGGAAGATACGGGTGAATGTTGTATGTGGTGTGCGGAACAAAGTCCACCGGCTGACGCCGCATAGCAGCCAGCATTCTTTGCTTGCGTGTCATGCACGTGGGCCCTCCGGGCAAAAACGGGTTTTAAGAAATTCGCAATTGACGATTTTCTCCATCAAATCATTGGCCGTGTAGAAATAGTGGCATGTTGGCTCGTAACCAATGTGTGAGTCTTTGTGGACCAGAAAAAGAAGCCTCCGGGCTACTGAGATTTCCTCGTCTAAAATCCGCTTCATTTCCGCGCTTCGGGGACCGGCAGTCCGATCGCGTTCCCGCACGAATGCGACCTGAAGTGCAACACTGCGATAATGGCAATAAATCGCAGTTGAGATCCGGACCAATTCAAAAAATTGAGGTGAGGAGGCCGTTCCAGAGGTTTGAATGGCTTCGAGTGCCAAGACGCCGTCATTCCATTTGGATGCAAGCTTTTCGAATTGTGTCTGAAAAACCTCCTCCGAATACTGCGCCCGCCACCCTTTGAGGTCATCATAGCAAAACCCAAGCATTGTTGCCTTGTATCCTGAGGGATTTTCAAACAGCAAATTTGCCGGCCCGAACGTTTGGGGAGCCATGTAGAGAACTTGATTGCTTGAAGGGAATTCTGCCAGTGCCTGCCCAAATAGCGTCCAGGCACGCTCGATTTCCGGTGCAGCTTCAACGCCTCCGATCCGTTCGGCCATTTCCTTTGCGGAAGAGCCAAGCAATCCAAGATTTCCTCCCAAATACGCTCCGAGCGTCCAACTCAGCATGACCCCATCGACCCCTTCCTGTTGCAACCCCCTGAGATGCTTCTCCACAAGGTCCACGGCGGGAATATAGGGAACTGCCGCACACTCCCAGGTGGAATTAATCTGAATTTTTGCAATGGTTTTCAGGCCGCGCTCCCGCGCTTTCGCCCAAACCATACGAGCCGTCGGACCCGGCCCGGGATGTGCGATATAGTATTCGTTCAGAACTTCTGGAACACCTCCCACCTTGACCGGAATTCCCAGTTCACTCACGCACAGTACATCCACGTTTTCGGGCAACTTGGCCACAGCCCTGGCGGCCCAATCTGCTCTCCAACCCCATGTCCATGTAATCACCCTGGCATCTGCATTGGCTGCATGGATTCCCGCCTCGATTTCGCAGTTGACTTCGGCGACTACCTCCGCGATATCACGCGCCTCACACCGGGCGCAGTGTCTGCCCCAGGCTGCTCCGATCCCCTTGGAATAGCAGTTCGTCAAGTTTTCGGACATCGTGATCGTGAACGCGCCGCCAAGTCCCGGTGCCTGCTCAAAAACATGGGTGCAGGCTTTGCGGAGAAATGATCGCACCTCATTGACCGACGTGCACATGGCGCTACAGCCATCGGCCTCGAGATCCAGACCTTTTAGGTCCGGGTGTTCATCAAAAAACTGTGTAGGCAAACATCGTGGCTCGTTGAGGTAGAGGAAGACCTTTATGCCATGTTGAGATGCCCTGTGAATCAATCGCCGGAGACCTTCCAGGCGCTCCTCCCAGCCTTCCGACAATTGCATTGCACGGTTCCAGGGGAATAGCTTGTACAGGATCGCCTGGAACCAGATGGCGTTGATTCCCCAGGAAGCCATGGCTTCAAGTTCTTCGTCCTGACAGGATCGTCCGGAAGAATCGAGCAGCGGATCTCCATAGAGAGCATTTGATGGATAAGCCAAGCGCAATTCAAATGGCACTTCCCTTGCTCCCACAGGAGCACGATTCGTGCGGCCGAGGAACGCGAAAGGTTCCTCCCCGGGACCTTGCAAATCAAAGAGAAGATGCCGGTTAACGACCTCTCTCAGCGTCCGTGTCTGTGCGATCTGCAATTCGGTAAGCTGTTGCAAAACCACCGTCTCACAAGAGGGCTTTTGGAACCCCATCTTGTGCCACAGAAAGTCGTCCTCCTTGAGTGCATCGTACAGTTGCTCTTCGCTCCAGTCCAGCAGCTCCAAGAGTTGCTCGTAAGCCAACAAATGCCAGTTCCGCCGAATCAATGTCATGTAACCCCGCTCTCCCCACAGGGGATCTGCCAACGCATCGGCCTCTCTGAGTCCAAGTTCAAGACCTGCTTTCAAGACCTCATGCGGTAAGCAGCGCAAAACATTCGCAAGACGCTCAATGGGGACGAGCCCCCAATTTCGCCACACAAGGGCCTGATGTCTTGTCGGAAAGTGAGGAAATGTGACCGGCAGGTTGGATGCTCCCATCGGAAGCAGAGGTTTGATGTTTGTTTTCATATCTTGAAATTCAAGGAATCTAGCATGATTCAATCTGAATGAGGTTCCTTAGAGAGGGAAGAATCCGAAGAATGTTCCGGTGATAGATTTTTTGCAGCACACTGTCCGGAAGACCAAGGCCATACACACGCCAGCGGTGGCGACCAAAGGTTCCATCGACAAAAGGCGGCAAGAAATATTCGTCAAAAGTTTCAAGGAATCTGAAATGAAAGCGGTACATTTCGACCGAAACCGGCATGTCCGTGCCGAAAAAAATCCGGTCCTGCCATTGGATCATCCAGGCGCGGGCGCGATAGGGCTGGCGACCGAGTTCATCGCAGCGTGCGGAGAAGTCCATGCAGACATTTGGATGGGTTGCCAGGCGTTCACTGAGGAAATCCAGATTTTCAGGCCAGTTGGCGAGATGAGGGTAAAGAAATGTTGTGGCTGGGTTGCTGGCTGCCAGATGCCAATAACGGGATTGAAGATCTTCAAATGCCGGATACCTGCTTCGATCCACAAAGCTCCAGGCAGGGAACTCCTTCAACACCGCCAACTGTTCATTTTCATCCGTCATGGCATCGAAGAAGGCGATCGGATCCGCTTCGTGAATCAGGACCGGCATTCCGAGCCGGGCTGCCTCCGCCCAGATCGGCTGAAAAACAGGGTCATCACAGTTGATGAGATTTCCGGCGGTGTCGCGGTAGATCATTCCGAACTCCTTTCCAAGTTTGAGCCCGAGTGCACCCCGGGCATGGTGAGCGTGGAGCCTTTCGAGAGTCTCCTCCACGAACCGGCAGGAATCCGCATACAATGGTTCTGATGGCGGGCGCATCATTCCTGCCGTTGTAAATGCGTAAAACTTTCCGGGGTGCGGCCTGCTGGCCTTGTCAAGGAAAACCTGGAAGTCACCCGGCGCGACGACGTTCCCCCCATTGGCAAACCGCACATTGATGTCGGCAGTAAGGTCGCAATAGGCCACAACCCCCGTGGCATCCATCGTCGAGACGACAGCATCGATTCGATCCCATGCGCTCCAGAGATGGTTGTGCGCATCAATCACTGGAAACCTGGCGCGTTGCGGGGTATTGTCCGGCCCCCGGAGTTGACAATGCTTCATGCGATCACGGGTTTTCCTTCTTTGGAATGTCGATCGCGGCCCGAAGCGTGCTTCCCGCATACATCATTTGACGAACGGTTGTTAGCGTGAACTGCGTTGCTTTCGACAATCCCAGCATGAGGGGGTCGTCCTTGGTGCGTGAATTCCGTTCCGCTTCGAACTTGCGAAATTCTTCCAGCGCGGCGTTGGCGTATCGAGTGTCTTTTGTTTCAAGATAAAGCATGGAAAGAATGTCCATTCCATTGAACCGGGCGACATCGTTTTTCGTCCACTCCTTGACGAGGGTTGCGCATTGCGGATTGATTTTGGAGAAATACATGGCGGCACGATCCCCGTGGCTTTCACTCCACCAGTCATTTTGATCGGGGAAACAAAGTTCCTTCCAGATGCGTTCGGCTTCGTATTTGTATTTGGGGTCCTGCGTTTCCAGATACATGCGGGACAAGCCCGCCAGAGGATTGGAGATATAGCGCCACTTATAAAGCTCTCCGGACTTTATGCGTCCCATTGCGTCGGCCATCGCGAGAGCCGCATCCCACGCGGAACGTTCACCCGTCATGCGATATCGTTCCAGGAACGGATCCAGCATGGAGTGTCCGAAATCTCCAAGCCCGAACCAAACGCATGCTTCGTGCCTGCGACTCATGCCTACAAACTCCGGCCAAACTCCGGTTAAATGAATTGTGCTGACCTCCTGCAACTGGCGCGTGTTTGTTTCAGCGAATTTCAAATATTTCCGGTCACCTGAGCGCATGTAGGCGAGCCAGGGCGTTTGCACGATGTCCATCTCATTTAAAATCCAAGCCGCCCTGCCATGGTCCATCCAACGGTATTCGTTTTCAACAAACATATTTCGCAGCGCACCGTAAACCCACTGCCCGCGCCAGCCCCAAAGGTCCTGTTGAATGATATAGGAATCGAAAGTCTCGGAAATCGTTTTTTCCACTTCGGGATACAGTTCGGGATCATACGGTTGAAGGTGGAGCATTGTTTCAGTCTGCGCAAGATAGCGGGGCGGTACGATGGCAACAATCGGCTCATCGAACAAACGCCCGAACATATCGAGCTCCATGGTTGAACCATCGGAAATTACGAATTCGTGCGTGCGGCTCATCCCTGTTCCGATATCCTCCATCACAGATCCTTGGGAAAAAAGGTCCTGTCCCTCAGGGATGAAGTTCATGTTTCCCGCGAACTCGGGCCAGTAGGAGAACTCGACCGCATCTTCCCCTGCCGATTCCACCGAGGCGCGCTTGGGAAACATTTTCCAGAAGTCACGAAAGAAGATGGTCCGATCCCCTTTCTCCAGCGGAAAGGCAAACACTCCCGATGCGCGTCGGCCAATTTGTTCCTTTCCGTCCACCACCAAGCGGCATGTCGCATCATCAATCTGATCCACCCTGAAGCTCTTTTCAGCGCTGAGCGTTTTTCCATCCAACTCAATTTTGAAGATCCTTGAATGTGGAGCCGGGAGAGGCATTCGCAGACCAAAGCTGCGAATGGTCTGGCTCCAGGGACTTCCGGCAAATGTGACGTTGTGGGAGACGCGAAGATGAGGCTGGCTGCGAAAACCTTCGAAGCGCAAAATTCCGCGCGCAACGGGCTGTTCCTTACCCTCGGCAAAATACCAGCCGGTGACCTTGACAAGCGCCCGGCAGGAGCCGTTCTCTTCGATCTCGACCCCGGCCCCTTCGCCCCGAAGTTGGAAGATATACTGTCGCCCCTCTCCGTTGGTCCACCAAAGATCTTGCGCCCGAATTGGCCCGAGTTTGTCCGCTCCATCCCATTGCCACTGCTGGCTCCCGTTATCAAAGGAGATGGTCTCACCATTCTGCTGTAGGAGATCGCCGGCCTTTGGCAAGCGGGATTTGCCGGGCTTCAGTTCATAAAACACAAACCCACTGGCAGGGATGTCGGCCGAAAAACGAAGGAGCACCCATCGCACACTGCCGTCATCCCAGGTGCCACTCACCGTGGAATCGAAAGGGACCTCCTCTCCCTCATTGTTCAAGAGTCGAAGTTGGGCATCCGAACGGAGCATCCCCCGGGCGAAAGGCACTCCTGTGAAAACAGGCCACTGGGTGCGGGCAATTCCCGAGGCTTCTTCAATACCGATCGGAATCCGAAAATCGCCGGGTTTTTCAGCATGAAAATCAACCTGCCTGAGAGCCTTGACAAAGGGACTTTCCGCAAGAGGCGACGGTCTGGATTGAATCATTTCGGCACGGCGTTGTCCGACCAGCATCCGGCTCTGAGTGACATTATAGATCTGGCGTCCCTGCTCGAGGATCTCGACGCCGACGCGATAGCGTCCATCGGGAATGCCACTTAAATCAGGATCAATGCGGAGATCGAAACCCCTTTTTCCCTCCAGAAATACTGCGGTCTGCCGCTCGTTCACGATCCTCTTCCCCAACGCATCTTCCATAAAAAAGCCGAACTCCAGATCCTTGGGAGCTGCGGCCGAAGGAAATAAGTGCGCAACGTAGCGAGCCCGTGCCTTTTTTTCCTGAATGCCCGGCATGGAAAAAAAGGCATCTGCAATTCCCCAATCCCGCAAAGCCATGCGATCGGGGCGCGTCACCCAGAAGTCAAACCGGTTCTCGGCCTCTGCCCGACCCGCATCCTTAGGCATCATGCTATGATCCCAAAGTATTTCAAGGTTCGGCTTCACCAGAGCGGCAAATCGACGCGCTTCCGCATGATCGGCGGCGGGAATTTCATCCAGAGGAAGGCTTTCGACCAAAGTCTCCCTGACAAACGGAAAGTAAGTACAGACCATCCCCACCGACTCCCCGGGCGCGGCCCAAATGGGTTCAACCCAGGGCTCCAAAGTAAACGCCCCGCGCATCGGGTGTTTGACGCCGAACTTGTGGTCAGTAAACGTGGTGATCTGCGTGGCGTTTTCTGGACTGTAAGTCACCCATAACCCCTCCCCTGAGTTTGCATTGGCCGCCATGACCCATCCTTTCGGATCGGGAAATGTGTTGTCGAATCCAACGCCCACGCGGATCTTGGCCACGATCCGGCCACTTTCCGGGACATAGATCCCGGAAGACTCTGCAAATGGATCGCCTGCCATTGAGTAGGGATGCCATCGAGGGAAAAGCCGCCTCGGCTCCACGCCGCAGTTTGCAAGATGCAGCGCTACGGACAACTTGCCGCTCTTCGGGTCGAGAACAATGACCCTTCGGGATTCGACTCCTCTGGAGATTCTCGCAACTTCTATGCCGCTTCCTGCCGGAGTCTCAACCCGGCGGTAGTGGTGCGGCAGGGCCGACATCCAGTCCCCGGTCGCATCCAATTGACTGATGCGGGTCATTTCCTTCCAGCCATAGATCGCTTTTCCCGGCTGGACTTTCCCTGCGACAAAATTCGTTTCTGTCGCTTTATTGACATACTCTGTGATTGCACCGCCCGCCTCGGGCCAAATGACAACCTTCGCATGGGCATTCTCCAACGCCACCGTGGCCCCTGGTTCTGCCGAATTCCAAGGGCCGGCCTTTGCATCCTGAAATCGCACCTGCCGATACGGCATGCTCGTCGAGGGAAGGTCCCCCAAACGATTCTGCTCGACGGCCTGGGAATGACCTGAGGTGAGGAAAAATAGCAAGGACGCGAAACCTCCGGCCTGTCGTAATATTCCCCGGAAAGTGATGGTTTGATCAGAGGCCAGAATGTTGCAACTCACATTTAAATGTTTAAATCATTGGAAATTCCGGTCAAGCATAATTCTGTGGCCCGAATCCTCGCGCGAGCAGGCTGACAATTCGGATAAACAACTGGAGCGGACTTCAATTCCCCTTTGAGTGACGATGCAGGAGCACATCAAGGATGTCGTGGCTTTCAAAAGCAACGGTTTGGTCGTCGATTCTCCTGCATCCTGTCTGGTCCTCCTGGATGTCCGCATTCTGGGTTGATTTCCAGCGGATTTCGAGGGTAAATGGCGGGTCCCAAACAAGCGGAGCCACGGGATTTTTCCGGTGGGCCTCCACTGCCTCGCCGATTCTTTGACGGATGAGGGAGCGGGACGCCGTGGCGGAGAGGGTGATCTCGGCATTCGAGGAAATGCCCCGCTTGACGGCCGCTGTTGCGATGCCGGGAATCTCCCGCCCGGCTTCCGCGCATGCCTCCTCGTCCCCGCTGATAAAAATGACCGGAATGGACTTGATGCCGGCCCAAAGTGCGGTGATGGCGATCTCGCCGACGGGGCGGCCGTTGAGCCTGATCCAATCGATCTCCTTGCTGCTCAGGGTATGATTCTGGTTGCCGTAACGCTGCCCGGATTTCGCATGCTGCCCGATCATGACCAGAGCGTCATGCTCCCAGATCGGCTCGAGCATCTGCTGGCGGGTCAAGGGACGTCCGTGCATGAGGCGGGCCTTGGGATGGAGCAGCTCGAAATTAATTGCTCCCGGCCCATGGCCGTCAACCACCAGAACCTCGGCCACCCCATGCTCCAACAACCCATCGACCGCTGCATTGGCCTCCTTGGTCAGAAGATCCTTGGATGCATCATAATACTTCCCATCCTGATAGGAGTGGTGAATGTGCGTCACCACCCCGGCCACTCCCTCCAAATCGGTCATCAAATAAACTTTCATGATCCCAAGGGCCTCTGGCCACGGGTTGGCGAAGCAGGACAGCCCTGGGGGTTGAAGCGAAGGAAGAGAATTGGATTCACAGGGAAATGTTATTTTTAAAGGTTTTGCAATTCCTGTCGAGAGGATTTCTTGGGGGCGGGGGAAGGAAAAGCGGGTGCCGGAATGGAAGGTTGCCGGCAGGATGCCGGCGGTCCCAGGCTGGGCAACTTCACAGAGCCCTACTCCCAGAGATCGGTGCTGAGATATTTGAGGCCCGTGTCACAGATCAAAATCACGATGGTTTTTCCGGCCAGCTCCGTCTTCAGGAGTTTGAGGGCCGCCGCAGCGTTGGCACCACCGGAAAATCCTCCAAAAATGCCCTCCTCCTGCGCCAGTCGTCTGGCGCAGGCGATGGCCTCGTCATCTGTCACGGTGATAAATCCGTCAACCAGCTCGGGGGGAAGGAGGTCGAGGTGCGGTCTGGCGTATCCGCCACCTTGGATACGGTGGTTGGAGCGGGTGACGGACGTTCCCGCCAGGACTGCGGCAGAGGCGGGTTCCACGGCATAGCACGGAAAGCCGGGACGCCACGATTTGAAGGTTTGGGCGCATCCGGCCAGGGTGCCCCCGGTGCCGACAAAGTTACAAAACGCATCCACCGCTCCGCCGCATTGTTCGATGATCTCGCGGGCGGTGCCTTCGGCGTGCGCCTTGGAATTTGCACGGTTGCCAAATTGATCGGCGCGAAAGGCCCGGCGTTCCTGTGTGAGGCGAACGGCGGCGGCCTCGACCCGGGAGAGATCCTCCCCGGACACCTGGCCAACCGGTGATCCGGGTGCCTGTTCCACCAGGACGACCTCTGCGCCCAGCGCCCGCATCATTCGGGCTCGTTCGGGACTGTTCCCGCGGGACATCACGGCGACGAAGGGGTATCCCCGCACAGCGCAAACAATGGCAAGTCCTGTGCCCGTGTTTCCGCTGGTCAACTCCACCACGGTTTGTCCGGGGATCAGACTCCCGTCCTGCTCGGCGGTCTCGATGATGCACTGCGCAATTCGATCCTTTTTCGAGAAGCCGGGATTGAAGTATTCCAGTTTGGCCAGAATCCGGCCATGGGCGTTTCGCGCGAAACGATCAAGCGCGACCAGCGGAGTGTGACCAATGGTGTCGAGAATGGACGAACTTAGAGTTGGGGGATTCATCGGGAGAAAACTGCGGACTTAGGCGAAACTATTCAGAA
>Ga0247837_1006508_pt1 | contig 16385 bp, 15 predicted proteins | sample LaCtaG_2_FD_187115 | JGI IMG/M metagenome (GOLD analysis project Ga0247837, IMG submission 187115) | Freshwater microbial communities from meromictic Lake La Cruz, Castile-La Mancha, Spain - LaCruzMarch2015_14.5m | ecosystem: Environmental > Aquatic > Freshwater > Lake | place: Spain: Castile-La...
GAGTAGCCCAGGCCCAGCGGCCGGTAGAGGTGGCTGTTTTTGGCGATCCGCGCCGTCGGGTAGCTGGCGTGGTCGACCAGGATCTCCTGGGCCACGAAGAAGATCCGGCAGGCGACCGCGAACCGCTCGATGTCAAAAGTCCCGTCGGGCCGGCGAAACTTCATCAGGTTGATGCTCGACAGATTGCAGGCCGTGTCGTCCAAGAACATGTATTCGGAGCACGGATTGGAGGCATTGATCCGGCCCGAGTTGGGGCAGGTGTGCCAATGGTTGATGGTCGTGTCGTACTGCACGCCGGGGTCGCCGCACTGCCAGGCGCACTCAGCCATCCGGTCGAGCACCTCGCGGGCCTTGAAGCTCGGGCCGGCCTTCGAGGGATCGGTCACCCAGCGGGTGGTCCAGGTGTCGTCGCGATCCACCGCCTCCATAAACTCGTCACTCAAGCGGACCGAAAGATTGGCATTCTGAAACAGAATCGAGCTGTAGGCCTCACCGTTGAAGTTGGAGTCGTAGCCCCCCTTCTCGATCAGCACCCGAGCCTTCTTCTCCTCCTTACTCTTGCACTCGATGAACTCCATGATGTCGGGGTGGTGCACCTTGAGCGACTGCATCTTCGCGGCCCGCCGCGTCTTACCGCCGCTCTTCACGACCGCCGCCACTTGGTCGTAGACCCGCATGAAGGAAAGCGGCCCCGAGGGCTTGCCGCCACCGGCGAGCTTCTCCCGCTGGCTGCGGATCGTGGAGAGATCAGTGCCGGTGCCCGAGCCAAACTTGAAGAGCATCGCCTCGCTGCGGGCGAGGTCCATGATGTCTTCCATGTTGTCGCGGACGCTCTGGATGAAGCAGGCGCTGCCCTGCGGATACTCGTAGGGATTGTCGGGCACCACGGCATCCCGCTTGGCCTCGTCCCAGCGCCAGTTGCAGGGAGCCCCCTTGACGCCGTACTCGTGGTGGAGCCCGACGTTAAACCAAACCGGCGAGTTGAAGGCGCCATGTTGGTGGACGCACAGCCAGGCCAGGTCGCGGTAGAAGTTCTCGCCGTCGGCCGCGGTCTTGAAGTAGCCGTCTTTGATGCCCCAGTCGGCGATTGTGCGGGCCACGCGGTGCACGAGCTGCCTGACGGAATGCTCCCGCTCGGGCGTGTGGATCTCGCCGTAGAAATATTTGCTGACCACGACGTTGGTGGCCAACTGGCTCCAGGCGGCCGGAATCTCGCAGGCCGGCTGCTCGAAGAGCACCTTGCCGTCTTCCCCCTTGATGGCCGCCGTGCGCAACTCCCATTCGGTGGTGTCGAACGGGCTGTCTACTCCAACCGGACAGAAGGTGGGACGGATTTCGAGGGCCGTGCGGCCCGTCGGCCGCTGGCCAGTGGCGGGGCTGGGAGCGGCGGCGGCGGAGAGCGTGGCGGAGTCGAAATCTGCCATGGGACGGGAAACTCCTGGGGAAAATCAGTCAAACTTCGTAGCCGCCCAAACACTCCAGAAAGTATACTTGCGTATAGTCCAGCCACAACCCAGCATCGGCCCGCACGCGGAGCCAGATGAGGAAATCAACCCGGGGAAAAGGCCTTGCGACCGGAAAATAGAGAAAGCAGGTCCATCTGCGTGCTATCGCAATATGTTGTGGTGGTCGATCCGCTGACCACTGCCGGTGGGCCGGGGCGTGAATGTAGCGTGAGGGTTGGATGAGTCAAGCGACTTTTTTTGACGGTCCCCGCGGCCGGGAAATCCTACGCAGCGGCCGCCTCGAGAGCCGCGCCAGCGACGCTGGCAGCAGCCACCCGCGCGAGGGGGATTCGGCCCTGGGGCTCGCCGCAGCCCGGTGGGCGGGCGACAATACCGGGCCCGGGGACGGCCAGCAGGAGTCTGGCGGATGCCGCTGGATCGGTTTTTTCCCGCCCCCAACCACGAGGTCGTGATGACGCCTGTGCCTCTGCCCCATCGCCCGCTCGACGGCCTGCGCATCCTGACGCTCGTGGATGATGCCTACGAGGATCTCGAGCTCTGGTACCCCAAGCTCCGCATCGAGGAGGCCGGCGGCCACGTCGTCGTCGCTGGCTCGATGCAGGGCCGCACCTACTCGGGTAAGCATGGCTATCCCTGCACGAGCGATGCAACGATCGCCGACATGGAGGTGGCCGACTTCCGGGGGATCGTGATTCCCGGCGGCTGGATGCCCGACAAGCTCCGCCGGGACCAGAAGGTCCTTGACCTGGTCCACGAGTTCGCCGCCCGCGGCAAGCTCGTGGCCGCGATCTGTCACGGCGGCTGGATTCCGATCTCGGCCGGGGTCTACCGCGGGGTCCGCGTGACGGGCAGCCCGGGCATCAAGGACGACCTCGTGAACGCCGGGGCGATCTGGGAAGACACCCCAGTCGTCGTCGACCGCCACTATGTCTCCAGCCGCAAGCCGGCCGATCTCCCCGCTTTCATGGGGGCGATCGTGGAACAGCTCGCCGGGATAGGGGTGGTGTAGACTAGATGCCTATGGGTCGAGGCAAACCAGCTCCGGTTGACGCCGTGCGCGACCGCATCCGCGGGGCGGGGTTGCGGTGCACGCCGGCCCGGGTGGCGGTCATGCACCACCTCGAGACGGCGATCGGCCCCTTGACCCATGCGGAGGTCTCCGAGGCGTTGCATCATCTCGGCTTCGACCGGGCCACGATCTACCGCAACCTCACCGAACTCACCGAGGCAGCCCTCGCGTCGCGGGTGGAGCTTGGCGACCATGTCTGGCGGTTCGAAGCCAAGCGGGCCGGCGGCGGCCACAAGGGCGACGACCATCCCCACTTCGTGTGCACGACGTGCGGCGAAGTCTCCTGCCTCGACGACGTGCAGGTGGCGATCACGCCTCGCTCGGCAGGCCAGGGAGCGAAGCGAGCCCGGGGCCGAATCGGCTCGGTCACCGAGATACTCCTCAAAGGCCGCTGCGAGCAGTGCGAGTGAGGAACCAACCGCCACGGCTGGCCGTCGGGCGGTTCCGAAACCTGGTATGATGCCACTCCCCCGCGGCGTCCGGAACCCTTTCCCTTGCTGCCCACCCTCGGCCTGCAGGCCTACGACGAACTCCGCCGGATGCTCGTGACCGGCCGGCTCGAACCGGGCATGCAGCTGGTCAACCGCAAGCTCGCCGACGAGATCGGGATGAGCATGACGCCCGTCCGGGAGGCCGTCACGAGGCTCGCCAGCGAAGGGCTCGTCGAGCATGTCCCCGGGGCGGGGGCCTTTGTGCGGCGAATCACGCGGCAAGAGCTGTGCCAACTCTATGACGTCCGCGAGGCGCTCGAGCCGTTGGCCGCCGCTCAGGCCGCCGCCCAGGCCACGCCCGCCGAGATCGAGGAACTGCGGGCAATCGCGGCCCACTCATTCGTGCTCCTGCGGCAGATCGCCGGCCAGCCCGGGCAGCACGCCGACAACGACTCGATGGCGGCCTGGATCGATGCCGACCGGCGATTTCACGAGGTCTTATTTTTGGCAGCCCGAAACCGCTGGCTGTCAAAGATTGCCACCGACTTGAAGCTGCTGGCCCACGGCTTCACGCCGCAGCGGCGCATCCCGGAGTTTCTCACCGTCGCCGTGGCCGTCCAGACCTGGCGCGGCCACCGCCGGCTGATTCGGGCCCTGGCCACCCGCAACGCCGCACTGGCCGCCGCGACCGCGACGGCCCACATCCGCGCGGGCAAAGAAGAGGTGTTCGCTCACCTGGTCACGCACGGGAGCAGCGCGAACGACGACCTCCCCCGCCGCCCAATCCAGCGCCGCGGTCGGCCCAAGGGAAGCATCTCAAAAGTGTCCGCCAAGCGCGCGACTGCTGGGACAGCGCGGCGGCGGCTTGCAGGACCGCGGGGCAAATCATGAGCTGGCCCGCGCGGTGTTTGTCCGCGGCCAACTCGAGAACAGCTTCGCCGGCTCGCCCGAACAGCGCGGCGAGCATGGCTTCGGGGCCGACGCTCGGCCCGTGATCGGCACCGGTGGCTACGCCTTCGCGGCGCACGACTCAGGCGTCGTGTCCCAAATCTGCCGCCTACCCCGGCGTCGTGAAAGATCGGCCGCCGGGCCGCGTATCGCTTCGCCCGGGGACTGGGTTTTCGGCAGGCCAGAGGCCCCGCAAGGCGAAGCTTTGCTGTACGCTAGTGCCACCAGGTCACACGACTGTAGCAGCGGTCTAGAAGCGTTCCGTGTGGGTCGCGTTGCTGCTGGGACTACTATCTCAAGCGCGAGGGAAGCGTGGGAGTCACATCATGAAAAGCAGATACTTTTTTATTACGGCAGCGTTCTTGAGCTTTGTGTTGAGCGTCACCTTGTGGTTCTACTTCGAAAGCGAGCTGCAGGGGATTTTCGTCGGAATATGGGTTCCCAGCATCCTCTGCCTCGGGAGATACTTCGATGGATAATTTCGTCCTGTTTATCATGGGAATATCCGTCACGCTCATCGCCGGGTTGGGCGTGGCCGTGTACGGTGTGTCTTTGGGGTACCAACGACCGACCAAGTTGCCAGCCGATCCGGTGACGGGTCAGAAGTGATCGGTGTGAGCGACGGGCCGGATCAGGAGCACCACCACTACCGACACCAGCGCCACTGCCGAGAACGCGCCAAAGATCACCGGCAGCTGCACCCCGCGATCTTGGAGCAGGCCGAAGCCCCAGTCGCCCGCCCCCCCGAAGGAAATGCTCACCAGATTCATCAGGCCGTAGCCGGTCGCCCGCAGTTCCGGCCGGGCGATCTGCGAGAGGATCGGCATGTTGTTGCAGTCGAAGAACCCCCAGCCGATCCCGAACACGACAAGCATCGTGACCACGGCCGTCACCGAGCCGGCATTGCCGAGCCCGAACAGCGCCGGCAGGAACAGCAGCATGCCGACGGCGCTGGTGTAGATCCGGCCCCGATCGGTTGAGCGCATCCAGCGGTCGGCGATGATTCCGCCGCCCACGGCACCGATGATCGAGGCCACCTGCACCCAGAGCACGGCCGTCGTCCCCGCCTCCCCCTGCGAGAGCCCGAACTTGTTTTTGAGGATCACCGGCATCCAGTCCTTGATCACCCAGCCGGCGATCGCCGGGAGCGTGAAGTACAAGACCAGCAGCAGGAAGTTGCGGTTGCTCAACAGCTCCCGCAGGGCTTTCACCGGCGTCGGACCTGGACCGCTGCCGCGGGCCCGGGGCGGATCGCGCAGCAAGAAAAAAAGCGGCCCGGCATACAGCACACCCACCAGCCCACCCGCCTCAAACGCAAACCGCCAGCCCAGGCTCGGGGCATCGGCCACGTAGCCGGCGAAGCCGCCGAGAATCAGGCCGAGATAGATGCCCGTCTGATGGATGCCGATGGCCCGCGACCGGGTCGGGCCGGTGTGGAAATCGGCGATCAGGGCCAGCGCCGCTGGAATGTAGAAGGCCTCGCTCACCCCCATCAGCGCCCGTGTGGCCACGAGCCCTTCATAGGTTGTTACATGGCCTGTCGCCCAGGTGACGACCGACCAGGTAAACAGGCTCACGGCGATCACCAGCCGCCGGCTGAACCGGTCGGCGATGTAACCGCCCACGGGACTGAGCACCGCATACACCCACTTGAAACAGGCCAGCACGAAACCCCACTGGGCGTCGGTCTCGAGGCCGGCGATGTCGGCCACCATCGACGTCTTCATGGTGGCGAGCATCTGCCGGTCGAGATAGTTGAGCAGGGCCACCGGCACGAGCAACGCCACCATCACCCAGGCCGTGCGGGTCAGCCGCGCTGTCGAGCCCTCAGTCATGCCCCACCTCCCCGCCGGCCCCGCCGGCTCGGGCACGAACCCGCCATACCTCGCGGGTCCGCACCCGCGGACGAACCTCACCACTGACGAGGACTGCGCCCCCGTCAACGGCTACTGCCGGCGTGGTCACGGGGCAGGTGGGGGTCTCCCCGGCGCTCTCCCAGCTGTCGGCGACCGTGTCGTAGGTCCAGGCCTGCCGGGGAAAGCCCGGATGCCGCTTGGCAAACTCCGGGTCGGCAGCGCTCGTCTTCAATAGTGCGCCGTCATCGGCGGCCAAGACCACAATCTGGCGCTGGCCGAAGGCTACGGCGGTGCCCGCCATCAGCGGCACCGGCGGGGCAGCCCGCCTGCGCCAAGCACCGGCCGGATCGACCCCGAACCGCTCCGGGCTGAACTCGTGGCAGTCGGCGAGGGGCTCGACACCGGCGAGGCCGGTCGTGCCGGGTTGCTGCCGGCGCCCACCGACGACGTACAAGCGGTCGCCGGATGCAGCGCGCTGGGCGACCACGATGGGGAAGGCCCGCGGACCGCCGGGCATCGGCGGCAGCGGTTCCCAGGCCAGGCCCGCGGTGGCGAGTTTGGCGAGGTCGAGTCGCCAGACGCGATTCGTGGCCGAGTCGAGACCAAGACCTGCCTGACCGGCGACGACATACACGTGGCTGCCGACGACGGCCGCTCCTCCCCCGGTGCTCGGCCCCGGCAGCCGAGGCAGCGGCTGCTGTGCGAGCTTGCCTGCGACCGGATCCCAGGTCAGCAGGAACGCGTCGGCAAACACCCGCCTGCCGTCTTCACCGCCAACGCAGACCACGCCCGCTGGCGTCGACGCGCTCGACCCATAGGCCACGGGCCGGTCGACGGTGTAGCCGGTGTGCCAGGCGCAGGCTCCGGTCAGGCCATCCTGGCACGTGAGCACGCAGGCCGCCGCGTGAAACTGCTTGGGTACGGTCCACAGGTCGGCCGCCTCGACGGCTGCGAAGTTTGCCCCGCCGGCCACGACAATCGCGCCTTGATGCAAGCCCACGAACGGCCCGGCTACGCCGAGCGCAGCGGGCAGCGGTGGCAGCGGCTGCCAGTCGAACTGCGGGCCAGACGCCTGCGGCCCATGGGCGGCGGTGCCGGCACTCGCCGCAACCAGGCCTGCCGCAAATAGCCCCGCGCGGGCCGATCCGCGGCAGGCTCGAAGCCCGCCCCACGGGAAGAGCCATCCACGCCCGCCGGGCAAACTGGCCAGCCGCCAAGCCTGGGCTAAGAACAACACGCTTTTCACCTGATCTCGGTGCACCGGTGCTCATCCCCCGTGTCGCGGCGGCCGCGGGCCCGCTCAGACCGTCCCGGCCGGCTGCGGCCTGGCCCAGTCGAAAAATCCGAGCTCGTCGAGTGCCTTCCGCAGGGTCGCCTGGTCGCCCGGCGACACCTCCGGCAGCGGCGGACGGCAGCTGCCGCAGGGCGTGCCGAGCCAGCCGAGGATCAGCTTCATGGCGGGGTGGAAGGGATGCCGCGCAATCGTGGCGATCATCCGCACGGCCGTGAGCTGCGACTCGCGGGCCGCCTCGAGATCGCCCCGGGCGAAGCTGTCGATCACCCGTCGATAGAGCGGCGCGGCGATATTAAAAGTCGAACCCACCGCTCCGGCCGCACCCACGGCCAGTGCCGGCAGGAGCAGCTCGTCGAAGCCGTAGAGCACGTCGAACCGGCCGCCTTCCAAGGCCACGCACTCCTGGTACTCATCCAGCGTGGTGGCCGTGTACTTGAGGCCGGCGAGGTTCGGGATCCGCTCCGCGGCGTGCTTCAGGAACTCCACCATCGGCAGGCCCACGCCGGTCATCACCGGGATGTGGTAGTAGTAAAAGGGCAGGTGGGGAGCGGCCGCCGCGATCTCCGCGCAGCACTCCACAAGCATCGCGACGCTCCCGGGCTTGAAGTAGCTCGGGGGCATCGCGGAGGTGGCATCGGCCCCGGCGGCCTGGGCGTGGGCGGCGAGGTCGCGGGCCTCGGCCAGCGAGTTGTGCCCCACCTGCACGACCACCGGCACGCGGTTGGCCGCGGCGGCGATGAAGGCCTCGGTGACCTGCTTCCGCTCGGGCGTGGACAGCGAGACGCCCTCGCCGGTGCTGCCACATACGTAGAGCCCAGCGACGCCGTCGCCCACGAGCCGCTCGACGAGCCGCGGCACGGCGGCCAGATCGAGGGTACGGTCGGGCTTGAACGGCGTGTAGGTGGCGGCGACGAGGCCGCGCAGGCGGTTGTTCATGGGGACTCAGGGAACGGGGCGAGGAAAACCAAACCGGACTCCCGTAGCCGAATCCACGAGGGCGCTCTCTCAGGCGCGGCACCAAAGCCGACAGCAAACCACAGCACTCCCCGGCCGGGATCGCGGCAGGTGTTATAACATCGATTGGGCAATGGTTCGCAAGGCTACGGGCAGCCTACCCCGACCGAGAGACTTCGATGACGACCCGCCTGACCGGCCTGCTCTGCCTGCTCTCGACTGTCACGCTCGCTGCCGAATCCTTCGAGACGCCGCCCGCGGGGCCGCTCACATCCCTCGAGACGGGCCTGGGCACCTGGACCGCGGCCGCCCGCCACGCGGAGATTCACGCCGGCCACGCCCACACCGGCGAGCAATCGTTCAAGATCCACGGCGGCCAGGAACGTGCGGCGGAACTCTCCCTGACCGAGCCGCTCGCCAAGCCGGGAAGGCTCGCCTTCTGGGCCGAACGCTGGACGGCCAAGCCGCCGTTCGCCTTTGCGATCGAGGCGGCGGGGCGGGCGGGGCCCTTTCAGCCGATCCACGACGCTTCGGCCGTGAAGGTGGGCGGCTTCCTGACGCTCGTGGAGGCCGGCGTGCCCTCCGGCACGGCCCGGCTGAGGTTTCGCGTCACGAGTGAGGCGGGCGTGCTGCTCGACGAGCTCGAAGTGGCCGAGGAGCGGCCGATGGAGTTCGTGGCAGCGACGGCCATCCAGCCCGTGGTGCCGGCGCTCGTCCGCAAGTCGGTCAATCCAGTGCTCGGCATCAAGCTGGAGACCAAGGGCGCGCTCGAGCCGCTCGTGCTCGAGGGAATCACGCTGTCGCTCGAGGGCACGACCCGATCGGCCGACGTCGCCGAGCTCGCGCTGCTCCCCGGTGGCGCGGCCCCTACCGACGCCTTCGGTGAGCCGTTCGGCATCGCCCGGCGCCGCGGCGCCGCCGCGGTCACGATCGACGGCAGGCTGCCGCTCCGGGCGGGCGCCAACTGGCTGTGGGCGAGCGTCCGGCTCGCCGACACTGCCGACATCGACGGCCGCGTGAATGTCGCCGTGACGAGCGTCACGGTCTCAGGCCGGGTGATTCCGGTCGCCGAAGGGGATCCCCTCGGCAGCCAACGGATGGGCGTGGCGCTGCGGCTGCGAAACGACGACGGCTCCGACACCTACCGGATCCCGGGCCTCGTCCGCACCAAGGCCGGCAGCCTCGTGGCCGCCTACGACGTGCGGTATCGCGGCGGGGCCGATCTCCCCGCCGATATCGACGTCGGCACCCAGCGAAGCACCGACGGCGGTAAGACCTGGGAACCGATGCAGGTCGCGCTCGACATGGGCCGTGACCCCGCCTTCGCCTTCGACGGCGTGGGCGACCCGTGCATCTTCGCCGACCGCGAGACGGGCCGGCTTTTTCTGGCGGCCCTCTGGAGCCACGGCAAGCGGGCCTGGCACGGGTCCGGGCCGGGCCTGACGCCCGCCGAGACCGGCCAGCTCGTGATCGCCACGAGCGACGACGACGGCAAGACCTGGTCGAAGCCGCGGAACATCACGGCCGAGGTCAAGGATCCGGCCTGGCGGCTGGTGCTCGCCGGCCCCGGCACCGGCATCACGCTGCGTGACGGCACGCTCGTGTTTCCGGGGCAGTTCAAGGACGCGAACAACGTGCCCCACTCTACGCTCCTCTGGTCGAAGGACCGCGGGGCCAGCTGGCAGATCGGCACGGGTGTCAGGAACAAGACCACCGAGAGCCAGCTCGTGGAGCTCGCCGACGGCGCGATCATGATCAACTGCCGCGACGACCGCGGCGGGGCCCGCACCGTGGCCGTGACCCGGGATCTCGGCCGAACCTGGGAGCCACACCCGACCGACCGCAAGGCCCTGCCCGAGAGTGTCTGCATGGCGAGCCTGCTGCGGCTCGAGCTGCCGGACGCCGGCCCGCACCTCTTCTTCTCTAATCCCGCCACCACCAGGGGCCGGCACACGATGACGATCAAGGTCTCGGCCGACGACGGCGCCACCTGGCCCGAGCACCGGCACACGCTCTACGACGCCCGCAACGGCCTGGGCTACTCCTGCCTCGCGCGGGCCGACGCCACGCACGTGGGCGTGCTCTACGAGGGGCTCGCGGAGATGTATTTTCTCAGGCTCCCGCTCGCGGAGCTGCTTGGCGAGACCGGCCGGTGAATACAATGCCCGTGATGCGCATTCCACTCGGCCTCTTCGTCGTCGCCGCCGCGATCGCTTACGGCGACTCATCCGACAAGCCCGACCTGCCCGCGGTCGACCTCTCGGGCGACGAGGCCCGCCAAACGGTGATCGTGGCCGGCACGCCCACGCTCTACCAGGGCCACCCCACCACGCTCACGCTGCCCTCGGGCGAGATTCTCGCCGTCTGGTGCGTCGGCCACGGCGGCCACTCAGGGCCGATGGCGAAAACCGCCGACGGCGGCAGGACCTGGACCAGGCTCGACGATTCCCTGCCCGCTGCCTTCCGCGAGCACTGGAACTGCCCGAGTCTCTACCGGCTCACCGCCCCCGACGGTACCGACCGCGTCTGGGTGTTCTCGGCCCGCAAGGGCCGCGACGCCACGGGGGGCTGGATGCCCTCGATCATGTCCGCCGACGGTGGCCGGACCTGGCAGGAGATGCCGCCGCTCGGCTTCCGCTGCGTGATGACCTTTTCCAGTGTCGTGCGCTTGGAAGACGGCGGCTATCTCGGCCTCTACCATCGCGGTCCCGGCAGCCGCGATGCGGCGCCGCTCGAGGTGCTCGCCACGCGGACAGCCGACGGCGGGCTCACCTGGAGCGAGCCGGTCGTGATCGCGAAGGTCGAGGGCAAGAACCCCTGCGAGCCGTTCTGCTTCCGCTCGCCCGACGGGGAGGAGCTCTGCTGTCTGTTGCGGGAGAACACGCACAAGGGCCGGAGCCTGATGATGTTCAGCCGCGACGAGGGGAAGACCTGGACCGAGCCGAGCGACACGCCCTGGGGCCTGACGGGCGACCGCCACATGAGCGTCTTCGCCCCCGACGGCCGGCTCGTGGTCGCCTTCCGCGACCAGGCCAAGGGGAGCACGACGGCCGGCCACTTCGTGGCCTGGGTGGGCCGCTACGACGACCTCAAGGCAGGCAAGCCGGGCGACTACCGCGTGAAGCTTCTCCACAGCCACGCAGGCGGTGACTGCGGCTACCCCGGGATGGAACTGCTTCCCGACGGCTCGATCCTGGCGACGACCTACATCAAGTACCGGCCCGGGGCCGACAAGCAGTCGGTCGTCTGCACTCGGTTCTCTCTCGCGGAGACCGACTCGCTCGCCGCAAGCGAGAAAGCCGCCCAGCGGTCGGCCCGGTAGCCGCGGAACGCTTGCCTGCGGAATCCGCGCTGCCATTCAGACCGCTTTCGGCGGGGCGAAGCCCCCACCGCTATCTGTCGATCTCGACCGCAAATGGCGTGGCCGGCAGGCCGGTCTGGCCGGTGAGATTCGGCCTGGGCTCAGGGCAGGGCCGCCAGGCGTGGCGGAGCTTCACGATCTCGCCGGTGGGCAGTTTGACCGCCGGCTCCACGACGAGCGAGTCGCCCGCGATCCTGGCCTGTGCCGCCTGAAAGTGTCCGTCCGGCCCGGCCACCTCGATGAGTCGCGGTGGCCGGCCGTCACTGGTGGCAAGGCCGCCACCAGTGGCCTGGAACGTGACGGTGACGCGGCCATCGCCGCCACGGGTCGCTGCGACAGGCAGCGGCCCGGTGGCCGGTCCGGCACGGCCGTAGACACTGGCCAAGGCCCAGGTGGCCAACCGCTCGCCGATCGGTCGCTTGTCGGCCGGGTGTACGTCTTTCGGGTCCCCCAGATCGATCGTCACGATGAGGCCCGTGCCGGGGATTTGCTCGGCCAGCCGCCGCTGGCCGTCGCGGAAGGCAGGCCAGTCGGGCCGGTCCAGGCCCGGCAACTGCACGATGCCGAAGGGCAGTTCGCGGCCAAAGGCCCGCCGCCAGTCGGCCACGAGCACCGGGAAGATCGCCTCGTGCTGGGCGACCCGCGCAGGCGAGTCGGCGTTGCTCTCTCCCTGGTACCAGCAGACGCCGCGGATCGCCAGCGGCACGAAGGGCGCGATACCCGCCTCCCACATGAAGCCAGGCTTGAAGGGATGGGCCGGCCCCAGAACATCGCGCGGCACCGTCGTCCTGCCGGCGAGGGTCGGGGCGAGGTTGTCTCTCGCCCGCTCGACGCACCAGCCGGCAAGTGTTGGGTTCTCGAGCCAGTCACCCGCGACGAGGGAACTCGTGGGTGGGTTCGCAGCGAGCGCGTCGCGGCTCACCCAGGCCTCGGCCGGCGTGCCCCCGACGGCCACGCACATGATGCCGACCGGCACGTCGAGTGCCTCGACGAGCGTCGCCCCGAGGAAATACCCCACGGCTGAGAAGCCGGCGGCCGGCGTGGGCGCGCACCGCGTCCACGATCCCCGGCCAAAGCGGCCGGGCTCGAGCGCGGCCAACTGCGCCGGGGCGTAGGCCCCCCGGTCGCCGCCCGCGGCGGCCTCGACGGTGAAGAGCCGGAGCGTGGGCCGGTCGGCCGCGGTGATCTCCCGCGTGGCATCGGCGGCGCGGGACAGGGGTAAGAGCATGTTGGACTGGCCGGCACAGAGCCAGACCTCGCCCACGAGCACGTCTTCGAGCACGACACGATCGTGGTCACCGCTGATCAGCAGTTGCCGCGGCTGCCGCGACGCCTCCTGCGGCGGGAGCGTCGCCTGCCAGCGACCGGTCGCGTCGGCCGTCGCTTCGGCCTGAGCGATCCCGAAGGCGACCTGCACCCGCTCACCCGGCGTGGCCTTGCCGTGGACCGGCAGCGGGAGGCCCTGCTGGAGGACCATCTGGGAGGTGAATCCGATCGCCGGTTCGACCGCGGCCGCCGTCGCGGCCCAGGCGACGAGCCCGACGGCGAGGTGGATTCCGATCGATCGCATGCGGGTCATGGCCATCGAATGCCGCCGGCTCCCGAGACCGCCACCACGATCTGCCGCGCCGCCGAGGCAGCGCTCGAGCAGCCGTGGCCGGCGCGAAGCCCGGCTGGCTTCTTGTTATAACACCTTGTAAAATCGCTGTTGTCCGGCGGCTCGGGCGTCAGAACCTCGATCCGGCGACCACCCCTGGAATCAGCTTCGATGAGGCGTCCTGGTTTCACGCTCATCGAACTTTTGATCGTGATCGTGATCATCGCGCTCTTGATGGGCCTGCTGCTGCCGGCCGTGCAGGGCGTGCGGGCCGCGGCCCGCCGGCTGCAGTGCGCCAACAACCTGGCCCAGTTGGGTAAGGCCTGCCTGCAGTATGAATCGGCCCACACCGCCCTGCCACCGGGCAGCGTCTCGGCGGTGCAACTCTCCTGGCGGGCGTATGTCCTGCCGCGGCTCGAGCAGCAGGCCCTCTACGACGCGATCGACTTCACTTCACCGGGCCGGTTTTGGGGCGGCGCCAACCGCGACGGTCCCAACAAGTCGATCCACGCCCTCACCCGCGTGGCCGTCTACCATTGCCCTGACGCCACGCGGATCTTCGCCACCGACAGCACGAGCACGCTGCAAAATCCTGTCCGGCAGACCTACGCCGCCCACTATTACTCCGTCGCCGGGCCGAAGGGCACGAACCCCGCATCCAACCAGCCCTATCCGATCGTGGCCTACGGTGGCTACGGCGGCTACGCCCAGACGGGGCTCATGTATCGCGACTCACGGGTCACCTCGGGCGCGGTGCAGGACGGCGCCTCCAACACGCTGTTGATCGGCGAGTCGGCGATCGCCAACAGCTCGTCGTGGACCAGCACCTGGTGGGGCGGCGGCGACGGCGGCAACTGGGTGCGCGGAGGATGCTGCGAGGACTCCTCCGCCTCCACGACCGACTGGCGGATGAGCGGGCCGACCGGCACCGCCGGCAGCAAGAACGTCGACGTGGGCATCAACGCGGCCCCGGTGCTGATCAACGACCTGCCGTTTGCGAGCCTCCACTCCGGGGGCGGCGCCCACTTCGTCCGCGGAGACGGGAGCGTCGAGTTCCTGAGCGAGGACGTGGCGATCTCGGTCTACAAGGCGCTCTGCACGCGATCCGGAGGGGAGCACGATGTGCAGGTCAGCCGCTGAGGGCCGCCCGCGCAGTGCCTGGGCGAAGGGCCTGGGCTGGGCCCTGATGCCGATCCTGCTCTTGGCCGTGACGGCCGGCTGCGGCCGGCGGGGCCCCGAACGGTTCCGGGTCAGCGGCACCGTCACCCATGCCGGCAAGCCCGTGCAGCTTGGGCGGGTCGTCTTCGAGCCCGACACGTCGCGGGGCAACGACGGCCCGCAGGGCTTCGCCCCGATCGAAAACGGCCGGTTCGACACCGCCGGGCCGCACTGCAAGGGCACGGTCGGCGGGCCAACGCGGGTCCGGATCGACGGTTTTGAGATGACCGGCGGCGAGGATGCCGCCGCCTCGGGCAAGCTCCTCTTTCCCCCGTACGAGGAAGCGATCGACCTGCCGCGGGCCGACGTGGTCCGCGACTTCGTCGTCCCCGCCAGCGGCGGCCGCTGATCCGGGCCGGTGCAGATCCCGTGGTGCCAAGCGAACTGCCTGGCCCCGAAATCTCAAGTCGTTTCCGCTGCGTAACAAGCCCCTTGCTATCAAGCCCTGGTGGCGTATATCATGATATTTGCCACCACAAACGGCGTTTATCATGACCACCGTCGCCCGCGCGCTCGATCTTTCCAGGATTGTCGCGACCAAATCGGCGTTCTTGCTCGGACCGCGCCAGACGGGCAAATCGACGCTCATCAGGCAGTCGCTCCCAGACTGCCGCTCCTACAACCTGCTGCACACCGACGTGTTTTTGCGGCTCAGCCAGCGGCCGGCCCGGCTCCGCGAGGAGGTGCGGCCCACCGACTCGCTGATCGTGATCGACGAGGTGCAGAAGCTGCCGATCCTGCTCGACGAGGTGCAGGCGCTGATCGATGAGCGCGGCCTCCGGTTTCTGCTGACCGGATCGAGTGCCCGTCGCCTGTTTGCCCGGGGCGTCAATCTCCTCGGCGGCCGGGCCCGGATGAAGAACCTGCATCCGTTTACGTGGCAGGAGTTGGGTGACGAGTTCTTGCTCTCCAAAGCCCTGCACACGGGCCTGCTTCCCGGAATCTACTTCTCCGACGACCCCCAGGCCGACCTCGAGGCCTATGTCGGACAGTATCTCAAGGAAGAGATCGCCGCCGAGGCGACCGTTCGTAACCTGCCGGCCTTCAGTCGATTTCTGCCCGTCGCCGGCCTGAGCAACGGCCGGCTGATCAACTACACCAATATCGCCAACGACGCGCAGGTGCCCAGGGCGACGGTGCAGCAGTATTTTCAGATCCTCCGCGACACCCTGATCGGCGTCGATCTGCCCGCCTGGAAGCAGACGGTGAAGCGGAAGCCGATCACGACGAGCAAGTTTTTCTTTTTCGACGTCGGCGTGGCCTGTCACCTCCAGCAGCGGCGGCACGTGGCTGCGGGCACGCCCGAATTCGGTGAGACCTTCGAGGCCTTCTTCCATCACGAACTCCGCTCGTTTTGCGATTATGCGGGCCCGTTTCCGCTCCATTATTGGCGAAGCACGTCGGGCTTCGAGGTGGATTTCATCCTCGACGACCGAACCGCGATCGAGGTCAAGGCCAAGCCGGTGGTCGGAAACCACGACCTCCGCGGGCTCGAGGCGCTCTGCGAGGAAGGCAACCTCGCCCATGCGATCGTGGCTTCGTTCGAGCCCGCCGCCCGCCGGGTCGGCCGGATCGAAATCCTGCCCTGGCAGCTGGTGCTCGAACGCCTCTGGGCTGGTGATCTGACCCGCTGACGAGCGACCTGCATCTGCCGATCGCCAAGGGCCGAGCGGCAGGTCGTCCGCCTACCGGGCGACGTCGTCGCCCGACCGGCAGCGGTCAGCCCGCCGGCGACCGTGGGCGGCGGCGACCGAGCGTCACCAGCCCGGCAAGCGCCAGCCCCACCGCGGCCACCGCCAGGGAGCCCGGCTCGGGGACCACCACGAACTGAAGACTTCCGGACTCAAAATAGGCTTCACGGCCCGTCGACCCGACGGCGGCACGATTGGCAAAGCCGAAGTTACCGATGTCACTTGCCGTGAAGGACTGACTGGTGTCCACGAGCGTGTACGGCGTATTCAGCGCGAGCGAATCCCAGTCGACCCCGAACAGGTTCGTGATCCCGAAGCCCGGCGCGAACGAGAGCGTGCCGGAACCGACGAAGAGCGGGCCCGTCGGGTCGAATGCCAGCAGCGAACCGCTCCCGAACGAAACGTTTCCGATCAGCGTGCCGAGGCCACCCAGCCGCTGCCCGGAGCCGAGCGACAACCCGCTCGCCAGGGCCGACACATCGAGCCTGGCCACCGTTTGG
>Ga0247837_1006510_pt1 | contig 16383 bp, 12 predicted proteins | sample LaCtaG_2_FD_187115 | JGI IMG/M metagenome (GOLD analysis project Ga0247837, IMG submission 187115) | Freshwater microbial communities from meromictic Lake La Cruz, Castile-La Mancha, Spain - LaCruzMarch2015_14.5m | ecosystem: Environmental > Aquatic > Freshwater > Lake | place: Spain: Castile-La...
CCTTTGGGTGGATTCAAAAAAACTGATATTAGGCAAATGGCTATAGATATGGGTTATGAAGAATTAGCCAATAAAAGTGAAAGTTATGAAATTTGTTTTGTTCCCGATAACGATTACCGTGGTTTTTTAAAGCGCAAAGTAGAAGGATTAGAAGCAAAAGTTGAAGGAGGAAACTTTACAAATTCTGAAGGAAAAGTTATTGGAAAACACAGAGGTTATCCGTTTTATACCATTGGCCAACGCAAAGGATTAGAAATAGCTTTTGGCGAACCTATGTTTGTATTAGCTATTTATCCTGAAACAAATACCGTAGTTTTAGGACGAGAAATAGAATTACAACAAAAAGGAATGTGGGTTCGAAATATTAATATGGGAAAGTTTGAATCTGTATTGGAACCAATGGAAGCCTTAACCAAAATTAGGTATAAAGATAGTGGAAGTATGGCCAATATTGTAAAAGAAGGCGATAAAATGAAAGTAATTTTCAATAACCATGTAAAGGCTATTGCGCCTGGTCAAAGTGCTGTTTTTTACGATGGTAACGATGTAATTGGTGGCGGTTGGATTGAAGGAAGTTTTGAAGTGTAAATTATAGTTTAAACATTCAAAAAATGATCGCAAATTATTGCGGTAGCAATAGCAGCGTTTAAACTTTCGGCTTCACCAAATCGTTTGATACTAATTTTTTGTGTAATAAATGGTTGTAAATTTTCATGTATTCCTTTGCCTTCATTGCCAATAACCAATATAGAAGGAGTCGTTAATAGTGCATTTTTTAAAGCAATACCTTCCATAAAAGCACCATAAACCGGTAACTTATTTATTTCAAAAAAATGAACCAAGTTTTCATAAAAAATATTTACTCGTGCAATGCTTCCCATGGTGGCTTGAATACATTTATTATTGTAACAATCGGCAGTATTTTCTGAACAAACGATGTTTTTTATTCCATACCAATCGGCTATTCTAATAATTGTTCCAAGATTTCCTGGGTCTTGAATTTCATCTAATACAATGGTGAAATTTGTTTTTAAATGATTGTATTTAAAGAATTTATCTTTCATGGCAACTTGTATTACCACATCTCTAGTACTTTTTAAAGAACTAATTTGTTCTATTTCATTTTGAGTGCACAAAAAAAGTTTTGCATGATTTTTATATTTTGGAAATATATTGCACCATTCGTTGGTAGCATAAATTGCTTCTATTTGCAAATTTGATGTAAGAATTTCAACGGCAGTTTTACTACCTTCGACCAAAAAAAAACCCTCCGCATGTCGGCTGGCTTTGTCTTTTAAACTTTTTAAAAACTGAATAGTACGTTTGCTTAGCATAAATAAAAATATAATTCCTTTACTAGTAATAGCTTTGGCTAGCATATTTAGTGCTTGCAATATAAGTAGATTTCATAAACGAGAAGGACCAAAATTAGTTAAAAACAAAATTGTAATATTTGAAAGAAGTAATAGTAGATTTTACGAATCTGATTTAGAAAGCCAAACCAAACAAAAACCAGGAGCAAAATTTTTAGGCTTAGTTAGGTTAAATGTTTTTTTTTATAGAATAGGCGATGCTTCAAAAAAAGATTCTAAAATAAAAAGATTTTTTAGAGATGAACTGGGTAGAGTGCCTGTAATTGTTGATACTACAATGATAGAAGTAAGTGTTAGGGCAATGAAAAACTACCTAAAATCGCAAGGGTATTATTATTCCGAAATTACCTACACAGTTACCGATACAAAACTTTTAAAAGAAAGGAAAATAGTTACTTATAACGTAAAACTAAACAACCAATTTAAGTATGGAAAACTGCATGTAAACTGTCCTGATAAAAAAATTTATGAAATTGTTCATACTTCTCTCTATGAAAGTTTTATAAAAATTGGTCATTCGTTTAAAAGAGAAGATTTACTAAACGAGCAAAACAGAATTTTAAATTTATTGAGGAATAAAGGTTATTATACTTTTGCTAAAGAATTTATTGATTTTAAATCAGATACCAACTATAAAAGCGACTATATAGCCATTGAAATTAACATAAAAAACCAAGAAGATTTTAAGCCATTCAAAATTTACAAAATAAGAAACATAACAATAGAAGTTGAACCTAGTATAAAATCGATAAAAGATAAAAAAGATACACTTTATACCCCAAATTTTAAATACCTAGAAAATGGAAGTAAAATTCATTCAACTATTTTGGAGAAAATGAATTTTTTAATGACTGGTGATTTATTCCAACAAAATAATTTGAGTAAAACTTATACTAGGATAAACGATTTGCAACTATTTAAACTAGTTACAATTACACCTACAGTAATTGAAAACGACAGTCAGAATTTTATAGATTTTTACGTAAATTTAAAACAACAAAAAAAATACGATGTATCAATAGAACCACAAGCCATTACAAGCGATCAAGCCAATTTGGTAAATGTTCCATCATACAGAAGTTATGGTTTAGCAGCTGTGCTTCAATTAACCGATAGAAATATTTTTCATAATGCCGAAATACTTCAATTGCGTTTCCGTTCAAGTTTTGAAGCACAAAGAGGTGAAAAAATTGAACCAGTTCCTTTTTTTAATAGCAGCGAACAATCTTTTTCAGCAAGTATTACCATTCCACAGTTACTATTTTTAAATAAAATAGATAGAAAAATAAACAATGCAAATACCAAAACCATTGTTAATTCATCGGTTATTTACGAAAAAAATGTGCAGTACGAAAGACGGGTTTTTACCATTGGTTCTTCTTATCAAATTAACAGAAAACTGATTAGTTATTTTGTAGCATTTCCTGAAATTAGTTTTATAAAAACTGATTTTACAAATTCGGAATTAGAAGCCAAAAGCAAAACAGATATTTTTTTACAAAATGTATTTGCCAATAATTTAATTATAAACGATATAAGGCTAGGTTTTACATATAATAGTCAGCTAAAAAGTAAAACCAAAAGTTATATATTTTTACGTTGGGATGCCTTAGAATTAGCAGGTAATTTGGTTTCGGCTATAAATATTTTACTGAATGAACCAAAAATTACCGATACCGCCCGTAACATAAAAAACCAGTACGAAGTTTTTGGTTTAAATTACTTTCAATATGTAAAAACTTTTGCCGATTTTAGGTTTAATCATTGGTTAGATCCTAACAATACCGTTGTTTATCGCATAGCTTTTGGTTATGCTTTGCCTTATGGCAATTCGCCCAATTTTATTCCTTTTGAAAAAAGATTTTTTACTGGCGGAGCCAATAGTTTAAGGGCTTTTAGACCTCGTTCTATTGGGCCAGGTGTTTACTCATCAACCAATCAAATTGATAAATCGGGCGATATAAAACTGGAGCTTAACATGGAGTTTAGGTTCAATATTTATAAAAAACTATTTGAAGGTGCAGTTTTTACCGATGCTGGAAATGTTTGGGCTGTTAGGCAAGACAGCAGAGTTGGAGCTGATTTTGACATGAGTAGTTTTTATAACGAATTAGCTGTTGGCTCTGGAGTTGGAGTTAGGTTAAACTTAAGTATTTTTATTTTTAGGTTAGATGCAGCAGTTCCTTTACACGATCCTTCAAAAACTTATGGCGGTAGATGGGTAATTAATAATGCCAACGATTTTGATTGGTATTGGAACAATAGTATTTTTAACTTTGGAATTGGTTATCCGTTTTAGTAGTTTTATAGTATGCTTTTTAACTCATTACATTTCCTAATTTTTTTTCCAATAGTAACTTTACTGTTCTATTTATTAAAGCATAAATATAGATGGATACTTTTATTTGCAGCTAGCACCTACTTTTATTCCGCGTTTTTTTTACCATATATTCTCATACTTTATTTCATTATTAAAATAGATTATGTAAGCGGTATTTTAATTGAAAAATTCCAAGGTAAAACAAAACTATTTTGGCTATTATTTAGCATAATTAGCAATATTGGTTTGTTGGCTTACTTTAAATATTACAACTTTTTTGTTGATATATTTATTGACTTTGTTCCTCAATTAAGGCATCTCGATATTATCCTCCCCATCGGACTTTCGTTCCATACTTTTCAGTCGCTAAACTATACCATTGAGGTTTATAAAGGAAATCAAAAAGCTGAAAAACATATTGGGTATTTTGCCAATTATGTGCTGTTTTTTCCTCAAATGGTTGCTGGTCCAATTGAACGATATGATTCATTAGGAAAAGAATTGCGAACCAAAAAACATTTTGATTATAATAACATCAGCAACGGATTGAGGTTAATACTTTATGGTTTGTTTGTAAAAATGTGTATTGCAGATAATTTTGCGCCTTTGGCAAATGAATTTTACAGTAACCCAACTTTATACTATTCAAGTTCGGCTTGGAAAGCTTTGGTGGCTTTTTCTATTCAAATTTATGCCGATTTTTATGGCTATTCAACCATTGCGGTTGGTGCTGCTCGCTTGCTTGGCATACATTTAATCAATAATTTTAAACAACCCTATTTTGCTACTAGCTTTTACCAATTTTGGCAACGTTGGCATATTTCGCTAACCACTTGGTTTCGTAATTATGTGTTTTTTCCAATGGGTGGAAGTTATGTAAATACTTTTCGTTGGATTATCAATATTTTATTTGTGTTTGCTTTAAGTGGCTTTTGGCATGGCGCAAATTATACTTTTATAATTTGGGGATTTTTACACGGTTTATTTTATATTATTGAAAAAGGTTTTGTAAAACTAATTCCTGAAACCATAAAAACCAATCAACTGTTTTTGGTAATTGGAGCCATTTCTACTTTTTTATTAGTAACCCTCATTTGGGTGTTTTTTAGGGCCGAAAATTTTGATAAAGCTTTGTTGGTTCTAAAGCAATGTTTTACATACACTTTTGAGGCAAAAAACTATTTACTAATAAACATTCAAACATTGGCTATGCTGGCTGTTTTTATTGTTTTTGAATTAGTTATTTATAAATCTCGTTTCGATTTGTTTTTACAAAACAAAAATACTTCAATTCGATGGATTGTATATGTTTTACTGGCATTTTGCTTGTTATTATTTAGCGGAATTCAAAGTTATCAATTTATATATTTTCAATTTTAAATATGAAAAAACTATTTTTTAAACTTTGTGTAGCTTTAATAATTGGAGCTATTTGTTTAGTGGTAACAAACGCCATTTACAAACGCTTTTTTTACTTAGCCGATTTAGCCACATTTGATGCACGACTTGGTGTAAAATTAGATAGTTTACAATATAAAAGCGATGTAATTTATTTTGCAGAATCAAGCAATGCAAGGAGAGCCGATACCGATACTTGCAAACTTTCCATATCGCAAATGATGGATACTTTGTCGCCTTTAAAAATAAATGCAATTGAAAATGGAGGAATACACGCTCATACTTTTTTGCAGTTAATAAAAACCATCAATCCCAATTCAAAAGTAAAAACCATTGTAGTAACCTTAAACTCACGTTCGTTTGGTTCACCTTGGATAAATTCAAAACATGAAACTAGTTTTTCACAGGCCAATATAATGTACGAAAATATACCTGCAATTTTTAAACGTATCAAACTAATTTTTAACGCTTACGACAATACTTCTGTTCAAATGCGTGATAAAATAAATGAACAAAACTGGTTGACTAACAAAATAAATGTACCCAAGGAATTTCCCTACAAAAACGTCCGAGAGTGGGACAATGGAATGGGAAATGGAACTTACCTATTACCCAATGGCGATTGGGATATGCCAAAAATTACCCTTGCTTGCCATTATATAAAAACTTATGCTTTTTCAATAGATACTTTAAACAATCCTCGTATCAAAGATTTTGATGAAATTGTGGAAGTTGCAAAACAAAAAAACTTGAAACTAATATTTCATTTATTAGCCGAAAATGTGCAATATGCCGATAGTCTTGTTGGCAAAGAATTGCACAACATTATGCAAGAAAACAAGCAACTTTTAATAAATAGATACACTAAAAAAGGAGTAATTGTTGTAAATAGTTTTGAACTGGTAAATGGCAAAGATTTTATTGACCAAGATTGGACAACAGAACATTATAACCAAACGGGAAGATGGCTTTTGGCTAAAAATGTTTTGAAAAATATAAAGTAAATTTTTTTAAATACTAAAATATACTATACATTCGTTCTACCTATAATTAATTATTTTATATGAAAAAAATTTACACTGAAGACGATTTACTCAATTACATTTATAAGGAAACACCCCAACAAGAATCCTTATTAATTGAAAATGCAATCAATCAAGACGATTCGCTGAAAACAGTTTATTTAGAGCTTTTAGAAGGTATTGATTTGCTCAATAAAACTTATTTTAGGCCAAGTGAAATTTCATTGGATAATATCCTTAAAAAAGCCAAAGAAGGTTTACAACAAAACGTAGATTAACAAACGTATTTGCAAAACATTTGCAATTCCAATCAAATGCAATCCAATATTTTATGTTCTTGAATTCACCCACCAGTCATTGCGAGCGATAATTTTTTCCAAAAAATCAATATAAAATGACGTTGGGTCATTCCGTAGTCCCGCTTAACGGGATTCCTTGACTTAAACCATCCATGATTTTTACAAAATTGTTTTATAAATTCAATGGTATTAGTTATCGAGGAATCCCGTTAAGCGGGACTACGGAATGACTGGATGTTTTGCTTTTGTCTTATAATTAATACTTTATATAAAAACGTCAATTGTAGCGAAGCGTGGCAATCTCAAATAAAACAGATTGCTTCGTGCCTCGCGTTGACGACAATTAATATTATCATTTAAATTCAGTATTGGTTTGTAATCAAGGTGATGCTTACAACATGACTATAGTAAGTCTTTAAAATTTTCGTCATTCAGAAGGAAACTCCTTTCCTTAGTAACCAATTTTGTAAATTCTGAGTTGGTTGCCATATTAAAGTTAACAATCGAGCAGAAATACTAAATGACAGATTGCTTTATTATTATTAGTTTACAAAATTATTACTGCAATTACCAAACTAGCTCCTGCTACCTTACATTATGCTATTGCTAACTTACATTATGCTATTGCTACCATACATTATGCTATTGCTACCATGCATTATGCTATTACTACCATACATTATGCTATTACTACCATACATTATGCTATTACTACCATACATTATGCTATTACTACCATACATTATGCTATTACTACCATACATTATGCTATTACTACCTTACATTATGCTATTGCTACCTTACATTATGCTATTGCTACCTTACATTATGCTATTGCTACCATACACTTAGCTACCGCAACCTTACACTTAGCTTCCGCAACCATAAACCTAGCTTCCGCAACCATACATTATGCTTCCGCAACCCTACACTTAGCTTCCGCAACCATAAACCTAGCTTCAGCAATTAGATACCTAGCTTTTGGAATTAAATACCTAGCTTATAAAATTACCAACTATGCTTTTTAAATTAAAAAAATAATTTTGGCAAAATCAAAAATCAAATCCTACTTAAACAAATTGAAAATATCGTTTCCAAAAATAAGTAACATTAAACTCAACAGGATAATTGTTCCAGCAGTTTGCACACGTTCTTGAATTTTTATGCTAATTGGTTTTTTAGTAATCATTTCTATAATTAACAAAACCACATGTCCACCATCTAAGGCTGGAATTGGAAGGAAATTCATAAACGCTAAACCCATTGAAATTAATGCAGTAAGCATCCAAAAGTTTAACCAATCCCAACGTGGACCAAAATACTGAGCAATTCCAATTGGACCTTGAACAGCTTTATTAACAGGAATATCACCTTTAAATATTTTGCCCCATCCAGCTATTTGGCTGGCAATGGTTTCATAAGCTTGGTTTACTCCAGCAGGAACTGAAGCCAATAAAGTATATGAAATGGTATCGAATTTCCAGTTTTTATCGGTTGGAATAAATCCTAATTTTCCATCAGTTCCTATATTTGAAACTAACTTTAAAGTATCGGTATTTCTTACTACTGTTATTGGTGTTTGTTTACCAGCATAAGCCATTAACAAAGGCTGAAACTCGTCAAAACAATCAAAACTTATGGTATCAACTCCTATAATTTTGTCGTTTGGTTTAAAACCCGCTTTTTCAGCAGCAGAACCAACAATTGTTTTTTCAACAAATAATTCCATTCTTGGCATAAAAAATCCACCTTTTGTTTTTTTAGTTAATCGTTTCAAAAAGTCGTTTGGTAATTTTAAATCCACCATCGAATCGTTTCTGTTTACAGTATAAACAGGATTATCGCTCATTATAATTTGAGTATTCAAGGCATCTTCTAAATGAATAATTTTATTGCCATTAACCGATTCAATTTTATCGCCCATTCTAAAGCCCATTTCTTGCGCTAATTCACTGGGTGCAATTCCTTTCGTTACCGAACTATTTAACAATAATTTTTCGCCATAATAGTATTTTATCCCAGCAAAAATAATGATACCTAAAATCACATTGAAAATAATACCACCAAGCATTACAATCATTCTTTGCCAAGCTGGTTTGCTTCTAAATTCCCACGGTTCAGCCGGTTTTGTTAAATCCTGGTTACCCATGTTTTCATCAACCATTCCGTTAATTTGAACATATCCGCCCATTGGAAACCAACCTAAACCATATTCTGTGTCGCCTTTTTTAAATTTGAACAATGCAAAATTTAAAACACTTGGCATTGGAAACAAGAAATCGAAGAATAAATAGAATTTATCTACTTTTATCTTAAATAATTTGGCTGCTAAAAAATGTCCTAATTCGTGAATTAATACTAAAATGGAAAGTGCCGCAATTACTTGCGCTATCATTATGAATGTTTGCATTTATTTTTTTCTGTTATTGTTTAATAAACTATATTTCTAATAGTTTAGAGGGCTGCAAAAATAAAAAACTAATTGACATTATTGAATCAAAGTTTTTGCAAATCTTCTGGTCTCATTATCAGTGTTTATATAATCATCTAAGTTAGGTTTTTGAATGAAAAAAACTTTATCCATACAAGCTTCATTTATTTCAGCTATTTGCAAAAACTTAATTTTATCTTGTAAAAATGCTTCAACAGCAATTTCGTTGGCAGCATTTAAAATACAAGCTTTATTCCCTCCTATTTTCATGGCTTCGTAAGCCAAAGCCAAGTTTCTAAAAGTTTCCAAATCAGGTTCTTCAAATGTTAGGTTATTTATTTCCTTAAACGACATTCGCTTAAACGATGATTTTGATCTTTCGGGATAAAAAAAAGCATAATGAATGGGTAATTTCATGTCAGGCAAACCCATTTGGGCTTTTATACTTCCATCGTTAAATTCTACCATGCTATGAATAATAGATTGCGGATGCACCACCACATCTATTTGATTATTTTCTACCCCAAAAAGCCATTTAGCCTCTATTACTTCCAAACCTTTATTCATTAAAGTTGCTGAGTCAATAGTAATTTTTGCACCCATACTCCAGTTTGGATGTTTCAAGGCTTTTTTCTTAGTTATTTCTAATAAATCAGCGCGCTTTTTTCCTCTAAATGGTCCGCCAGAAGCAGTCAAAATTATTTTATCTAAAGTGTTTAAATCTTCACCAACTAAACACTGAAAAATAGCTGAATGTTCCGAATCTACTGGAATAAGATTTACTTTATTTTCGGCACATATTTCAGTAATTAATTCGCCTGCTACTACCAAAGTTTCTTTGTTTGCTAAAGCAATTTTCTTTTTGTTTTCAATGGCTTTAATGGTAGGTAAAAGTCCACTGTAACCAACCATAGCAGTTAAAATTATATCTGCACTAGTAATTTCCATTAAATCGGCAATGGCTTTGCTTCCAGCAAATACTTTTATGCCTTCATTTTCAAGTGCTTCTTTTACATATAAATACTTTCTTTCATCAGCTATAACCACATGATTTGGTTTAAATTCAATGGCTTGTTTTATTAATAAATCAGCATTGCTGTTAGCAGTTAAAACCTCTATTTCTATTTTGTCTGATTGTTCTTTGGCTATTTCTAAAGCTTGTGTACCAATGCTTCCAGTGCTTCCTAAAATGGCAATTTTTTTTTTAATTATCTCGCTACTCATTACTTTTTATTGTATGCAATAATAATATACTATTTAGTAATATCTAAAAAACAAAATATTTCTAAGAGCTGTATAAATACTATTATTAATTAAGATATGCACTATTTTTCAATATTCGAATCTATTACTTTCAATAAATCTTCTTTGGTTATTAAGCCAATATTGGTATAAACTCTTTTGCCATTTTTATACAAAATGATGGTTGGTAATTCTTCTACAAACAGTGATTTTACAATTTCTTGGTTGTCATCATTATTTACTTTCAAAAAAGTTAAATTACTTTTCCTTTCAGTTGCAATTTCATCTAAATAGGGAGCCATTTTTTTGCAAGGCGCGCACCAAGGTGCATATACATCAACCAAAACCAAACCCTTTTTATTGATGGCTGAGTTAAAATCGTTCAAACTCATGCCTTTTTTGTCAGGAATAGCAATGTTTTCAGTTGTTTCAATTGGTAAAGAAGCGTTGCGCCAAGCATTCATTCCACCTTTTAAATCGTAAATAGTAGTAAAGCCTAATTCATTTAATTTGCTAGCAGCAGATGAGCTTCTTCCACCTGCCAAACAGTAAACATAAACAGGTTTTGTTTTATTCAATTTAGATACTTGATTTTCAAAATTACCAGCATTCCAGTTAATGTTTATGGCATTTTTTATAAATCCTTGAGCAAATTCTTCTGGAGTTCTTACATCAATAATTTGCACAGATTTCTCCGAATTAATTTTCTGCTCAAATTCTTGCGCAGAAAGCTTCCCTCCTATTTTATTATTGCCATTGGTTTGGCAAAAAGAAAAATTTAAAAATAAAAAATTTAGTAATAAAAGTGTAGTAAAATACTGAATGATTTTCATGTTTTATAATAGCGTTACTGGCGCAATATACTTAGTTTTTAACAAACTAGTTTTGGCTATTTCAGTAAAACCACCTTCCACATCTACCATGTTATTCCAACCTCTTTGTTTTAAAATAGAAGCGGCTATCATGCTTCTATACCCACCAGCACAATGCAAAACAAAAGGTTTGTTTTTTGGAATTTCTTGCAAATGATTATTCAAACTATCCAAAGGAATATTTACGGCACCTTCTAAATGTTCAGCATTGTATTCGCTTTTTTTCCTTACATCTATTACCAAATAATTTTTAGTTTTATGTAATTGTTCAAATTCTAAAGCAGTAATTCTCTCCACACAATCAAACTCATGACCAGAGTTTTTCCATATATTAAATCCGCCATCTAAGTAACCAATTGCATTGTCGTAACCAACCCTGGCTAACCGTGTAATAGTCTCTTCTTCGCGTCCTTTTTCGGTTACTAATAATATTTTTTGATTCAAGTCGGCTATTAATTCACCAACCCACATGGCAAAATTACTTTCCAATCCTATGTTAATACTTTTTGGAACAAATCCTTTACTAAATTCCATAGGATTTCTGGTATCTAAAATCAATAAATCTTTTTGTTTTGATAGCAATTCAAAAGCAGCAATTTTTAATGCTTTCATTCCTCTGTCCAAAACAGTATCAATGCCTTCAGAACCATTTATGTTAAGCATTACATTTTTAGGAAAATAAGTAGGGGGAGCAATTAATCCAGCTAATACTTCTTTTATAAATTCATCTTTGGTCATGTTAGCTCTCAAAGCATAATTATATTTCTTTTGATTACCAAGCGTATCAGTTGTTTCTTTACTCATCATTTTACCGCAAGCACTGCCAGCACCGTGGTTTGGATAAATAATTATATTATTATCTAAAGGCATTATTTTGTTGCGAAGTGAATCATACAACATGGCTGCCAATTTTTCTTGGGTTAAATCGGCAATTATATGTTGGGCTAAATCAGGGCGACCAACATCGCCAATAAACAAAGTATCGCCCGAAATAAGTGCATGTTCTTTTCCTTTTTCATCTATAATTAAATAACAAGTACTTTCTAAAGTATGTCCAGGAGTATGTATGGCTTTTACTTTACAATTTCCAACCGAAAACACTTCTTCATCTTTAGCAATTATAGCACTAAAATTTGGTTTAGCAGTTGGGCCATAAACTATTTGGGCATTTGTTTTTCTAGCCAAATCAATATGACCAGAAACAAAATCTGCATGAAAATGAGTTTCGAAAATATATTTTATAATCGAATTGTCTTTGTTAGCCCTTTCTATATAAGGTTTTACTTCTCTTAAAGGGTCAAAAATAGCTGCTTCTCCTTTGCTTTCTAAATAATAAGCTGCGTGAGCCAAACATCCGGTATAAATCTGTTCTATTTTCATAATAGTATAATTTTAGTAGTATACAAATTTGATAACAAATTACGCAACTTACTTTGACAAATGTCAGCCAATAAAATAATATTTTCCTTGAATAAGGCTAGTTATTAGCCGCAAATTGAATGTAAAAAGTGGTACCTTTTCCCAATTCGCTTTCTACACAAATACTACCACCATTTTTCTCAATAAAATCTTTGCATAAAAGCAAGCCCAAACCTGTACCTTTTTCTTTGTTTGTTCCGTATGTTGTAAAAATTTCCGTTCCAAATATTTTTTCTACATTTTCCTCGCTCATTCCAATACCAGTATCTGCAAACAATACAGTTAGTTTTCCATCAAATATTTTTGAACTAATTGTAATTGTATCACCTGAATTACAAAACTTAATTGCATTTGAAAATAAGTTCCTAAAAACTAAATTTACCGTATTTCTATCTACTTTTACAATGGTATTTTCATCCAATTCGTTTTGAATAATGATGTTTTTTTCATAAGCTTTTTTGCTAAAAAACTTGATTTCATTTTCAATTATTTCTTTTAAAACTAAATCCTCAAAAACAATATTTACCGAATTAATTTGACTACGCGACCAATTCAAAAGATTTTCGAGCATGGTTGATGTATATTCAACGTTTTCAGTAAGTTTTGGCAAATATTCTTTAAATTCTTCAATAGTTAAATCTCCATCTTTCAAAATTTTTAACATACTTACCAAACTAGCAAAAGGCGATTTTAAATCGTGGGCAATAATGGAAAATAACTTGTCTTTTAGCCTGTTTAAAGTCTCTAATTCAAGTGCTTGTTTTTCTAATTTATCAAGTATAATTTTAGATTCTGATATATCTCTAAAAATTAGTAAAAAACCTTTACTGCTGGTATTTTGAAGGTCTAATCTATTGATAGTAACTTCAAAAAAACGATGATGTGAATTAATAACAACTGTTTTAGTTTCAATGGTATCAAGGGCAGTTTGAAAATCAAGACCATTTTCTAAAACTGTTAAAATATTTTTCCCAATTAGTTTTTGGTCATCGTTACTCAAATACTTTATAATACTAGCGTTAGTATCTACAATTCTTTTTTTGCTATCAAGTACAATTACTCCTTCGCTCATAGAATCAATTACTTTTTCACGGGCAATAGGAATTAGTTTTAAAAAACTATGTTTTAGTAATGAATATGCTATAGAAAATGAGGTAACAATAAATGCATAAGGAGTTAAATCTATATGTCCAAATGGCTTATAGCCAATTAAATAAAATATATTTACAAACCAAGGAATTAAAGCAGCTATTGTTAAGTAAATATATTGATTTCTATAAATAAAATAAACATTTGTAAGCGGCTTTACCAATAAAAAAACACCCCACAAAAGCATAAAATAAAAATATACAGTATGAACATGATAGGCTATTCCTGGTTGAATAGCTAACAAAGGAAAACTTCCACTATTATCAATAGAAACCGATTTATAATGTAAAAAGTGATAACTATTGGTAACAACTAGAATAAAATCTACAAGAGGAAACAAAAAAATTAGCATCAAATTGCTAAAAGAAAGCCAATGGTTTTTATGAGTAAATTTTATTATAAAAATTATCCATATAGCGGGCAAAAAAGAAATTCCAGAATATTCAATTTTTATTAAAAACAGCATTTGATCTAAATTGCTGCTTGCTAATTCAAACGAGTAAGCAATGCTCCAAACAGAAATAAAAAACATCAAAACAGAAAACCATTTTGATACGTTTTCGTTTTGCTTGAATAAAACCAAGGATAAAAATAGATTGGCTGTGCCAATCATCAATAATACAATTGAAAAAATATTGAATTCGAAATTCATAGTTTTTTTAAAAAACAATAAAAGAACCTAGTTAAATCTATATGTTTCGGTGTTTTATTTAACAATTGAAAAACAAAACTATAAATATGAAAATAAATGAGTTTTCTTATTTATTGTATGATTGAATCCAAATAAATTAAATTAGTTTCTCCGAGCAAATCTAAACATTTTATTGGTAAATATATTTTATAAATGCTGTTATGTAAAATGAAATAAACACTGTTTTATATTGTCCAAAATCAAATAATAAAGATAGATTATTCATAAAAACATTTTATTTAAGCAAGGTTTTTCATTTTTTAGGATTTGATTTCTTAAAATACTTTTCTAGTTAATAAATAGTTACGAAAATTTATAACAAATAAAAAGTTTGAAATCTATATTTTTGTTAAGGTTTGTCTAGTTCAAAATATAACTTAAAACATTCATTCGTTTAGTTTTGGAAATTCAGAAATTATATAAAAAAGATACAATTCAATAAAACTAAAAATATGCAAAAAACTTGTCGTAATTGTAATCAAATATTTGAATGTAAAATGGATAATATTACCGAATGTAGTTGTTATAGAGTAAAATTAACTGATAAGGAGAATTGAATATTTCTTCAAAATTTACAGATTGTTTATGCAATAATTGTTTGGAATTATTTATTGAAAAGAAAAAGTAAAAAGAGTAAATAAAGAAATATAAATTTTAAAATACTTCAAATATCCTAATTAACAATGGTATGTGAAATTTGAATATTTCATCAAAAAAAAGTTCATTTTTAAACATAAATTGCCAATTAAATATTGCTTCAAACATGCCTAATACCTCCCTTATTCAAGAAAAAGAAAACGAAGAAATAGTAAAAGCTTATAGGCATTTATTGCGTTCATGTAAAGTTACATTAAGCAAATTAGACAGGTCATTGATTCGTGAAGCATTTAACATTAGTTTAGATGCACACAAAAACATGAGGCGCAAAAGTGGCGAACCTTATATATTACATCCTATTGCAGTAGCACAAATTTGTGCCGAAGAAATTGGTTTAGGAACTACTTCAATTATATGTGCATTGCTTCACGATACAGTTGAAGATACCGATATAACGCTAGACTTAATTGACATGAAGTTTGGTAAAAAAGTATCGAGAATTATTGATGGTTTAACAAAAATTTCTGATGCGTTTGACCAACAAGATAAATCGATGCAGGCAGAAAATTTTAAAAAAATGCTCCTTACTTTAAGCGAAGATGTAAGGGTAATTTTGATAAAACTAGCCGATAGAATGCACAACATGCGCACTTTGGAAAGTATGAGTGCCAAAAGCCAACTAAAAATTGCCAGTGAAACTGCTTATGTTTATGCTCCTTTGGCGCACAGATTAGGGCTTTATGCCATGAAAACTGAGTTGGAAGATTTAGCTACCAAATTTTTGGATCCTGATAGTTATAATATTGTAAAAAATAAACTTCAAGAAACTAAAGCTGAAAGAAATAAATACATCAAAAAATTTATAGAACCAATTCAAAAAGCATTGGAGGAAACAGGTTCGAATTTTGAAATAAAAGGAAGGCCAAAAAGCATACACAGCATTTTGACCAAAATGAAAAAACAAGGTGTTGCTTTTGATGAAGTTTTTGACCTTTTTGCCATTAGAATTATTATAGATGACGAGTATGAAAACGAAAAAAGTGATTGTTGGAAAGTATATTCAACAGTAACCGATTTTTATAACCCTAATCCTGATAGGTTACGCGATTGGGTAAGTATTCCCAAAGCCAACGGATATGAAAGTTTGCATACTACTGTTATGGGACCCGGAGGTAAGTGGGTAGAAGTTCAAATTAGGAGTAAACGAATGGACGAAATAGCTGAAAAAGGTTATGCTGCCCACTGGAAATACAAAGATGGAACACAAGTAAACGACAATGGATTAGAACAATGGCTTGCTAGGGTTCGTGAAATGCTTGAAAATACTGATGGTTCAGCCATTGAGTTTTTAGATGATTTTAAATTAAACTTATTTGCCGAAGAAATTTTTGTTTTTACTCCAAAAGGCGATATAAAAAAGATGCCTGCACAATCAACCGTGCTTGATTTTGCTTTTGAAATTCACTCGGGTTTAGGAGCAAAATGTATTGGAGCCAAAGTAAATAATAAATTGGTTCCAATAAATTATGCTTTGGGCAATGGTGATCAAGTTGAAATTCTTTCTTCTACC
>Ga0247837_1006516_pt1 | contig 16367 bp, 13 predicted proteins | sample LaCtaG_2_FD_187115 | JGI IMG/M metagenome (GOLD analysis project Ga0247837, IMG submission 187115) | Freshwater microbial communities from meromictic Lake La Cruz, Castile-La Mancha, Spain - LaCruzMarch2015_14.5m | ecosystem: Environmental > Aquatic > Freshwater > Lake | place: Spain: Castile-La...
TTGCAAGTTTAAAAACGCCCAGTCAGGTCACTGCTTTTTTCCAAGAAGTGTTTCCCGATGCATTGACACACATGCCCTCCTTAACAGAGGATTACTTTGCCAACCCTACCTCTTCGTTGGTCATTATTCGTTGCGCGTCTTGGCACTATAAAGATAAAGTATGCCTTATGGGCGATGCTGCCCACGCCATCGTTCCGTTTTATGGCCAGGGCATGAATGCAGGATTTGAAGATTGCTCGGTGTTCGATACCTTGAGCGATGAACTTTGGAACGATAAAGCCACTCTATTTGCGCGTTATTCTGAACAGCGCAAACCCGATGGCGATGCCATTGCCGATTTGGCCCTGCGCAATTTTATTGAAATGCGTGATTTGGTTGCAGATGCCAACTTTTTGCTGCGCAAGAAGATTGAAAAAGCACTCAACGAGAAATTTCCCAACCAATGGATACCCCTCTATAGTATGGTCACCTTTAGCCACATGCGCTATTCAGATGCACTGGCCTATGGGCAAAACCACGACCGTATTATGAACGAGGTGCTTTCGTGGCCCAATATTGCCACCACGTGGCAAAATGAGGAGGTGATGCAGCGAATAGAACAGACTGCAGGGTTGGGGTAACAGCCCTCGCTTAACGACCACTAATTAAGCTTCCCAAACCTCCGCCAATGCCTCCTAGGCCTTTGCTCTCTTCTTTGCGGGAGCCAAAATTGCTGGCGGCTATTATTCTATCGGCCAATCGGCTAAAGGGTAGGCTTTGCAAATAGACCGTGCCTGGCCCTGTAAGATTGGCAATAAACAAGCCTTCCCCTCCAAATAGGGCGTTGCGAAAGCCACCAATAAACTGTACATCATAATCGACCGTGGGGGCAAACGCTACCAAACAGCCCGTATCCACACGAAGAGTTTGACCTGCCAACAATTCTTTTTTAACCACTGTGCCTCCTGCATGCACAAACGCCAATCCATTGCCTTGAAGGCGCTGCAATATGAACCCTTCGCCACCAAATAAGCCTGCCCCAATGCGCTTGGTAAACGCTACTTCAATTTCGATACCGCGAGCTGCACATAAGAATCCATCTTTTTGGCATAGAAACGTTCCGCCTAATGCGGTCAAATCTAATGGGATGATTTTGCCAGGATAAGGCGCTGCAAAGGCTACTTTCGATTTGCCCATGCCGGAATGAAGAAATGTGGTAATGAAGAAACTCTCGCCCGTAATCATTCGCTTGAAACCGCTGAATACACCTCCGCCCGTATCGGTTTGCATTTGAATACCTTCTTCCATATAAAGCATGGCACCTGCCTCCGCACGAACACCTTCTGCGGGGTCCAATTCAATTTCTACCAGTTGCATATCGTCTCCCAAAATGGTGTAGTCAATAATATCTGCCATGTGTTGCTATCATTAGGTTTAGGAGCGCAAATTTGCGCATCTCAGTTGATTGGCTGTAATTGACAATTGCCAAAATTTCAAAAAAGAACGACTTCGCTGTGGGCTGCGTTGCATATTTGTGCGAAATCGAAATTTACATTTGCGTTATCCGATTTTATAGACGAACCCCCTAACAACTTTACATTATGAATGCAGAAGAAAAAACGTACGGTCAAAACACAACCGAAACCCATGCAAATGTGGACCAACGTGTAGCCATATTGGTAGATGGCAACAACATTGGCAAGAGCGTTTGGTCGTTGGCAAACAACGAAACCATGCTTGACTATGATTTGCTCATTCCAGATTTGCTGCGCGATAGAACGCTCACTCGCCTTATCTATTTCCGCGAAGGAAAAAGCATCAGTTCACGGTTTGAGCGCAGGTTGAAAAGCAAGTTTTTTGGTAGTGTGATGCCCGCTGGTCGCAATGCCGTTATACCTATTGCCATAAAAGCCATGCAGCTTGCCGAAAAGGTGGATACCATTATCCTGATGAGCGGCAACGATGATTTTGTGGAGCTTTCAGTACACCTAAGAAACAATGGTCTGCGCGTAGAAGTAGCAAGTTTGGATCATAGCACCAGCAGCCGCCTCAAGGCAGAGTGCGATGATTGGTACAATATAGACGACCGCTATTTCTTTACCATTGCGCCTCGCCCAACCGAAGGAGCGTACCAAGAAAGCGGCACTTCATCTTCCAGCGAAATAAACGAGATGCGTCAGGAAGATTTATACAATGGCTAATGCGATTGGGGTAATCCCCGCACGTTTTGACTCTTCACGTTTTCCCGGAAAACCACTCGTGGATATTTTGGGCAAAACGATGATAGAACGTGTTTATAATCAAGCTAGTCAAGCCTTATCGTTGCAGCGTGTGGTGGTGGCTACGGACGACCTACGCATTTTTGAGCATGTAAAATCCTTTGGTGGCAAGGTTGTAATGACCTCGCCTCACCATGCTTCGGGCACTGACCGCTGCGCAGAAGTAGCGGCTTTGCTACAAGATAAGGTCGACATTATTGTAAACATACAAGGCGATGAGCCTTTCATAGCCCCATCGCAAATTGATATGTTGGTTGGATTGTTTGGCAACTCAAATTGTGAGATAGGCACTTTAGTGAAACGGATTTCCAATGCCGAAGACCTGCGCAGCGATACTGTAATTAAAGTGGTGCGCGACCTGCACGGAAAGGCACTTTATTTCAGTCGCAATGCCATACCATATTTGCGAGGTGTGAAAGGTGATGACGTGTTGCACCATACCAACTTCTATAAACACATTGGTATTTACGCCTATCGGGTAAAGATTTTGAAAACCTTGGCTGCCTTGCCTGTATCTGCCCTAGAACGCAGCGAAGCACTAGAGCAATTGCGTTGGTTAGAAAATGGATATTCCATTCATTTGGCCGAAACCGAACACGAAAGCAACTCGGTAGATACCCCAGAAGATTTGAGGAGAATGTTGGCCGAATTGGCTCAGTAACTCGGACGCTTATTCGTCTAGTTCTTCTTCCAAAACGAGAATCACTTCGGCAATAGGACTTACGAGATAGATGCGTCCAGAAGCGCGGTCGGTGCAGCGAAAACGTTTGCGCAGCAGTTCACCTTTTACAAACTCTCGCGAGCCAATCTGAAAAATTGCTTTTTCGGGCAGTTGCTCTAAATGTATGGTTTCGCGTGGCGGGTCATAGGCTCTTATTTCGCGCATTAGGGCGGTATCGCGCACGGTGCTGCTCTTAGGGTTGCGCATATGTCGAGTGAGCACACTAAGCAACGGTTCGGGAAACACATCGGGCCGCAAGTATGGCTGCATCAACGTTTTAAACTCATTCTTCCATTCCTCACCATGCGGGTCTATAGTGCGTTTGTAGCGTTCCCAAGCAGTGAGATGCGCCATTTCGTGAATGAACGTGATTAGAAACGCATACCGATTCAACGAGCCATTGACCGAGATTTTATGTCCCGATGTTTTTAATGGATGGCGGTAGTCGCCAAGCTTCGAACTTCTATCGCGAGTAATGGTAAGATGGCAACGGTATTGCATAATTAGCGCTGCAATATCGTTTGACACGCCCATTGGCAAAAAAGGCCGTATTGCCTCTTCAATACGCTGGTGTTTTTCTTGGCTCAACCTATGCGCTAACTAAGCAAACCGCACCATAACTTGGTTTTTCTCTACCGTATTGCCCTGCTGCACTTCAATGGCAACAATGGTTCCATCTGTGGGAGATTTAATAACGTTTTCCATCTTCATCGCTTCTAACACCAGAAGTGTATCGCCTTTTTGAACCACATCGCCCACTGCTGCCAGCACCTTGAAAACCAACCCTGGCATGGGAGCTTTTACGGAAGCAACTTTGGTCACAGCGCCCTTGTCCATGCCCAATTGTTTCAGCAAAGCATCAAATCTGTTCACCGTTTCGGTGGCGTACAACGTGCCATTGACGCGAACATTGCCTTCACCAAGTAGTTCCACTTCGTACGAACGGAAGTCGCGAATTACGTGGTAGATAGTTTCACTGACGCGGGTCACATCCAAATCAAACGACTTCCCGTTTATAGTGCCTTTGGTCGACTTTTCTAATTCAAGGATAAAATCCTTGCCATTTACCTTAACCTGATGTTGTTGCATGCGCCAAAATTCCTTAAAAAAGACCTATCACCGATAGGTTAGGTTATTTTTGCCGCCCGTTTGATAAAACAACGCGATTTGAACATGGCCGTAACCCAACGTATATTCTCGAAATTTCCCGTCATCATTGGTTTTGGCGTGATGCTAAATGCCTGCACATCTCAAAAAGAAACTGCAGTTGCACCCGTGGCTCCAGCAGTAGAAGTGGAAGCAGAAGCCGAAATAACCGACCGTCCATTGTATCAAGAATCTAGAGAACGGAAGTTCGACCTGATTCATACCAAGCTGGATGTGAAGTTTGATATGGATAAAATGACCCTTGACGGCAAGGCCGAATTGACATTAAAACCCTACTTCTACAAAGCTAAAACGCTTGTTTTAGATGCGAAAGGGTTCGATTTGCGGTCGGTGAGTGTGAAAGGTTCCAATACAATGGCTGCGTTGGCCTATACCTATGATGGCAATCAAATTAACATAACGCTTGACCGTGAGTATAACGCCAAGGATACTGTTCGTATTTGGATTGACTATACTGCAAAACCTGAAGAACTTAAAGTGGAAGGTAGCGAGGCAATAACAGATGCGAAAGGGCTTTACTTTATAAATCCAAAAGGAGCGGACCCTAAAAAGCCTATTCAAATTTGGACGCAAGGCGAAACAGAGGCAAGCTCATGTTGGTTTCCAACGATAGATTCTCCCAACGAAAATACTACCCAAGAGATTGCTATCACTGTAGAGAATAAGTATAAGACACTCTCGAATGGATTACTTATCAGTTCGATAAGTCAAAGTAATGGGATGCGAACCGATACGTGGAAACAGAATAAGCCTCACGCCCCTTATTTGGCTATGATGGCAGTGGGCGATTTTGCTGTTTACAAAGACAAGTGGAAAAACATAGACGTAGATTATTACGTGGAGAAGGAATATGCTCCATATGCCAAAGCCATATTTGGAGAAACGCCATCTATGCTAGAGTTTTACTCCAATGTGTTGGACTACCAATATCCTTGGGATAAATATGCACAGGTTGTCGTGCGCGATTATGTGTCGGGTGCAATGGAAAATACTAGTGCTGTAATTCATGGAGAGTTCTTGCATCGCACCGACCGCGAACTTTTGGACGGAGACAACGAGCGTATTATTGCCCACGAGCTTTTCCACCATTGGTTTGGAGATATTGTAACCTGCGAAAGCTGGGCGAATCTTCCATTGAACGAGTCGTTTGCTACTTATGGGGAATATCTTTGGTTGGAGCATCGCCATGGACGCGCTGCTGCAGACCGCCATTCAGAAGAACAAATGGGGCAATATTTTGCTTCCACAAAGCAAGCAGGCCACTCCGATTTGATTCGTTTTAACTACGAGGACAAAGAGGACATGTTTGATGCCCACACCTACAATAAAGGCGGGCGCGTACTTCACATGTTGCGCAAAACCATTGGAGATGAAGCCTTTTTTAAAGCGCTAAGCATCTATTTGAAAGAACATCAATACCAATCTGTAGAAATACACCAACTGCGTTTAGCGGTGGAGAAAGTAACTGGTCAGGACATGAACTGGTTTTTCAATCAATGGTTTTTAGCGCAAGGGCATCCAGATATTGCGGTACAACATGCTTATGATGCTGCCTCTGGATTAGCCACATTAACACTAACCCAAGAGCAGGATTTGAAGGATTTTCCATTGTACCGCTTGCCACTTGATGTAGATATTTATGCTGGTGGCTTAGTGAAGCGCGAGCGAATTGTATTGGATAGCAAGTCAGACACATTCGCATTTAAAGTGATTGCGCAACCAAACGTGGTAGTTGTAGACGCAGAGCGCATGCAGCTTGGAACCATCAAAGACAAACTATCGGAAGAGCAAGGTATTTTTCTTGTAAAGAATGGCCTGCTTTATCAAGATAAAGTGTTGGCTTTTGGCGCCTTGAAAAACACGAAGAATCAAGCAGCAGTTGCTGCAATGATGGCTGTTTTGGAAAATGAATATCATGGTCTAAGGCTCGAAGCGTTGAAGGCATTGCGCAGCGCCACGGTAAGCGACACATCACTATGGAAAAACCGATTGATTGTGTTGACCCAATCTGATTCAAAAGCGCCTGTTCGTGCGGAAGCGCTTAGCATCTTGGCCGAAAAATTTGGTTCAGATTCCAACGTAAGAATGATTGTAGAGAAAGCCGTTGGCCACAAATCGTACAACGTGGCGGGTGCAGCGCTAAGAGGCATTGGAACATATGACAAGGACAAAGCACTGAAGCAAGCTGCGCTAGCAGAATCTGATGCGAAAGGAAGCCTCATTTCGGCCATTGCAGGCTTGTATGCCAAGCATGGTGGCGCAGACCAAATGAATTTCTTTGTTAACGGATTTGAGAAAATCACCGATCCAGGAGAGAAATACGGATTGGTGCAAACGTTTGGCAAATACCTTATGAAGCAGGATGCTGGAACCCAAATGAAAGGTGTCGGCTTGTTGGAAAACATCGCCCTCAACGATGGTACATGGTGGATGCGTCTTTCTGCTATTCAGGTATTGGCTGGCATACAGCAAGGCGCTGAGGCCGATGCGACTACAAATGCATCTTTAATTGCGAAGGTAAAGCAAGTAATGACAGAGGTCCGTGCTAAGGAAACTAACGAGATGATTAAAGGAATGATTGGGGAGTAAAAGCCCAATTCTTCATTATTCAAAAAGGGAGAATCACTTTAATGATTCTCCCTTTTTCTTTATCTCTTCATCGAAAGGATAAATCATACGTCCAACAAACACGGCATGACGGGCAGAATCTTTCAGGTTAAGCATAGTAAGATGGTCGATGTAGAAAATAACAGCATCGCGCAATAGTGGAGAGCTTATTGGGTCAGGTTTAAAACTCAAATCGCGATAATTAGCCTCAATTCGCGGCAACGACTCAGCAATACTTTTGTCCGCATCTACCGTGTTGCTCATTTTTATATCGGTGACGGCTTTGGCAAATTGAATATTATCATCCTTTGGGTCAAATGTCAATATTTGCTTGTAGGTATAATTTGCTTTCCGCACATCTTTGGCATCTATATACGACTGAGCTAAAGCAATTCCTTCCTTTTTCAAATCTGAAAGAAATTCTTTTTGAGCCGCTATAAACACCAAGTCCTTGGAGTCTTTGGTGGCAGCTTTTGCAGTATATTTGAGTGCATCGCGCAGCCCAGCTTTGTAAGTGTCCTTTAGTTTAGCGTCTTCAGAGCGATACAATGCTAAGTTGCACATTGCAGCCCACATGTAAGGTTCAGCGGTCTTTTTGGCTTTCTCGTCCTCCATAAGTGCCTCCGCTTTTTTCAGCACCCACTCAAATTCGCCCGCGTTATATTTAGGAATCCATTTGTCTATAGTTGCATCTACAACTTGGGCCTGGGAGCAAGAGGCGATTGTCAAAAAACAAACTACTCCTAAGGTTCTCATCTGCTTATTATTATTCGTTGAGAAATAATCTTGTCGCTTTTTGAAGCGGTGAGGCTGTAAATCCCATTTGCAAAGGCACCCAAATTCATCCGGACTGCGTTGGTTTGAATGTTTTGTGTGGCAACGATGCGGCCCATTGGGTCAGTCAATAGCAATTGTCCGTTAGTCCAATCACCAGTTAATGCAACTTCAACAAGATTTGTTGCTGGGTTTGGATACACTTTTAAAGCATTCAACTCTGCTTCATTAATTCCTACGGGAATGTAACCGGAGTTTTTAAGCTCTACAATTTTGTGGGTGTTTGGAGCAGTGTTCGACCAACTTTGACCATTTGTAGCCAAAAAAATGCGACCATCAGGAGCGGTACATATATCGCGCAAGCGGCCAAAAACATTGGTTAAATACACCACGTCCTCAGTGACTTGCGTTCCATTTACATCATCCACTTTTAAAGCGCGAAGATGTTTATTTTTCAAAACTGTCATCAAAAATCTGCCTTGCCATTCTGGTATAGAAGGATGCTCGTAGTAAATCAAATCTGATGGAGCGATGGTAGCACTTTCGGTCCATATAGTGATTGGAGCAGAAAAGTCAGACATCGCATTGCAGTTGGTTTGTTCCCAACCGAGATTGCAATATCCTTCGACTAGAGGCCATCCGTAATTTTTACCCGCCTCGATGATGTTAAACTCATCGTTAGTTGTTGGCCCGTGCTCCGAGCTGTACAATTTGCCGTTTGGTGCCAACACAATACCTTGAGGATTCCGATGGCCATAGCTATAAGTGTAATTATCAGATCCAAAAGGATTGTCGGACGGAATAGAACCATCCAAATTCATCCGCAGAAACTTTCCATTAAGAGCGGTTGTGCTCTGCGGAAGGGTTTCTGGTTCCTGTGCATCTCCTGTAGACATAAGAAGTGTGTTGTCAGGCAAAATCATCATACGGCTTCCATTGTGAGTAGACCATCCTACGATGTTGTCCAAAAGGATAAGAGGATTGACCAAACCTGTTCCGTTGTATTCGTAGCGCACTACACGTTCCTTAATATTATTTATGCCTGCTGAATAGGTATAGGTAACAAATACTTGCGGTGTGTTTTCAAAATCTGGATGCAAAACCATACCTAGCAACCCAGATTCAGAAGTTTGATATACCGTGGATGTAAGGTTTAGTATAATGGTACGAACTCCTGTTTCAGGATTTACGCGGCTTATTCGACCAATGCGTTCGGTGAACCAAATGTGGTCGTCTGGCCCCCAAATAATTTCCCAAGGAATGTCGATGCCTGTAATTACATCGCGAACATCCAGCTCGGTGTTGCCAATCAATACTGTTGTTTGGCTTCGAAGCGCGCTAGAGGAAACTATTAAAGCAAAAAATGCAAGGAAAGTAGAACGTTTTATCATTAGAAATTTATGCTGTTAATTGAAAAGTAGGCCTTAAACGAAGAAACTTTGAAATAGATACAAGTCAGAATACACTATCTGTTAAAAGGGCTTTTGAGAAATGACCACTTAATTCCATGGGTTAGTAGCCCATACCGTTACTTCGGGAACAAAACCACGATTGTCCATTTCGAGCACTGCGCATATTTGATGCGCAATTTCCTCAGACCGCAATTTATTGGCTACTTCTGTTCGCTCGATACCATCTTTTGAGCCAAAAGCTGTTGTCACTTCAGATGGGTTCATTTGTGTGACCCGCACATTGAATGGGCGAAGTTCGTCTTGCCAGCATTGGGACATACCCCGTAGGGCAAATTTGCTGGAAGCATAAATAGTGCCTTTAGCATACCCTTTGAGCGATGCAGTAGAGCCAATGTTAATGATATTTCCTGAGCGTTGTGCTTTGAAAATTCGCGCAGCGGCCTGCCCAACCATCAATGCTCCAAAAACATTTACGGCATACACCTGCTGCATATCGGTGAGTTGTACCTCGGTCAAATCGGCCCAACCTTGACCAATTCCAGCATTATTAATGAGAATGTCCAATCGGCCAAATTTCTCCTGAAGTATTTGGAAAATTCGTTCCACATCTGCGGGAATAGAAACGTCTGCCGCAATAGGAAATGCACCTATTTTATTCGCCACTTGTACTACTTTATTGGCATTTCGAGCAACGATGATGACTTTCGCTCCTTTAGAAATCAGCAGTTGGGCAGTTGCTTTACCAATGCCACTGCTGCCACCTGTAACCAAGGCTATTGAATTCTTTACATTCATGAGTTTTGATTTTTAAAGAGAACAGCTGAAGAGCAGTTCTGTTCTTAATGCTTCATCTGCACCAAAGAGAAATCGCGATAACCAAGAAAGTTTTCGCGGAAACCAAGCAGTTTTGAGGCATGAATGGCGTACACCTCAAACGAGGCTGCATCGTCATTTCGTTGCAATACTAATCGAGGCTCTTTTCCCTTAAATTCTTCGCCATGCTGCTCCAATAAATGCTTCACGGGATCGAGATATATGCCAGTTACCAAATCCAGTTTGCCTTTCAGTACTTCCTCCAAGGCAGTTTCTTTGGAAGGAATAAACTTGAAAATTAACGAATCGAGATAGGGCAATTGATTGCCCATTTCATCGGCTTGAAAGTAGTCGCTGTTTCTTATCAAAACCAAATCACTCGTGCTCTGGGTTGGAACAAATGGCCCTGCGCCCACAACTTGCTGTTGGGCATTGTTCCACGCTTTTTCTGATATGATAGACGTGCTTGGTTGGGCGAGCACAAATAAAAACGATTCATCAGGTTTGAGAAGTGTGATAGATAAGGTATAATCGTCCAAAACCTGAATGCCTGAAATCGAGGTTTCTGTGCCTTCATGATAGGCGTCCGCGCCCACAACGCGCCCTTTGAAAGTACTTTCGAAGGCGAGAGAATTGGCTGCACAGAGTTTTTGAAATGAAAAAACGACATCTCGCGCAGTTACCTCTCTACTTGTTGTTTCGAAGTATGGGTTGTTGTGAAACAGCACACCTTGGAGCATGTGGAACAAATACACACGGCCTGAAGTATCTGGTTCTACACGCTCTGCAATAGCGGGCATTGGCGACAAAGATTGTGCGTCAAGACGAAGGAGCCCACAGTGCAGTTGGTTGCCAATTCGTTGTGCGGATGCAGTAATCAACTCTTCTGGCAAAAACGAAACAGGCTTTTCACTTTCCGAAAGCCGCAATGTGCCGCCCAAAACCACATTGCCTTTTGCAATTCTTTCTTTCAGGTTATTTGCCGAATTATCACAAGAAACCAATATAACCGCAATGCTAAAAATGAGTAGAACGCGCTTCATGACACAAAATTTTAACGATGAAATCCTGTAAGAATTGTAATTGACTTCACAACGATAGGAAAAAAACCACCACCAATTGCTGCCAAGACCGATTGAATGTTTAAAGTTGCTGGATTTTTCTGACATTTGCCCAATCTGATAAGGACCGCTGATTTGAGGTTTTGTAAAATCTCTCGATGTTAGTAGCTTTGAACGGTGAGAATTGAATTAACATTTGCCAAGTAATTTACCTATGAAAAAGTATTGGACTCTTTCGTTAATCGCCTTGATTTCTGCGCCAGCTGTGGCTGGTACTATTCTTTTGGAAGGCAATTACCACGGAAAAAACATTTATGTTCAAAATCCATTTGCGTCTGAAGGCGTGGGCTATTGCACCTTTGAGATTAAGGTGAATGGACAAACTACCACGGATGAAATTAATTCAAGCGCGTATGAAATTGACTTGAGTTTCTTCCAATTAAAACTTGGTGCTCCAGTGGAAATCAAGATTATGCATAAAGACGATTGCAAGCCGAAGGTTGTTAATCCAGAGGTGTTAAAACCCATCAGCACGTTTGAAGTTAGCGCGATTGGTATTGACAAAGGAGGAAAACTCACCTTGACTACCACCAACGAGACTGGTGAGCTTCCATATAAAATTGAGCAATTCCGTTGGAACAAATGGGTTGAGGTGGGTGATTTTGAAGGCAAAGGTTCGCCAGACAAGAACGATTATGAGGTTCAACTAACTACTGTGCATAGCGGTGCAAACCGTTTTCGGGTGAAACAAGTGGATCAACGCGGAAAGCCACGCTATTCCTTTGAAGCCAAGACCACTTCTGCATTACCTGAAATAACGTTTACTCCTGGAGATGGCAAAAAGGTAGAATCCGCCATCAATTTTTCAGATGTGACGTTGTATGAAATTTATAACGCCTATGGTAATATCGTAAGTAAAGGAGTTGGAAAACGAGTGGATGTGAGCAATTTAGAGAAAGGCGAATACTACCTAAACTACGGTACATTGACCGCCACCTTTAAGCGATAAGACTGAAATCATTCGAAAAGAAAAGGCCGTTCAGTTATGGATGGCCTTTTCTTTTTTTGGGAACTTCGATTTACTGCAGATGGAACACATTGAGCACTTGGGTATTGCTGTAAAGGATTTGCAACTTGCCATTCCGCTGTATGAAAAATTGCTTGGCACAGTGTGCTACAAGCGAGAAGAAGTGGAATCGGAAGGAGTGACTACTGCGTTTTTCTTAACGGGAAACAACAAAATTGAGTTGCTGCAAGCCACTAAAGAAGATAGCCCTATTGCCAAGTTTATAGCCAACCGAGGTGAAGGATTGCATCATGTGGCGTTTGCGGTACAAGACATTCATATGGAAATGGAACGCTTGCGCAACGAGGGATTTCGTTTGTTAAACGAAGTGCCCAAGCGTGGGGCTGACAATAAGCTGATTTGCTTTGTGCATCCCAAAGATGCTGGAGGGATGCTTATGGAACTATGTCAGGAAATATGACCAAATAGGTCGTTGATGGTTTCGCCACCTGTGAGGTGGTAAGCATGAAGGCCAGCAGCACGGGCACCATGAATGTGCTGTGGAGAATCGTCAATAAATAAGGTTTCGGTAGGATTTAATCCGTTTTGCTCTACCACCAACCGAAAGATGCGTTCTTCGGGTTTGCGCATACCCACATTGCAGCTATAGTAGACTTGCTCGAATAGAGAAGAAAGGTCATTTATTCCGTGCGCTTGCTTCATAGACTGCTCAAAGCTATCTACGTGTATGCGATTGGTATTGCTGAGAAGAAATGTGCGTTTGGATTCTTTTAGTTTGGCTAGGACCTGCAAGCGCTGGGCTGGAAGGTCGAGCAGCATGACATTCCAGGCATGGTCCAAATCGGAATCGTTGGCAGAAATGGATAGGGCTTGGCGCAGTTGGTTACGAAAGTCGGCATTGGTTATTTCGCCCCGTTCCATGGCATCAAACAAGGCACTTTGCCCCAGTTGAGTGTAGTTTTTCTCGAAATCATGAACTCCCAATTTGCTAAAAGCTTGGGTGGTTAGATGATAATCAATGTTGAGAATGACCCCACCGAGGTCGAAAATAATGTTTGGGAAATCAGTGCTTCGAGGCATGTTTTCAATTTGTTGCAAAGTTAGAAGACCGCACTCACAACTTGAATTGCAGGTGAAATAGCAATTGTTACTTTTGTGCCTCCTCAAACACAGGGAAGAGGGCCTATAGCTCAGTTGGTTAGAGCACTTGACTCATAATCAAGGGGTCGCAGGATCATGCCCTGCTGGGCCCACGTTGAAAATCAAGGGGTTACGTTCAAAATGAACGTGACCCTTTTTTTTGGTCACACTTTTGGTCACACTTTTAGAGTGTAATCTAGTCTTAATCACAAAAATTCTTATATCTTGCTTATCGAATACTTCTGCAGAAACGCCTTCGTTCCATGGAAGATCAGTATAAGGTGCTGATAGAAACATTCAAAATGTGGAGTTCAGGGGCATCTCAAATAGATGATTTGTGCTTTCGATGTTTGAAACATCAGTGATTAAGGTGATATGTCTCCTGATCCGGTGTTGTGCGCAGATGATTATAATCGCTTACCCCGTTTGCAATTCCAGGATTCATGTTAAGATTTCTTCATCTTCCCCTATTTCGATTGCAATCTCATTGTGTGAAAGTTATTTTTGTGCGGTTGTTAAGAATGTGTTCAAATGAAAATGTTTAACGCCTCTTCAAGTTGGATACCTCAAAACCTGGATGTAATGAGATCCTTCAGATTTGTATTCAGCAGCGTTGGAGCCAAGGTAGTGATTGCTGCCCTAATGATTTGCTCAGCTAAGGCACCGGCCGTTTCTCAGATTGTGCAGCAGTTTCCTTCTTTTTCCGTAGGTTCAGGCTTTAATGGCCCTGTTTTTGCCGTGAAAGTTGATGCAGCAGGTGATATCATAGTCGGTGGTGGCTTCAGCAGTTACAATGGTGTCCCGGTGTCCGGCATCGTCAAACTGAAGCCTGATGGACAGCTGTCTGCTCAGGGATTCAATGTCGGCACATCACTAACCGGGCCAGTGTTTGCCCTTCACATAGATGAGCAGGGGCGTGTGCTTGCAGGTGGGGATTTTGATTTTTCGGGATATTCGAGGCTTATGCGCTTCAGCACTGATGGCGAAGTTGATTACAGTCTATCACCCAGTTTTCCTTCGAATGCATGGGTCCGTGCCGTCACCACGAACGGGGCTGGGGATATCTTCATCGGAGGTCTGTTCACTTCGGTGGGTAATGTGTCCTCCCAGTATCTGGCCAAGTTCAATTCAAGCGGACAGGTCGATTTGTCATTTTCTGATTCCATAGGCTCTGCAGGGGGTCTGAATGCTCCAGTTTTATGTCTGCTCCCTACTCCTGATGGCGGCATTGTTGCGGGAGGCAATTTCACAGCCTATCAAGGGGATGCATCTGATGCCCTTTTACTGAGATTGGCTCCTGGAGGAGGCAAGGTGGTCAGTTTCTCTGATAACAAGGGCGAGGTCGTTGGAGGACCGGTGAGGGCCATGATAGACTACCCGTATGGTGAGGGCCTTGTTGTTGCAGGGGCTTTTGATTCCATCGGTGGTGTTGCCGCTGGTCGTATAGCGAAATTCTCATGGGAAGGATTTCTTGATGCTTCCTATCAGACTGGTGAAGGCTTCGATAATGAAGTGGATGCGCTTGCCATAGACCAGTGGAGTGGTGAGCTTTATGCTTCAGGACGTTTCAGTTCGTATGCCGGCAGCATGGCGAATCAGCTTGTTAAACTCAGGAGTAACGGTTCTGCTGACCCTACATTCGCAGTTGAGCAGGGTTTCAGTCCGAGCGGCACCTCTGGCCGTGCATTGGCGCTGCTGTCTGATCCTCAGCAATACTATGGGCCGCCTAAACTGGTTGTTGGTGGAGATTTTGAAATGGTGAACAATAAGCCGGCCTCAAGAATTGCCATCCTTGAGCAGGTCTATATCGACCTCAGCAACTCCTGCGATGTGCAGTGGTGTGCAGGCACAGAGCAGTTCATCTATGCCGAGATCAGCGGCACTTTCGGGCCGAATAATGACTTCATCTTCGAACTCAGCGATCAGCAGGGGAATTTCAATTCCCCTACCGTCCTGAGTGGGTCAATAGACTTTCAGAATGGCTATCCCAACGTTCAGGTCGATGTGCCTTTCGGCTTGCCATCGGGCTCAGGCTACAGGTTTCGGATAAGGAGTACAGACCCTGTTCTGACGAGTAATCTACTGGGAGGCCCAGAGTGTGGGCAGGACATTACTGTGAACAGTTTAACCCTGGATGCAGTAGAAATAACGTGCGTAAATCAAGTGAACGGTAGTAATGGGGCCATTGTTCCCGACTTCTCATCCACTTCTGCACTGCCTCTTTCCTATGCGTGGTATTCCATCACTCAATATCCTTGTCAGGAATGTGGATTTGTCCTCCTTTCATCGGATAGCGTGCTCGAAGGTGTTGACTCGGGTTACTATCAATGGAGTGTGTACGATGGGCAGTCGTGCAGCCTGGACACAGTATTTTTTGTTCCGGAAGCAGAAATTTCGACTGCTACTTCAAGTCAGGATGTTACTTGTCAGGGTTTTTCGGACGGTGCTATCAGTATCAGTGTGTTGGCAGGTGGTCAAGCACCCTATACGGTGCAATGGTCGGACAATGTGACAGGGAATGCCCGTACCGGACTCCCTGCCGGTTCATATGCATTCACCGTCACTGACAGCCAAGGCTGTGAGACAGAGTCGGAATCGGCTGAAATTGGAGAGCCTGACCTTCTGAGCCTTCAATTGACAGTGACAGATGTTTCCTGTTTCGGGGCTGCTGATGGTGCAATCGCTTCGACAGTTTCGGGAGGTATTGGCTCTTTATCCTATTCATGGACACCATCTAACGAGGTGACCTCCTCTGTTAGTGGTCTTATTGCCGGAACGTATTCTCTCACGGTCACTGATGGAAATGGCTGCACTGCGCAGGAATCGGTCATTGTGCAGCAGCCTTCTCAGGTTTCAGCGAGCATCACCGCAGGAGGTCCGACCACGTTCTGCGCAGGCGGCAGCGTCACGCTCACCTCATCATCAGCCGCGTCCTACCTGTGGAGCAACGGTGCCGTGACCCAGAGCACGTTGGTCAGCTCGTCCGGCAGCTACACCGTCACGGTGACCGATGGCAACGGTTGCAGCGTCACCAGTGCACCTGTCACGGTGACGGTCAACCCCGTCCCGACCGCGAGCATCACCGCAGGAGGTCCGACCACGTTCTGCGCGGGCGGCAGCGTCACGCTTACCTCATCATCAGCCGCGTCCTACCTGTGGAGCAACGGTGCCGTGACCCAGAGCGCGTTGATCAGCTCGTCCGGCAGCTACACCGTCACGGTGACCGATGGCAACGGTTGCAGCGGCACCAGTGCACCTGTCACGGTGACCGTGCTCCCGAACATCACGGAGAACATCTCCCAGACCATCTGTGATGGCAGTGTGTTCGAGGGCTACACGTCCACGGGCATCTACACCGATGTGTTCACGGCTGCGAACGGCTGCGAC
>Ga0247837_1006519_pt1 | contig 16355 bp, 5 predicted proteins | sample LaCtaG_2_FD_187115 | JGI IMG/M metagenome (GOLD analysis project Ga0247837, IMG submission 187115) | Freshwater microbial communities from meromictic Lake La Cruz, Castile-La Mancha, Spain - LaCruzMarch2015_14.5m | ecosystem: Environmental > Aquatic > Freshwater > Lake | place: Spain: Castile-La...
CCCTAACACCCTCACACCCTAACACCCTAACACCCTCACACCCTAACACCCTAACACCCTAACACCCTAACACCCTAACACCCTAACACCCTAACACCCTAGAGTAGTAAGGTAGATTGGAAGAGGGAATAGGACTTTAGCTTATAATTTGATATAATACCATAGAAGGCAATCTATCAAAAGCTCAATTTACTCAGAGCATAGACCAAATATAAGCAGCCAATCTTGCACTTCCCTAAACTTTCTTGTGCTACACACATTTGGTATAGTCTCTATACCTGCAATACACATGCAGTGGTGCGAATGGCTAAGGGTAGCTAATAGATATATGCGGGACAAGGAAGTCTCAAGTCCCAGTGAGTCTGTCTGTCTGCTTCTCACCCCTCTACTCCTAGTGTGTCTGTACTGTCTGTACCACCACCAACTCCACACTTTCAAGCAGCAATGGAAGGCCCAAATTGAAACCGCAGTTTCGTCACTCACTAGCAAATCCCACGACCTCGACTATTCCTTCAAGTCTTCCACTAGTAAACTCCTCCTCCAGACTGCAGCGCTGCAAGCGGCTTATGAGGCTGAAGCGGAGGCCTGTCGACTGGCTGCATCGGACATACGACTTGCAGTGTCAAAGCTGCAGTTGGAGTGTCAGAGCGAACTAAACGCATATGCACTGGAAGAACAGATGCACTCTCCCTTCCATATAGCGACACCAAAGAAGAACAGGCGCAGGAGAGAAAGTGACTGCGAACTGAATAGGGCTAATGCAGGTATGTGAGTACCTTCTAATATGTCATTACCCAGCCGCTTAGCCACTGTATCCGCCTCTTCTGACCTGCCCACCGCCCCGCTAGTTCGCACGCTCCGCTCCTACTCCGATTCCTCGAAGCTTTCCATCCTCCTACGTGAGAAACTCAAGCCGCTTTCCCTCCGCTTAGACGCCGAGGTAACTGCCAGCTGTCCCTTCATTCACGGACTTGCTGTGGGCCTAGCCAACGGACAGGTAGTGCTCTACCTGCCTCCCTGCAGCCAAGCAGTGCAAGCATTCGACCACCAGGAGATCCAAGCAATCGTGTGCATCGAGGAGCATCTGATAGTGTTTACACAGAGCGGGTATGTGGAAGTGGACTCGGAGACTAAGGAACAGCCGAAAGTGAAGAGCCTCCCAGCAGGGGAAGTGTCCGCTGCAGTCAAAGGGGAAGTGTCCGCTGCAGTCAAAAAGGAAGTGTCCGCTTCAGTCAAAGGCTTGGGAGAAACAGATGTGTTGGTGGGGTTTGCAGGCGGGGAGGTTGAGGCTTATGAGGAAGAGTATGGGGAGTTGAAGAGGAAATTGGAGTACCAAGGCGGGTCCGGCTATGTTTCCAAGCTGTACGCGATTGCAGGCGAGTCGTGGTTTGTAGCCACTTTCCGAGGCAGCGACACCCTGTGCTGTATGTGGAGATACGGGCAACTTGCCCCGCGGTACCGCTTTAGCCGCAGTTACGAGGCTATCGTAGTCCCAGACATTCTAGTCCCTGAGCAAAACAACCAAATTCCAATGAATGTTTACCAGCTCATCGTCGAAAAACATCGAATTGCCTTTATCGACACTCAAGAAAAAAACCCATTCGATTTCAGCTTTCTGGTAGACATAGGGAAAGGCGCTTCTCTGGATATAGCAAACCCTTCGTCCAAGCAAATCTACGTGTATTACCGAGCCAAAGCAGAGGGAAAAGCCGCTTTTCTTCATGAAGACTTCGCAACGGTGCTCGGTCCGATGGCTAAAGATTGGCTGGGTCCCATGATAAAGAAATATGAGAAAGAGGAGAAATTGGGAGGAAATGTGTTTATGGCGGATATAGAGTTTGAGTATGAAGAAACTGTGCCCAGCGAAGATTCCCACTACCTTTTCCTCATATCTCGCTCCGAAATCCGAACTTTCTTCCTAGGCGCCATGGAAACCACCTATACTCACGCAGACAGCCACAACTACTCCGAACTCAGCGACTCCCAAGTCCTCCACAAGCGCTTTTCCGCCCTTCACAACTCCCAAGGAGTCCTTATCAAGCCGCTACTTGCCAACCGCAGCTACTGCTTCAGTCCCGACCTGAACTACCTATACACCTATTCACAGGACAATACTGACTGGCAGTTGATTCGAATTCAGGACGAACTGGTCCGCCACCAGTCTCAAGAGTCGCCAGTGGTAGTTTTCAGCCAATTCGACCACTCTGTGATCCTTGTATACAAAGCATCTGTGAAGGTCCTCAGTTTGCTGCCCGATGCCAAAGACGGTGAAGAGTTTGAATGCAAGTTGATGGAAACTACAGGACCGGTGGCTCCGCAGCTGTATTACAGGGCGGAGAAGTGGCTCTTTGTCTTCAAGCCGGGAATGGAGGCGAAAGCTGTTAAACTGGAAAGTTCACCTCGTCCGATTGAGCTAAAAGTCGACATCAAATTCGATAAAATCAGCGAAGTGGACGAAAGCAACTGCGACTTTGTGGTGGGATTCAAAGGGAAAATCTGCTACTTGTACTGGACAGACTCCAACCTCCGAGAAACCGCTTCCTACGACATCGAGTATTCCGCTATTCGCTGCTTCGGACAGGGCCGTTACCTCCTCGGAGTCTCCGAAAGGCGCTTCCACCTCTTCAAACTGCCCAGTCTCCAGCCAATAATGACCTTCGGTATGGACAATCGCATAAACCTCGACCCCTACTTCCCCCCCACTTTCTCTACCTTCAACATAGACCCAGACCACCCTGCCTACCTCTCTCTCACCTACTGGGACCTGTCTGTCGGCATTCCTACACAGACGTTGGACTTGGGTCTGGCCCTGATACCTTCCATTTCCAAGTCGTTAGACTTCAGTGACCGTGTTCCTCAGTACTTTCCGTGCATCGGACGCTTGTGGCGGTACCCAAAGTCGCTTAATTGCGATAAAGAAAACGCGTCACTGAGTTTCTATGGGGCGGAGTACCTGCCTGCCTACTGCTACTCCCTCTCCCGTCTCAGCCAGCTCCTTTCCGACCCTAAGGTCGCAGTCACCCCGCAACTCGCTCGCCTCGTGATCTCCCCCTGCAATGTCTCAGTCCTGCACCTCCTAGTGCACCTCGGACAGTCGAAGCAGTTAGCCCAGGCACTTGCAATGGGTGCGAAGTTCCTCAAAAGCTGCTACGGAACTCCCATTGGCCTCATACTGAACAGCAAAGAACATGCTTCGGAGCTAGATCCGTGCCTAGATGAGCTGTTGGACGGACTCACAGCACTCAGTTCCGCCCAACCCACAGCCTTTTTAGTCGCCATTCACACCCTGGAAGAAGACTTTTGCACACTGTTGAAGTGCAATTCCGCCTATTTGCCGTCCTTTCTGCAGACGATACTAGTGCCGCTGCCTGCGGAGTATGTGCGAACGCGAAAAATGATAACTAGTGCGAAACTGCCCCTGTGTGACCTGTGGAAAGACCTGCAGCCGCAGAGCCCGAAATGGCGGCTAGAGAAGCTGTGGCCCTTTTTCCACACTTATAGTCCGGATTTACTCATATGTCCGATTGCGTTTTCTATGGAGTTAGAGCCAGGGAAGCTTTTAGACGTACTGAAGGATATTGACGCTACGAAAGGAATTCTGTCACAAGATGTCATTTCCTTCCTAGCGAAAGCCAAGTGGCGGGAAGTGGACATCCCTATGAAGCTGCTTTCCTTCCTATACTGGGCTCTGCTCGTCCTCATATGCTGCCGTATCTACGACTACGGTAACGAAGCAGGCATCCAGCAAGGCATCCTAGCCCTCAACTCCACCCTATTACTGATAGAAGCCTGGCAGTGTTTGACGGGTGGGCTCATCAACTACTTCACCAACTGGTGGAATTACGCAGACTTTCTGCGGTTTGGGTTTACCTATGCGTGGATAGTGGTCGACAAGCGGCTTTGGCTGAATTTCGTGATTGTGTGTTTGAATGCGTTTATAGGGTTGACGAGTTTTGAGGCTTTTGATAAGACGAGAAGACTAGTGCGCATGATCCTAAAAGTGTGTGCGTTCACTTTCTACTTCGTGCTAATCTTCATCTACTCAAACCTGTCCTTCGGCGTGCTCTGCGCAGTCTCCGACGAATCCTCCAGCCTCAACTTCTACGAGTCCTGGACCACCGCCTTCGAAATCAGCATGGGCGGCTTCGACAACACCGGCCTGCCCACCCTGCGCTGGTTCGTGTTCTTCGCGGCTGCCATAGTGAACATGGTCTGGCTGCTGAACCTGATAGTGGCCCTGCTAGGGACAGCGTATCAAACCTTCTATAATGATTTGGCTGCAGAGGATGTGAAGGCGCAGTTTGAGTTGACGTATCAGATGGAGAGTATGGTGAAGTGCTTGGTTTCGGTGAAGGACAGGAAGCGGTTTTTGCAGGTGTATAGGGAAAAGCAGCCTGCGGCGAACCCGAGGGATGAGGGAGTGACGGTGCAGACGCTTAGGGAGGAGCTGGAAGAGCTGAAAAAGGACGTGAAGGCGCTGCTGGCCAGGGAAATTTCTACAAATTAACCTGCAAAGTAGGCAAATACTCATGTGACTAGCTAGTAAATTGGACGCGTGGAGGCATACGTGTATTAATCCAGACTATAAGGAAGCAGAGGAGTGGATTTCTACATACATATAGACCATATGGAGTGCGTCATCTGCCGCCAATTCGCCTGCGTGTCAGAGATTTACGCCTGCGGCCACTATACCTGCTTCTCCTGTGGGTCCCACCAATGCTGTCCTATTGATAGCTATCCCCCGGCCTCTGCCAATCCCTCAATTGCTCCCTATTTCGCCTATCTTCGCGAACTTGTGTACTCCCAAACTGACTACTACGAGTGTCTCAGCCTAATCCTTGCAGCTGTCCAGTCGACGTACAGCAAGCTGATTTGTCCCAACTGTCGCAGTACACTGAGCAACAGCATGGAAGTCTGTACAGTGTGCACTCAGTTCGCTTTCCTGCCCTCCCTCCGATTAGGCCCTTCCGCTATGGAAAGCTGCCTGTGTCCCAAGTGCAATATGCAGTTTTCTACAGTCAGGTGTGAGGGATGTGGGTACATGAACTTAGCCTGCGCGAAGACGCTTAGGTGGGACAAGCCGGCCAGAGCGGCAGAAAGCATTGCGCCAGTCGCAAACCCTTGCTGGCAGTGCCAAAATTGCAGGTATGAGTACAACATGCAGGCGCAGTGTTTGCAGTGCGGGAATAGTCAAGCGGCAGTGCCTGTTTATCCTTCTCTGCCTGCTGTGCAGCAGTCGATTCCCTCTGAGCCTCAATACTCTTACAGCCTCCAGCCCGATACCTCGCAACACTATGCTTATAGTCTCCCAGTCGCTAAGACTCAGAGTCAAGGAGTGGTCACCTGGCAGTGTCTTTGTGGACAGAATAACCCGGCCTTTCAGGCTCGGTGTAAATGCGGAGTAGTCCCCACAGCGACTCTACCTCAAAGTGCGAGCATTGGACATCCGCCTACTCAATCAATGTGCTGGACGTGCCTCAGGTGTGAGTACGGGTACAACCTTAACTACCAGCTAAAGTGCACTCACTGCAATAGCCCCAAGCCTAACACCTAGTCCCCTAGTTTCCCAGTGCTCTAAGGGAAGGCTTTCTTAGTCATAATGTTGTAGAAGTCTTCCGGAGTCACTCTCCCGTCCCCGTCACTGTCCGCCCGCTCCACCATTTCCAGCAGTTCCTCGTCCGTCATCGTCTCCCCCAGCTCCTTCGCCACTCTCCGCAGGTTCTTTATCGTGATGAAGCCCGCCTTTTCATCGTCAAACAGGCGAAAGACCTTATTGATGTCCTCCCGCGAGTCCTTGTCCGACAACCGGGCAGTCATCATGTCCAAAAACTCGTCAAAGTCTATGGCTCCGGACCCGTCCTTGTCCAAATCACTGATCATTTGGTAGATTGTTTGGTTTTTCGCTTCGAATCCCAGCGACTCCATAGCGGATTTGAGCTCTTTTGGGTCGATGGTGCCGGAGCCGTCGGTGTCGAACAGGTCGAAGGCCTCCTTTATCTCTTCGATTTCGTCTTCTGTGAGGCCGGGGCGTTCGTAGCGCTTGGCGTTGAAGGCGGGAGGGCCGGATTTGGGAGCTGCGCGAGAGGCCATTTTGAATATAAGCCTTTGAAGAGGGCGAAAAGGCAGCCCCGGAGCCAAATCACAAGGAAAAGTGCTACTTTAAGCGACTTTCCTAAGGGGAGAGTCGAGCCTGGGCAGTGTCTTCGTCGGCCTCAATGGCTGCCTGGCTATTTCTTACCCGGAATAGTGTCATTCCCGCTTTGAAGGTAGTGCCGGTCTCGAGTTGGAAGTAGTCGTCGAGGAATAGCCAGGTGCCGTTGGTGCTGGGCTTGCTGCCGTCCCCGTCACTGAGGGTCCAGCCGGCTGCGGAGTACTGCAGACAGCACTGGTATCGGGACAGGGAGGTGTCTTCGAATTTGATAGAGCAATCCGGCATCCTGCCGATTTTGACCACTTCAGTCCTACTCGTATACTCAAAGCTTTGCCCCGTTTTCGGCCCTTCTATGAACCTCAGGGTGAGCTTAGTGACGTCCCCCTGTTGCGTCAGTATCACTGTCATATGTGTGCTGCCGAAGGAAAGGATGTAGTAGGACTGGAGCGGCAGGGGACAGGTCAGTTTGATGAAAGTGCCGGTGCCGTCGCCTTCGTCTTTGAGGAGATATTGAGACGTAACAGAGTTGTACTCAATCACAAAGTGAACACTTCCGACCCCGAACTCATCCCTCGGCAGGACAATGTCACAGTAGGTCTGGTCATGTCCCGCATACGTCCTTCCATCCCTCCTCGACCTCCGACTGCCTTTCAGTCCCTCCGCTTCGAGTTCCAGCACTTCCCCTACAGGCATCGCCTGTGCTTCTGTGATGGTTAAGAGCAGCCGTTTGGCAGGGGCCGGGGTGGAAAGCTGCAGGGCGGAGGGAGACTTGTCGAGCGGCTGGAAGGGGCTTTTGGTCTGAGTGATGGAGGTGGTGTTGAGACTCAGGTCTGCGGGCAGTTCTTCGGATTTGAAACAGCGCTGGGTGGAACCTACGAAACAGAACTTCCGCAGACTTAGCATATTTGCAGGAATAGGGAAGGAATAGGGGAGGAATAGACTTAATCTAGGGCGAATTCGAGGTTGTGTTCGATGACGGCGACTATGGATTTCACCACTTCAGTACCGATGTTGGTCATCGACTCCAGGGAAATCTTCTGAAAGCCTTCTCCGTATTCCGTTTTGAATAAGTCCGCTGTTTTGTTAGTTATTGATGTGAGATTCACAAATCTGACCTCGGTCTTATTTGATTTCATTGTCGCAAGGAGAGTTTTCCAGTTCAGTCCGCAGGGACAGCCGCTAGGGTAGGCAGTTCCTGGAGCGAATATATCTCCATGAGGACAGTCATCACCAATTATGAATAAAATCCGGGAAGATAGGGGCCGCCAACTTAACATGTTAGCCGCGTTCATTCCGTCTATCATCGCTTCTCCCCAACCCGAACCTCCGCCATTAGCTCGCAAGGAGTTGAGAAAAGTAAGAGCGGCGCTCATGTTAAAGTCCTTTAACTGCCTTGTGGGTGGGTAGATGGATATAGGAGGGTTTAATGGGAAATCTCCGTTGTGCGGCGCATGGTCAGTGTAACCCACTATGGCGAATTTGTTGGAGAGTGCGGTGTCTTTGTATTGGTTGAAGACATCTGTGATGACCTTCTTTACTTGCGGAAAACTACTCCCCATAGAGCCTGTGCAGTCCAGCACAAACACTATGTCCAGTTCCGAAGAGCTTCTATGAGCGCAGGTGGGAAATACATGATCCTTAAAGACCATCGAATTGGAGTGGAACAGTTTGGCATCGCAATACACCTTTTCACTGTGCTCTGCAGACGCACAGTAGAACGGACACAGCGCAAACAGACTCTGAGACGCGGGACTTTTCTTGAACACTGGAGGCTCCCACTCCTTGAGGCGCCAATAGGTATCGCACTCCACCAAGTCATATACTCTGTCCAGGTCAGGGTGGTACCTATCTTTGGAGTGAATAGCTCTACCTGCACAAGCCACTTGCAGACATTTCTCTCCTCCCTTGCATTCCATGGCGTGAGTGTGGCCACGTCCTTTGCGTGCGCAGCTTTGATCACAAAATTCCGGCTTCGCAGACTCTCCCGCTTTCAACTTCCTAGTGGTTTTTCCACTCTCTTCCTCGACATCTATTTCAATCCCCTCATTCTTAGCGACGTATATGCACCTCTCCTTATTCCGATGAGCCGCAGTAGAATGAACCCCATCGTGTCCGAAGGACTGTTCACAGTAAGCCCCACAGTCAGGACAGATAGCAGAGCACTTGTGTTCTTCCTTACTACAGTTATGCTTTCCACTGTGCTGGACGTTTTTCACCGGAATGGGTGTACTGCACTTCGATTTGATGGCTCTCTGTGAAACATACGTATAAGTGAAGGTGTTGAATTCATTGTGCCAAACCCGCTTTTGTGTAACGCTCTCAATCTCGCAAATTCCCTCTTCTTGGCAGGAAATGGTGCACGGGTGTTCCTTGCTGCAGAAGTGCTTCACATGTCCAGTCTCAGGCGAGGTGATTTCCGCGGGGTCTTTGCTGAGGTAGTGCAAGTGGTCCTGACTCATACATTGAGAGATGAACTCCCCTTTGCACAGATCACAAAGGTACGGACAGTTCCTCTGCCCGCAGTTGTGAACTGAGTGGGAAACCACTTGGTCGATTTCGCAGGTGCGCTTGCACAAATGAAAGATGGAGCACTCCGCTCCACAGGGGTGAGTAGCCGCACTACACCTATGCGTGTCTCCGTGGTTCGGAATAGCCGTGCAAATCCCTTTGCATCTATCCAGTCCGCAAGGCAGTCCGCAGGTGTGAGGCTTGCTGCTGCAGATGTGGCTGCCAGTGTGTCCAGCGTTCTGAGAGCATTTCTCTGAGTCTTTGCAGATAGAGCAGGAGTAGAGACACTGATGAGAGGTGGAGCAGTCGCAGTTCTCTGAGTGGTTTTGAGGCTTTACGCAGCACAAATCGCAGAATTTGCATTTCCTTCTGCAGAGTGTGTGGCTGAGAAGCAGCACATTATCAAACATCTTTTCCATGATATACTTTTCTCCGTCAAAAATGGGGCGGAATTCTTCGGTAATCCCCGCTGCATTGGCAAAATGCTCAAATAAGGTGCTTTTGTAGGCTTCAAAGTACAGCTTCATGAAGTGCTCCAAGGACTGGTACCACTCATTGTGCTGGTAAACTCGAACTTCTGCAGGCACATATTTCTCCATGTACTCACTGAAAGCCAAGTACTTCGATTTTAGGTTTATCTGAAAGTCGAAGAGGTTCAGTTTAAATTCGTACGCTTTTTCATTTATAGTGAAAGAAACGGAAATGGAGGGATTGACCGGGGACACCAGCTCCTTTGCCTCTGCAGGATTTTCAATTGCACTCTTCAAATCAGCAGATATTTTGCTGAGTTTGAGTTGGAAAGTGCGCGAGTCAATGCTGGTCGCGTCATCTGCGTAAATTTGCGCCATTACAGTCTTGAGAATTATCAGGAACTCATCCCCAGAAGTCCACCTGACTCCAATCTCCTCCAGGTAGAACTGCCTTCTGGAGACCACGGCGGCTTCGAATAGTTGTTCGTTTTCGAAGTTGTGGTAGGAACAGCACATAAAAGTCCCTCCAAACAGCTTAATCAGGAAATCGGCTTTGTTCGCTTCGATCATTTTGTCAACAAATTTCCTCACTTCCGCATTCGCGCCGTCGTCTTGGTTGGCAGCTACGTCTCTGATAGCGATTTCCAGGCAGCCTTTGAACAGTTTCGACCCCTTCAGCCTATCGATCCCGAAGGTAAACTTCTCAAACAAGAAGGAGAGATTCCGGTTGAAGGTCAAGTCCTGGTTGAGAATAGTCACATCCGCTATGGCTGCTAGCAACAGACACAGCTTGATTTCCTCCTGCACTGACCGCTCCACTGAAAACAGTCCCTCGCAGTCCAGTATTAAAAAGGTCTGGTTTTGTAGGCGGGACACACTCAGCCAAATTCCGTCTGTGCAGCGGTGCGCTGCTACGTCGAATCTGGTTCCAAAGAGGCGGTTGAGCAGGTAGCTTTTCCCGGAACTCTGCCGGCCGATGATAGCCACTACCTTCACACTATCTGCTTCTCTAATGATCGATTCCAGTCCTGCCAAGCGAATATACGACACAAAGGAAGTCACAAAGTCCGTTTTCGATTCACTGATTTGTCCTATAAACTCCTCAAAGTTGTTCAACCCGTCCTGCAGAGGGATCAGATTTCCGTCCTGAATAGAACAGAGGTGCAGAGGAGCCCTGGTCAATATGCTCCATTTGATAGCTTCCACGGGCAGTGGGAGAGCGTCCGAGACAAGGGAAGCCAGGCGCTCAGGGGAACTGGCCGTTAGAGTGCCTCTGAAGCGCAAAGCTTGGGAAAGGAGCTGAATACTCTCGAGGTAGTTTTCACACTGCGGCTTGAGGATGTCGGAATAGATGTAGAAATGCGCCTTATCCTCAGAAACCGGGTTGTGATGTCCGAATTTGAAGAAGGCATGAAAGAGGATGTCAATGATTGGGTTGCCGGGGATGATTTCGCGCTTGGTTTCCTCTACGCTGCTTTCCACTCTTTCCATTTCGCTCTGGAAGCGGTAGGCTTTCAACCTCGAGTCACACTGGGCTAAAATAATGTTATAAGACTCACTCGCCAATACTTTAAACGACACACAAGGCTCACTCAATACAATCGCCTTGGACAGTAAGTAGTTCAAGTCATACACCTCAATCGCAACGTCAGTGAGGAAGAAGTACAGCGTTTCATCCACCGAGGACTTCACGTCATAGAAAGAACTGCCGTTAGTAGGAGTCAGTGGCTTTCGTATGATTGCGGGCTCTAGCGGCAGTCCTTCCTCAGAGACTCTTTCCTCTCTGCAGTCCACCATCACTGGACTTAGGCGTTTGACGTTGCAGACCAGTTCCATGAAGTGCACATTTCCGCTTTCGTTGATGAGGAGGATTCGGCGGGTTTTCTGCAGCACGCAGGCGGACCGGACCTGATGCACCTCCTCACCATATACTTTGAGTGGGATTCCCCGGTCAATGTGCTTCATTTCCTGGGCCGCGCCGTAAATCGCCTTTTGTTCTTCATTATAGAAGGCCACGAAGAGGGAAGCAGTGGAGCCCGAAGCTATCAGTGGACAGGATCGAATGCTGAGCAGTTCCTCTATTTCGAAGGCGAACCCTGCTAATGGGTTGTACTTGAACGTTTGGTTGATGCCTCTGGCTATAGCGAAGGCCACATCTTTTTCCAGCGTATGCAGCGACACGTCGGAAGGACGTCCTCGCAGTGTGAAGCGACTTTCTATTTCCCTCTCCTGCACTGTCACAGCTTCATCAGTGATAACGAGAGCCAGTGTCTTGATGGAGTACTCCTCAATGTTGCGAGTAGCCAGTTGCGTTATTAGCTCAGTAAGTTCCGTTTCGAAAGTGTGAAATCTGGATTGGAAGTCTGCTTCCAGTTGCTGCTTTAGCAGAGTTAAGCCATTGCCAAAGAAAACTTTAACAGCTTTGGTGATTTGCTTCTCAGAGGATTCGTCTTGTCCAATAATGCGGATTACAAACTTCTTTGCTTCATTTGAGTAGGTTTTCCAATTCTTGTACTCCCGTTTATCAACAACCGCCTCCCAGATTCTAGCGTAGAAGTTATCCCACGTAGTAATAGAATATTTCCAATCCGTATATTCACTCTTTGTCTCAAAAGCAGTTTTAAACTCACTGAAGAACGTTTTCACGTGAAGCTCTGCTTCGCTATGTATGGCTTTTTTCATAGCGCTATGCTTTTCCTTGACTGTGGTAACCACGGCAGTAGACTCAGCAGTCAAAGCTTTCAGTGCATTTGTGAAGGTGTGGAAGGTGCCGCTATTGTACTCAGAATGATAGGAGTGAGAGCTACTGGAACTCCAGCTGTCGCTACTGTAGCTGCTGGAACTGTAGCTGCTGTAGCTATTGGAGGACTTAAGACTGGCAATCCAACTCTTTAGCTGCTCAATGGCTAATTGCGCTTGTCTGCTGAAGTTCTTGCTGTTATGCTCTGCTTTAAACAAGTATGGCCAATGGTCACTAGTGAGTGCAAATTTGCTGGTTAGTCCGCGTGGTAGTTTCACAGGGATTTCTTCAATGTCTGCGGAGTGCACTTTCCTCCTGTTCACCTTGACAATCATGCCTTTGTGGGTTTTCGGCAGGAACGGGTTTTTCCGCTGCGAGTCAGTCGTCCAGTACCAATTCCGCTGGATTTCCTCAGAAATGCAGCATATGACAACAGGACACAAGTCAAAAAGAAGCCGCAGGTAGACAGCCTCGCGGGAGCTGGAGGGGTAGGGCTGGCTCAAGTAGGTCTTTTCGTGCTCTATCTTGAAGTAGAAGCAAAGCGTCTGCGTGTCTGTTCGGAGATACGCAACTATGCCTTCCTTCGGGTCGTCTGGCGGGTGCAGTTGGTCTGCACTGATACCGAGGATCGACCGAATGCACCGCATAGACACATCCAAGGGTCCATATGTGCCGAGCACTTTGAAGGGAGTGCCTGCCGCTGTCATGGCGCGGACAAGTTCCGCAGCCTCGAGAGGGTTGATCATCCACTTGTGCAGCTTGAAGGTCTGCGCGACGTCTACATGCGAGGAAAAGATGCGGAAGAACTTCAGGTCCAGTCGAGAGGTAGGCGCAGAGCTAAGTACTACAGAAGCCTCTGACTCTGCGGCGGTTGTTGATAGATCCATGGGCTCGTCTGAGAGATCCTCGGAGTCTCCGCTTGAAGGGATGAAGTCTTCCTTGGACGTGTCAGGCGGGCGGGCTGGAATTTCAGGGAGTTTGGGAGCGGAGAGGGGCGGTGACTCCTTGGATTCCTCTATGGGCGGCTTTGGTTCAGAGGAAACTGGGGGGACTGGGTCGAGTGCGGTTGGAACGATCTCCGGCCTTTCAGGTTTGTATGGATCCGCGGTTTGCTCCGGCTCACTCGTAACTACCCCGGACACAAGGGAACTCATAGGCACCTCTGACATAAGGGGGGAAGGCAGTGGCGGACTAGCTTCAGCGGCCATAGACTTGGGCTTGAGCGACACAACGTGATGTGGGCAGTCGGGCATGTCTTCCTTGTGCTGCTTCACGTCCTTCGGGCAAAGGATTGTGCAGCAATCCTCGCAGACCATCTTGGCTGGACGCTGCTCGCAGACCTCACACAAAGCCTCCATATTATAAAGAATAGCCCTACAATGTCTCCAAATTTCGAAAAATGTAGACAAAGAATTACTTCGGAGCGTCACTCCAAATAGAGATTTCTCCTACGAAGAGAGGATATAGGGCCAAGTCTAAATGTACCTAACAATTAGTGTTCGTATTAGCAGTGTATGAGTGCAAGTGCCAAAGATAGCCGCGTAGTTTGTGCAGCACTCGGCTGTTCTAAGGAAATATTCACTTATTATACGATAGACAATAACGCCTAAGTCGAGGAAGCTATAGACTAGTTTCTTATGAGTGACGGCTGCCGTATTCGCTTTTCCCTGCAATAGTAAATATGCAGGAATCTATATAGCTCTCTTTCCTTAGTTAGAAATATCTACGCATATCCTCCATTCGATGTTGTGAACCCAGACTAGTCTGCGCTTATTCCAATGTGTCGAGCAGCGGAGAAATTAGCTGAAACCGCCTACGCCGAGCATACCAAATTAACATACAGACCACTGAAATACCCAATTATCATCGTAAAGCACAGCCAATTGGCCAAGTATGTGCACATTTGCTGTGATTTTGGAGAGAATCAGCCAATTTAGAGGCTTATTGTACTCCGATACAGCTGTTTTTAGCTTTTCTAACATTATTCCCAAGACGGAATCACTGAGAAACGCTAACTCAATATCGGGCAAAGGCAGGCCCCAGGACACTTCGGTACCGCTAACCTCACTAATGTCCTGCCTATACTTCTAAATGCATGACTATCAATAGATTTGTGTATACTCCAAGGAGCAGACTGGAGGGAAGGCATTCTTCCCGCTTTCAAACAGTGCTATGGACATAACGGCTCCTAGTGACTAGTAGTTGTAGTGCTGTGACTGGTCTGCACAGCGAGAAGAGTGGGCAGGGAAACTAGAGTCTACAGCTCTTCACTGATATAGGCAGAAGACAGACATACTCCGCTCCCACAGCCGCAATTGCTGAATGAAGCTATTCGCTCCCTTCCACCCTTCCATATAGGCCGCTCAGTTCCTGCTTATTCCACCTTCTAACTACACATGTCTGCAGTAACAGTCGATCCAGTGCTACATGCAACTAGGAGTATTGGGAAAGGCACTGTTACCTCCCCTATGTACTCTATAGATAGGCTCGATTATGTCGTTACCCTTCCCTGCCAATGACTTCGAAATACCTTTGTAAGTCAGGACAACTTATTCCCATAGTCCTCCGAGTACTTCTGGATTGCGTCGTTGGCTATGTGAATTAGTCGGCTTCCTGTGTCTATTAGGCTGAATTCATTGAAACTGGTCGGTAAATACCCCTCTTGGTAGAAATACGCCTGCAAAACGATGTTTATGGACGTAATTTGGCAAAAACAGCAGATATTAATTTTCGTTAGTTGGGGTTTCGATGAGTTTTTGCAGGACAAAAGTGCGCTTTTGCCGGTTTCGGCAAATTGAGAGCGAAGAGACCTCAATTCGGACCTGTTTTAGCAAAGTACGTATAGAAATACCGCTTTCTCTATTGGTATTTTCCCCAAGCTTGACTATCCACAGGTTTCTTACCCCGGTTTTCTCACTTTCTTGCGATATTTTCCGGTAATATTCCACGAATTTGTAATATTCCGAGCCGAACACTCCTTCCGACACATGAAAAGTGACAAGCACGATGCTAAAGGTCAGTTTCCACCAATCCGCATAGACTTTAACGCTCAAAAGCAGTTAGTCAGAGGTAGTTAGACTGAAGTTTGTTATGCGGAGCGTAGCGCAAAGAGGCTGTGACAAGGCGAAGACAGGCGGTAGTTGAGATGTGCGCAGGTCGGGGAGTGTTTGGCTGCGGACTTGCTAGTGTAGGACAGGCCCTGAGTTCACACTCTTCCAATCCTTCCACCACTCACTTCAAGCACGTCCTTCACTAGCTGACTATTCCCCTGTCCGAATAGTCGCTATACACACTCCATTAGAAGTCTCTATGGGTCTCTGGCTTTCAAGACCCACTCTTTGATCCGGAGAGCCTCTCGAAGTGGGGTTTCTCGAGGGAGATTCCGCCAATAGACCGAGAAAGCGGCTTCACTGGGCGGACTTTCCTATCACTCGCAGTGCCATTTCTCTGCTGAATAATCTTCTTTTGCAGACTGATATGTGTACTGGACTGGCGTGCGACTGCAGTAAGCGGGGAAATGGGGGAATGGAGAGGACTGTGGTGGAGCTCAGGTCAGCTTAGTGTGCAGGTCATAGAGACTAAGAGGTGGAATTGAGCCGAGACCGGGTTTTGTGTGTGCCCAGTTGATGATGGCCTTGTGGATAGGCAGCGGAAGTCGCTTAGGTGCTAGCGTGGGTGTTGACAGCCTTCACACGCCCCCTTTCCTTGAACAGTCTGGGAAGGGAGGGTTCAGCCTCAGTTGCTGCAAATGCTGCTTTAGGCTGTTTCCCTCGGGCTTTTCCTGCTTTACTCGCACTTCGGCTGCAGGGCAGGGGGCGCTTGGACAGGGAGGACAAAGCCTGGATAGAGGGGTCCGAAGCCTTGCAATCGTCTCTCTGCTTCATTATAGGACTAAAATAGCCTATAAACACCACTGTTCGCCACTTCTACTCTGCGGTTTGGACTGTTAAACGGTCTATTAGCGCCCCAAGTGGCTCTTTTCGAATTGCTGACTTCAGATTTCGTCATAACTAAGAGAGATACAAGGCTGTGCAGCTATTTAGCAGAGAATTCCGCATATAGATTAGTCTATGAACCCACTAATGCAGGTATTCACAATGTTTTCGCATCGGCTTTTCCTGGCAATTCACGCTTCTGCCAAATCCTCAAAGAAGTACCTTTCAACGAAAGTGAAAATATTGGGAGTTAGACCTAGTCCTTATAGTGCAGCGCCGGTGTCTCAACTATTCTCGTAAGCACTTGATTGCTGGGAAATTCGCACGAATTCAAGGTAGTCGCCACAGGCACTGCTTTCCTACCTATTTCCAAACTTATGTAGACATTATAATATGGAGGGGTCCAAGTGTGAAATTTGCTCTAAGCCAGCCAAGTACATGTGCACAGACTGTGAGGCGCCTCTGTGTGCAGTGGATGTCACAAGGCACAAAGCAGATCTTGAGGGTACTCACCATATGGTTCTTCTCAAAGCTGCAGCTCCAAAAGAGGG
>Ga0247837_1006522_pt1 | contig 16348 bp, 11 predicted proteins | sample LaCtaG_2_FD_187115 | JGI IMG/M metagenome (GOLD analysis project Ga0247837, IMG submission 187115) | Freshwater microbial communities from meromictic Lake La Cruz, Castile-La Mancha, Spain - LaCruzMarch2015_14.5m | ecosystem: Environmental > Aquatic > Freshwater > Lake | place: Spain: Castile-La...
GGTCCATTGTCACCAAGCCTTCGGGGCAACCGGTCGATAACATCTCGTACTGGGACGGATCGAACGTGAGTGGAAGTCCATCGATTATCATCCGTCTCCGTGATCAGACGGCCTCGTTCTACAAGGGGGACAAGCTGGTGGGGGTCTCTGCCATTTCAACGGGCCGGGAGGGGTTTGAAACACCTACGGGTCGATTTAAAATTATTCAGAAGAACATTGACCATCACTCGACCCTTTATGGCGACTACGTGGACGCTCAGGGGAACATCCTGGTGCGGGACGTCGATGTGAAGAAGGACCCGAAGCCTCCGGGCGCGGTGTTTGCCGGAGCTCCCATGCCATTTTTCATGCGGGTGCATGGCGGGGTTGGCATGCATCAGGGCTTCCTTCCTGGCGTTCCGGACTCGCACGGTTGTATTCGGATGCCGCGCAACATGGCCGAGATCTACTTCGCCAACGCGCCGATGAATACGCCCGTCACGATCGTCAACTGACGCGTTCCCGATTTCTCTCCCACATCTTCGCCTAAATCCTCTCCCATGAAAATCGTCGTGGCATATTCCGGCGGACTTGATACGTCCGTCCTGCTCAACTGGCTTCGCGAGACGTATGGTGCGGAGATCATCGCGTTCTGCGCGGATATCGGGCAGGAAGAGGAACTGGACGGACTTGAAGAGAAAGCCCTGACGACTGGGGCGGCGAAAGCGTACATCGACGATCTTCGCGACGAGTTTGCGAGCGATTTCATTTTCCCGATGATGCAGGCGGGGGCGATTTACGAGGGACAGTATTTTCTTGGCACCAGCATTGCGCGGCCGTTGATCGCCAAGCGCATGGTGGACATCGCGAAGGCGGAGAACGCGGATGCGGTCGCCCATGGCGCGACCGGCAAGGGCAATGATCAGGTACGCTTTGAGCTTGCGGCCGCAGCACTGGCGCCCAACCTGGAAATCATCGCGCCGTGGCGTCAGGAGCGTTTTCGCGAACAATTTCCCGGGCGGGCCGAGATGATCGCGTACGCGGAGGCCCACCAGATTCCCGTCGCCGCGACGGCGAAGAAGCCATACTCGATGGATCGCAATCTCCTTCACATCAGCTACGAGAGCGGATTACTGGAGGATCCGTGGTTTGACTCCAGCGATCCCGTGCACAAGGAATTGTTCACGCTGGCCGTTCCACCAGAACAGGCACCGGATCAAGCGGAGACCGTTGAGTTAGACTTCGAGGACGGTCTCTGTGTGGGGGTAAGGCATCCGGAGACTGCGGACATCCTGGGGCTCCCGGACGCTGCCGCCGATCGACTTTCTCCTCTGAACGTCATGCGGGTCCTGAACAAACTCGGCGGGCGCCACGGAGTGGGTCGGGTCGATATGGTCGAAAACCGGTTCGTCGGCATGAAGAGCCGCGGCGTGTACGAAACGCCGGGGGGCGCCATCCTCCACTTTGCCCATCGACAGATGGAAGCGCTCACGATGGATCGCGAGGTCATGCACCTGCGAGACAGCCTGATTCCAAAGTATGCCCAGCTGGTCTACAACGGTTTCTGGTTCGCGCCTGAGCGTGAGGTTCTCCAGGCGCTCGTAACCGAATCCCAAAAGCGCGTGACCGGCACCGTTCGCGTCAAACTTTTCAAAGGCAGCGTGCGTGCTGCGGGATCGAAAAGTCCGTTCAGTCTGTATCGGCCGCAGATCGCCACGATGGAGGCGGACGCAACTTCCGCGTACAATCAGAGTGACGCGACGGGTTTCATTCGCCTCAATGCCCTGCGACTGAAGGTTCGGGCGGCCAGCACCCTCGAACCCTGAACCGCTGGGAATTGAGGACTTAAGGGCAGGTGTCGTCCAACGAGTGGATCCTCGCTGCATGCGCGGCGGTGAGCGTGGGCCTCTCGAAGTCCGGATTTGGCGGGATGGGCATGGTGGCCGTGCTATTGATGGCCGAGGCGATGCCCCCTCGTGAATCGACCGGGGCTATCCTCCCGCTGTTGATCGTTGCGGATTTGTTTGCAGTGCAGGCGTTCCGGCGCCATGCGGTTTTTGCACACGTCGTCCGGCTGGTCCCGCCGGCGCTGGTAGGAATCGTGACCGGCTACTTCCTCATGCCCTTGGTTCCTGCCGACGCATTTGGGCGTTTTATTGGCTGGCTGACGCTGTTGTTGACCGCATTGGTGATCGTCCAGCAGCGCAGCAAGGCGCTTGCGAACGTTGCGATGCACCATCCCGCGATCGCATGGCCGACGGGGTGGTTAGCAGGCGTTACCACCATGATGGCCAACGCGGCAGGGGCGGTCATGACGCTCTACCTTTTGGCCTGTCGCCTCGGGAAAATGGAGTTCGTTGGCACCGCCGCATGGTACTTTCTGATTATCAACGTCCTGAAGATTCCCTTTAGTGCATCGCTGGGCTTGGTGACTTGGGATTCGCTAAAAACCAACATCTTGTTAGTTCCGGCCGTACTCATCGGCATCATCCTTGGGCGCTTTTTTCTGCACCGCATCGCACAGAAACCGTATGAAATCCTTCTGCTGGGTTTTTCGGCTGCGGCGGCGATCCGGCTGATCCTGAAGTAGGAATGCGGTTCAAAGGTTGACGCCGGACGGTGGGCGGGGTGCGTCACTCACTGACACGGTTCACGGAGGTTCCGCTGCCGTTGCCAGCGGACGAAACCCACCTCGCCAGCACGGCTTGCGTGGATCAAATCCTCCGACGCCTGAGCATGTGGAGCATGCCAAAGATTCCCACACCCAGCAGGATGGAGGTCTGGGGCTCGGGAACCACCGTCAGGATGAGATCCTGTCCGCCTAAAATGGATAGCGTTCCGGTATTGCCTCCAATCGAACCCGACAGCGACGAACCAAGCGAACCCACAATCGCCGTATTGGTATCGAAAAGCGTGTAAGTGCCCACCCCCGTGAATCCGGCAAGCGTGGAGAATGAGAAATCGTCCCAGTTAAGAACGCCGGAGCCAATGTTTAGCGAGCCGCCGACATTGGTAAGTTGAAAGCTGTCATTCACGCCATTGGCAGCCAGTTGGAAAATCAAACCGCCGGTATTGGCGCCGGAAACAGCCCCGGAAACGTCCAGGACGGATGCAGCGCCGCCAGAGAAGCGCAGACGGTCAATCGTGGCGTTCACCGTGCCCAATACACCTCCGCTTGCAACAGTAGTTATCCCACCGATCGTCGCGTTCGAACTCGAACCCGCCGCACCAAGAGCGCCTCCGCTATTGATTGCCACCGCGCCCGTGCCGGTCGTTCCCGCGCCACTTAAGATCAGGCTGCCACCCGAAACAGTTGCGGCGGTGTTACCGAGCGAACCCGTGATAACGAGCGTGCCGGAGGTAACCGTGGTGGCGCCGGTGTAAGTGTTGTTTCCGGAGAGGATCCACCGACCGGCACCGGATTTGGTGATGGCGGTTGTTGAACTTGTAGGATCAACAAAGGCAACAGCAATCGTATTACTTCCCGTATTCGAACCGCTAAGGGTGAAAACTTTTGCTGTGGTTTGCGGATTAGCAATTCCGGCAGTAAGAGTGTTAGAAAAAGTTAGTGTCCCAGTTCCATTAGACGCAATTCCGCCGGTGGTCGCCCCGATCTGGAAGCGGCGATCCGTGCTCGCATCAGTCGCACCGGTGTACGAAAGAGTGCCCCCGTTAAACTGAAGGCTGCCTGTGTTGTTTGTCGACAAAGCACCTATCGAACTGGCCACATTGAAATTCTGGATACTGGTGACTTCAAGCGTTCCAGCCGAAAGAAACGTCGTCCCAGAATAAGTATTTGAGCCGCTGAGGACAAGGGTGCCAGCTCCAGCTTTCTGAAGCGAAACTCCAGAGACAGCACCCCCGATCGTGAGCGTTCCTGTACTAACCGTGATGGCTCGAGTCGCCCCCGATACGAGAGCCACGGACCCTGTTCCCAGGTTTAGGTCATTGGATCCGACAAAAGTGATGTCGGTATTGAGCGCAATGGCGTTGTTAGTTGAGAGAGTTACCGCTGAGCCACTAGTATTATCCAAAGAGGCGAACAATGCGAGAGCGCCGGTTCCGACCGCTGTTGCAGAATTTACATTCAGTCGCCCTTGGGTTACTGTCACACCCCCGGTAAATGAATTTGAACCGGACAATGTCAAAACGCCCGCACCAGACTTTGTAAGTCCACCGGTGCCGCTGATCCCACCGGCAAGCGATAGATTTGAACTTGCAGTGATAGCAACGGTGTCCGTCAAGGACATCAACGCAGAGAGCTGATTACTGTCGGACCCCTGCGACACGAGAACTGCATTTCCCGCTGTGTTATCGAAATTAAGGACAGCCGTACCGCTTGAGCCGGAGGTGATCGTGACACTAACCTGAGCTCCGGTCGCGTCGCCAAACGTCAAGCTCCCAACAGTAATGTTCTCCTGAAGTTGCACGGTTTGGGTGCCGGAACCGGTTAAGTTGCTCCAAAGAGCCGTCGCTCCGGTCGCATTCGGGAACGTCCCCGATGACCATGCCGAAGCGGAATTCACATTCCAGTCATAGGTCCCCGAGACTGTCGGTACCCACGTTGTCTGGGCCCTCAATGGGATCGCGAGGAACGCAACCTGCGCGGCGATCAACGGCAGAAATCCGCGGACGTTCCAATTTTTCATCGGGGTAGTTTCGTCCTGCTGAATGTGTCCTGATTCTCCATACACTTCTACGGTTCGAAGGGAGGAATACCGCCAAACCAATCGCTATGCAAGCGCTATATTTAGACAAGTTCCCCCACTTGCCTTGCCAAAGACAAAACGAGCGTAAGCGAATGCCTTCAGCCGTTCGCCGTGGCGGACGCTCGAGTTCGCGCTTGCCTCGACCGGCGCTCGTCAGAGGCCCGTGCAGTGGACTCCAAAACCACGGTGAGGCTATGCGACCCGAGGGTGGCGCGGAGCTCTGGAACGATCCTGCCGGAGCCCCCGCAGGTGTCGCGAACGAACATCTTGAGTGACGGCAACTCTTTCGCGCGGTCTGTCGTTCCCTTCGACAACGCCACGGCGCTCCGCACGAGCCAGAGACCAATGTGGTCAAAATCCTGCGCTACCGTGCTCAAAGGAGGATCGCTGTGCAGGCTCGCATCGATGTTGTTGTAACCCATGATCGCAAAGTCCCGCGGGGCTGCGAGACCAAGCTTGTGCATCGCCGTCAGAAACCTTAGCGCATGCTGATCATCGTAGCTCACGATGGCGAGATCATGACAGAGAGGCTTCCACTCCTTGGCCAGTCGATCCATTGAGCCTGTACCCGGCGCCACCAATCCACAAAGCGTGGGATATCCCTGCTGCGCAACAAATCCGGAATACACCCGCAACCTCTGCTGGAGCACGATGTCCGCGGCGTTGTCAGGCCCAAGAAACGCGATTCTCCGGTAACCCAATTTGCTGAAATAAACGCAAAGCCCCTTGATCGGCTCTGATTTCTCCGTGTCAAAGAGTTCTTTCTCTTCAAAATAAAAATCTTCAAGTCCCGGAATGCGAATCGGCAAGCTCACCGGCACCGGGCACCGCGACACGAAGGAGCGAATCTCGGCGGTCAATTCGTGCGGGAACCAAGGCAGGATCAGGGCGGAACATCCATCCTGAACAAGCATCTCCGCCTGACGCGAACCGTCGTCCATGAAGTCCTGAACCCAACAAGAACGAATATCCACGGATTCCTGACGCCCCGCCTTCGCGATCGCGTGACAAACTGCGGATTCGTACGCATCTCCTTTGGCGTAGACTAGAACGCCCACACGAGACGATGTGGGAAGGGACGACGCGGGTTCCGCCTTCTTGTCGGTGACAAAGGTGCCGCTTCCGATTCGGCGAACGATCAAGCCGTCATCCACGAGACGCTTAAGTGCTTTGCGCACTGTCAGAAAATTGCATTTGAACTCGATGGCGAGATCACGCTCGCCCGGAAATTTTGTCCCTCCAGGGAGGCGGCTTGCCAATCGTCGCAACTCAACCTCCACGGCATGGTGCTTGAGCTGCCTCGATTTAAACATTTTGGACCCCGCCGGCATTCAGGGAAGATTATCATATCAAGTGCAAACGTATAGCACTTTTGCGGTGACCTTGCCAGTGCCCAACCTCCGTCCGCACCTTTGGTGCGGATGGTTGGTCGGCCGCAACCGACCCAGGGTTGCGCTCCGCTCCACCCTGGGCTGACGACGTCCCTGCCTTTGGCATGGTTCCAGGTACCCCACGGACTTTGCAGGGGGGATCCGCTTACAGGCAACACCCAGTTGACGCTTCGCTACGCCTGCGGCGAACAACCTCCCTTGCCCTTCGCATGGTTAGCGAATCGCGCACGGGTCACCAATTCGTGAACCGCAAAGCCATGAGGCGGCCCCGACGGGGCCGACGTTGATAGCCCGGGGTGAAGCGTAGCGTAACCCCGGGGTGCCGAAACCCCATATCGACAGCGCCCCAACGAAGCGCACGTAGGCTAACTTATGCCCGAACCCCTTCCGTTAAATGGAAACCTCCACCTCCGCGCCGGAACGGGCAGAGGCGTAGCAGGCATCGATCCAACAATCCACCACGGCACCATCGCGAATCGTCGGTGCCGCGCTTGTGCCCGTCTGGCAGGCTTCTACGAAGGCTTTCAACTCCACCGCGAATGCGTCGACCGCAGGAAACTCCGGTTCCGTCCACGCCTTCTCGGACTCGAGATACATCCGGGCTTTCGCGGGGAAATCGGCTGGCCGGTCCCACAGGGGGAAGAACAATTCCAGGCGCCCCTTCGTTCCGTCGATCTGCAGCCACTCGTCCCAACCGTTTCCATAAACACCGGTTTTGCTGAACGGCGACAATGCGGCCTCAAAGTGCACCGTTGCCCCTGACTTCATTCGGAAAAGACCATGCGCATGCAATTCGGCGTCGTATCCCTGAGGCGACCACGTGTGGCAGCGCACCGATAGGGGCGTTCCCATCAGCCATGCGGTCATATCGAGCATGTGGCTTCCCGCCATGTTGAGCATGCCTCCGGAAGCGAACCTCCGCGTTCGTGACGGACCGTCCGTCGTCGGTCGCCAATCCGCAGAATCGTAGATTCCCTCGTCCACCAACCCGCCTTGAAAGGAGCGGACCGTCGCACAGATGGGGTCGCCGATTTCTCCCATCCGCTCTTTTGCCCAAACGGCAGAAGGGAAGAAGCGCTTCATATAGCCAATCTGGACGATTTGACCCCGATTCGTCTGGCGAATCATCATTTCGCGCGCCTCGGCGGCGCTGATGGTCATGGTCTTCTCGCAGAACACGTGTTTACCGGCCTCCATCGCCGCAGTCAGGATTTCGGCGTGAAGAGAATTGATCGTGCAAATGTGAACCGCCGTGACCGAGGGATCTGCCACCAATTGCCTCCAGTCCGTGTAACAGACCGCATCGGGAGCCCATTGGGTTGCGGCGGATCTCGCGTCGGGCGAAGGATCCGCGACCGCCCCGATTCGAACGTCCAGCGCCGATAGGGCCTTCAAGTGCATCTTGCCAATAAAGCCCGCCCCAATGACCCCGAAAACATCCGCGCCCCTGTTGGCTGCCACCGTTTGGTCTTTGGTTTCGAGGAGCGCTTCTGCGGATAAGGAACTGTTCATGTGAATGATCTGTTGTGGGCGGCGGGATCCATTGTCACAACGACTTTAATCGCCGAGTCCTTCTCGAAGCACGCAGTGCGAACCGCCTCGGAGACGTCATCGAGGGAGAAGGTATGGCTGATGAGCGCCGGCCCGTTGATTCGCCCTGACCGCAGAAGCTCGAGCGCGAGGGGCGTCCGCAGTGCCGGTGAGGCATACGAGGCTCGCAGTTGGAGCTTTTTGAAATGGAATTCGTTCGCGGGGAACGCGACGCGATCGGTTTCCCCGTGGCCCACTCCGATGTACGCGATCACGGCCCCCGGAGCGGCTGCAGGAATGCAGTTCCCAATGAAAGACGGAGGAACCGTACTTAAGATCCTGTCCGGTGCGGGGTCGAGTTTTCGACTCCCCAGCGGCGTCACATCCTCGAAGATCAGCTCATCAGCGCCGAACTCCAACGCGAGCGCGTTCCGCTTCTCCCGGGCCGAATAGCTGGAGGCGTAGATTTTCCCCGCCCCTGCGAGCTTCGCCAGACGCACCGCCATGAGACCAATCGGTCCGAGACCAGTGACGAGAACGGTGGACCATGGCGTGATCCCGGCGGTTTCGCAAAGGTCGATCGCCACACCCAGCGGCTCCGATAAACAGGCCACTTCCGGGGTCAGACCCTCGTACTCCAGCACCGATGTCGTCGGAGAAATCATTCGTTCCGCCATTCCCAGATAGGGCCGCGCGAAAAAGCTCGTGACCGCGGTGCAGAGGTCCGAGTGCCCATTTCGGCAGGCTGAACATCGCCCGCAAGCGCTCGAGCTTTCCAGCACCACGCGCCCAGACCTCAACGCCCCGTCCCGCTCCACGATGCGGCCCGAGATCTCATGGCCGAAGGGTTGATACTCTTCCGATCCGCGCAGGATGGCGGAGATGTCCGTGCCGCAAATGCCGCACGCCTCCACTGCGATCACCGTTTCATCGTCACCAACGCGATCGAACTGCAACGAGCGTTGGACGACGTCCTGAGCGTTCCGAAAGCAGGCCGCCCGGAATTCGTCCGACCGAATCATCGCATTCTCTTCATCTCAAATTGCTTCCCGGAGAGAGCGTCCTTCGCAAAGGCACCCCAGTAGGGACTGGGCGTGAAGTTCCAGTCCGTCACCATCGCGGGGGTCACCCGCGGATGCATGCACCAACCGGTCCAATTGAGTCTATGTTTCTGAATGAAGCCCAACATGTCGGGAACCCACGTGTACGGATCCTCCTGCTCGTTCGCAGGGATAAACGTCATCTTCTGCGTATCCGCCCCCACCTCTCCCACCATGATGGGGTACTTTTCTGCGGCGGTCAGAACGTTCTTTTTCCAATTCTTGTGCCAGTTGTAGCAATGCCAGGAATACATGATCCCGTTGCCGGATTTGTCATCGAGTGCAAAGCCTTCCGTCACTCCGGAAAGATCGTTGGCAAAGGAAATGCCGCCCGCGACCACGATGTTTTTCGCACCCACTTCGCGCACCGCATTGACGAGCGCTTGCATCCCCAGCGATTTCGGAAGCTGGGCGAGTTTTTCTTTTTCCTCTGCACTTAGGAAGGCGGCCTCATCCGCATCCTTCTTCTTCATCCCGATCTCCCCCCCATTTTTCCAGACTTCCCACGTGACGTCGTGGGGTTCGTTGAAGAGGTCAAAGAGCACGGCCGGATGATTTTTGTAACGGGTTGCCGCGTCCTTCCAAAACTCCACGTGCTCGGGGGTCTGCCCGCGGTACCGATGAAGGTCCAGGAGAACATAGGCCCCGCGGTTGGCGACGAGGTTAATGATGTCGTCGACTGCCTTCCGATAGGCCTCTCCCCCGTCTTTCTGGAGCATGTTTCGGCCGAACCAAAACTCGTCCTTAACTGGAACGCGAACGATGTTTGCTTTCCATTCCTCCACGCCCACTTTGGCGGCTTTCATGATAAATTTATCTTCGGGGAGCGTTTCTAATCCGCTCGTGCTGATGCCCTGCAGCCACACCTCCTTGCCGCTCTTGCTAACAAGGCGGTTCCCCTCGACGTGAAGCTCCTCCGGCCACTTCGATGGATTCGCCTCCTCTCGCTCAACAAATGCGGCAGCCTCGGTCGCCTTGCGCGCCGCGACCATCGCTTCGACCGGAGCAGGATCGCTCGGCACCAGCGCGATGTCATCAATGTCGTAGGTCCCCTTCTTAACTTCGAAAAGCGCCGGCATGAACTCCAGGGTTTTCGCGCCATCCGGCACGAGGAAGGAGCGGCTCTTTTCCACCCAACCCTTCGTCGAACCCTTGGCGTTGGGTGGTCCCGGCTTCTGCGACATCTTCGCTCCGCTTGCGTCTTTGAATTCGAGCATGATCCGGGCGTCCAACCACAGAGCTGGGCCCGCCTTTACATCGATCAAACGTTGCCGCCAGGTTAGCGTCAGCGCCTTCGTACCGGGTGGAATTTTGATCGATCGGTAGACCATGACCATTTCCCCGGGGGCAGGCGAAACCAGACGCAGAAAGCGATTCCCATTCTCATCTCCCCAAACTCCGCCAACCTTTGGTTGGCTCCACTGGTCGGGCCACTTCTCAAACTTCCCTGGAGTCTCAAAATCCCCGTTCTTCAGAATCGATTTACCTGATGCAATCGCTGCCGCTGCGTTCCCAGGCATCGGCGTGGCCCGCGGATCCGGAGTGCTTGCCGGGGTCGCCACGGGTGCTTCAACCGGCGCCGGGGAAGCACTCTCCGCATCCTGCGCCCCCACGGCTGAAATGCCCAAGAGGGAAGAAACAACAATCGAAGCGAAGGAAAGAGGTAGGTGTCGAAGACGCATGGTGGGGACGATTCGGCAAAATGTCTTCGGCGACAATCGCTATGTCAATGCTCTATATTGTGGGGAGCTCACGCGAAGCCACGAAGGGCTGAACATGCACCTCTTTCGCGGTATCGCGACTTCGCGGGCTGCTCTTCGTTTCGCTCCAGCTTGGATCGAGCCGATGTCTGCGGCCAGTCCGACAGTTCCTTATTGAAAAACATGCTTTTTCATGCGTATTTCGTGTATGAATTCGAAGACGATCACTTTGGAACTGGACGCCTACGAAAAGCTCAAGGGCATGAAGAGAGCGGGCGAGTCATTTACTGAGGTGGTGCGGCGCGCGTCATTCAGTGATGCGCCGCTGACAGGCAGGGAACTGCGGAATTACCTTAAGGCGGGCGGTTCCGGGATCAGCGAGCGGTACCTTCAGGCTGTGGAAGCCGCCTCAAAACACGATCCGGTTCCCGATAACCCGTGGGCTTGATTCTCGACACCAATTTCGTCATCGCGGCTGAACGAGAAGCCCGGCGCGGCGTCCCGGGCCGGACGGATGCTTTCCTAGCGCGGCGCACTGACGAAACATTCTTCCTCACGTTTACGGTTGCCGGCGAACTCGCCTGTGGCCAATCCGCCAATGCACGGCGCGATTGGGAACTGCTGTGCCGTCCGTATCCCATCCTGCCGTGGACCATGGAAATCGCCTGGCATTATGGTGAGACGTACCGCCTACTGTCAGCTGCAGGCAAGCTCATTGGTGCGAATGACCTGTGGATCGCCGCCGCCGCTCTCGCTCACGGTCATGGCGTGGTGACCAACAACACCGATGAATTCCGACGTGTGCCGGGATTGACGGTCGAGGCCTTCTGATTCCCGTCTCGACCCCGTAAGCAAGGTTCCCGCTGACGTTTGTTCCCGTGCCCTCTTTGCGACTCTCAGTGGCGCACCAGCAAGGAACTCACGAGAAGCCACGAAGGGTTGCAGATGCACTTACCTTCCTTCGCGGCTTCGCGACTTCGCGTGCCGCTCTTGCCGGTGCGGGAGTGAGCCATCCCAAACAACAAGCCCGTTAGTGCTTAGCGTACACAGCGCGATCAACCTCCCGCGCCGTATCGTACAAAAGCGTTTTCGGAAAATACGCCGCATCAAAAGGCCGAGGTCGGGTGGGGCCTCCCCATGACGAGCAATTCGCCGTCCCCCAGGCTCGCCTCCGCCAATGCGGTCCCCGGAGAGGGTCGCGCGTGACATCCATCCACTCCAGCAACCGGCCGTGTAGCGCGTCTCGAATCCCACCCACGCTCTCATCCGCAATCCGATTGCGCATCTCCCCTGGGTCGGACTCCAAATCGTACAGCTCGTCGATATCCAGCAAATTGACCGCGAGTTTCCAGCGACCGTCGATCACGCAACGAATAGGCGCAAACGCCCCAAAGCCGTCGTGGTCCACTTCAAAGCGATTGAACTCCAGGAAAATCGGACCCGATCCTTCGTTCGCAGTGGCTTCGAACCTCTCGAGCAGGCTTGTGCCTTGGAGCAGGTTGGGAATGGGAACGTCAAAGTACGAAAGAAGCGTTGGCGTGAGATCGATCTGCGAGAGAGGAGATCCATTGCGAGACCCCGGCCGCACCACACCTGGCCAGCGAACCAGGAACGGCACATTGGTGATTTCCTCGTACACCGCGGGTCCTTTGCCAAACAAGCGGTGGGAACCAAACATGTCTCCGTGGTCGGCCGTGTATAGCACCAGCGCGTCGGGAATATATTCATCGACCGCGTCCATGACCCGCCCGACCTCCGAGTCCAGAAAGCTGTTGCATGCGAAGTAGGCCGGGTAATTCAGTCGCGCCTCTCCGTCATGCTCCCGCAGGATCTTGGCGGAAGCCGCCTTGGTGTGCTCGGCCCACTCGCGTTGCATGAGGGGTTTATCGGCAAGGGCATCGCTCGCGTTGCCAACGGGTACTTCGAAGTCATCAAATCCGCTCACGAACGGTTCCGGGCAAATGAAAGGGTGGTGCGGTTCGTCTGGCGCCACCACCAGAAGAAAATCCTCATCTTTGTGACGCGCAATAAACTCCCGCGCCCGGTCACCGATGCGCCGAGCATACGTGAACTCCGCTGTGATCCCGTGTTCCGCGACCTCTGAAGACGACAGTTCGCGCCGACTCAGGTCTCGGGCAGTTTCATTCGGAAGGGATTCAAGGTAGCGGCGCCCGTCGAACCAAACCTCCGGATCCCAGCCCTGTGGACACCGACCGTCGCCGAAATAATCGGTTCCATCCAAGTGCCATTTACCGATGTACCCGGCTCGAACCCCGGCATCACTCAGGCGCTTCCCGACGGTTGGAACGTCCGCATGGGGCGCCAGGTCATTTGCGAGGACCCCGTTGCTGTGAGGGTAGAGGCCGGTAAAAATCGCCGACCTCGCCGGACCACACACCGGAGAGCACGTATACGCTCGCTCGAAAAGCGCACCCTGCGAGGCCAAACGATCCAGGCATGGCGTGCGGAGAGCGGCGTTGCCGTCATGGCATCCCAGCCAATTCGCACTCTGAGTTTCCGCGAGAAAGAGGATGACTTGTCGGGGCATGGGTACTGGTTAAAAGGTTGATGCGAGTAAATCAATAGTATAGCAAACGAAGAATGCGGTGGGGTTGGGTAGCTGGGCCTTGACGCATCTTCTGCAACCACCCGACTCCAACATCAACGCTTAACGATGACCCAGCGACTTTCCTCCTCCAAATTGCAACCCGGCGAAGTTTGGCCGGATGAAAACGGCGTCGCGATCAATGCACACGGCGGAGGAATTCTGTTCCACGACGATCGATTTTACTGGTTCGGGGAGCACAAAGTGGAAGGAACGCTAGGAAACACCGCGCAGGTGGGCGTTCACTGTTATTCCTCAACGGATCTCGTTCACTGGGCGGACGAAGGGATCGCGCTCGCGGTTTCCGACGATCCCCAAAGCGACATTACCCGTGGCTGCATCCTGGAGCGACCAAAAGTGCTGTTCCATTCCGGAACACGGACCTTCGTCATGTGGTTCCACCTTGAACTGATCGGCCAGCGCTATCGCTCCGCGCGAAGCGGGGTGGCCGTGTCAGACTCCCCAACCGGACCCTATCGATTCGTCGAGAGTTTTCGTCCGAACGCGGGGGTGTGGCCTGAAAACCTCCCCGCAGAGCGCCAACGACCGCTCAGCGCGGAAGAAAAGGCCCTACTCGAAGATGCGTCTGCGGGAGGACCCATTCCGCCCGCGGTCGAGGAGCTGAGGCTTCGGGATCATTTCGCGGGCGGACAAATGGCCCGGGACATGACGGTTTTTAAAGACGAAGACGGACTTGCCTATCACATCTATGCGTCCGAGGGAAACGGCACGTTGCACGTCTCGCAGCTCAGCGATGACTACCGGCGTCCGAGGGGGCGCTTTATTAGGATCCTTCCCGGTCGGTACCATGAAGCCCCCGCGATGTTTAAGCGCAATGGCGTCTATTTCATGATCACGTCCGGCTGCACCGGCTGGGCGCCGAACGCTGCAAGGCTATTGCGCGCCGAGTCGATTTGGGGTCCGTGGATCGAACTCCCCAACCCCTGCGACGGATCGCCTGAACAGGTCGAAACGACGTTCCAAGCCCAATCCACGCACGTCCTTCAATTGCAGAACGGACAGGACTTTTTCATGGCAGATCGTTGGGCACCGGAGAATGCAATCGATGGGCGCTACGTGTGGTTGCCCATCGAATGGGTGGGCGATCTGCCCGTGATTCGCTGGAGGGAATCGTGGGTGCCGGCGTTGGGGTGACCCCGCGGTATCGAAATCTCGAACCAATGCAGATTTTCTTTACAGACCAGCGTCTTGAGCGCATCCGGGTTCGGCTGCAAACCGACGCCGCCTTTCAGGCGCGATGGGATCGCCTTCGCGCTCGCGGAGCGGAACTAATGGCACTTCCGTGGCCGACCGAGACGCAAGCCGCGACTGCGGACGGGCAAGTCTTCAACTTCCGCGCCCCCGCTCAGCATCTCTCCGCCGCAGTTAAGACGCTGTCTCTTCTCCACGCGATCGAACCAGATGAACGATATGCGAAGAAGATTCGCAGTGGACTCCTTTACTACGCAGACGAGTACGAGCCCTATTCCCAATGGTGCTCGCCGATGTTTCGCGAGAGAGTCCCCGCTTGGAACTCGGAACTCGTTACAGGAAACCTGTGCCTTTCCTATTCACTCGGCTACGAACTGCTCCGCGACGCGCTGTCGAGCGACGACCGGCAACGGATCACCACAGCATTAACCGAAAAGGGAGTCCGACCGCTACTTAAGGATTGGCTCTTCCCGGATTCACGCATTCATTCGCTGGACACCATGGGTCACAACTGGTGGATCGTCTGCATCTCGCTTGCCGGGATCGGCGCGATCACCGTGTACGATGAGGTTCCCGAAGTCGCGGCATGGTTGCGTCAGATTGACGAGGCGATCCCGCAGTGGTTTGGCTACGGCGGCAATCTCTTCGACAATCGCGTGGCAAACTTCGACTCCAATGGCGGCTATTACGAAGGGGTTCATTATGCAAATTACGCGATCATGGAATACCTCCTGTATCGAACGGCTCTTAACGATCGATTCGATGGGATCGCATCTCCCGCGGCGCCGGAACTGCGCAAAGTGGAGAATTTCTTCCTCCACACATTTTATCCTGCGAGCGACGGCGATCTCGTCGTCAACTTTGGCGATACTCGCAATAATCCGCACGCGACAATGTCGATGCTCCTCCTGGCAGCGACCGGAATCGCCGGGGGCCACGCGCAATGGGTCGCGAACCGAACCGCGGGCATTCGAGCTGAACCCCTTGCGATGCTTCTGGACGCGGACATTCCGGCAACACCACCGGACGACGTGCCGACGAGTGCGCTTTTCCCCGATGCGGGCTGGGCGGTTCTTCGCTCCAGCTGGAGCGACGATGCCACTCTGCTCGCTGTCCGTTCCGGCACATACTGGATTCACGCTCACGCCGACTCGGGGTCGTTCATTTTGTTCCATCGCGGACGTCCGTTGATCATCGATCCGGGCCACTGCGAGTACTTTCACCCCGAGTACACGAGCTACTACGCTGCGTCGGACGCGCATAACGTCGTGCTCGTCAACCACACCGGTGCTCCACCGGAAGACTTCTGCCGCGGCTCGAAGTTTCCCGGGAAACTCCATTCACTCCTCGACGAAGGGGGATTCCGTTACATCTGCGCCGACGCTGCGGGTCCGATGGCTCATCTGTTGAAGCGACACTACCGGCACTGGATTTGGGTGGATGGCGAAATTGTGATATTTGACGACATCCTCTCGCACGAACCTGCCACCTTCCAGTGGCTGCTGCATTACGCAGGTTCCGCCGAGTGGCATTCCGGCGGTGCCAGGATCCGTAACGTCGATGCGGAGGCTAGTGTGAACTTCCTTTACCCGCAAGAGATGGACGTTCGCGAGGTGGAATGCCCGGCACCTGACCATGTCGAGCGAACGACGACCTATCTCGAGTTTTCCACAACAGAGCCTTCGAGAAAACAGAACTTCGTGGCGGTCGTGTCGCCGCATTCCGGATCCGGGCAACGCGTTCGTCCCATCGAACCCATCATCACGGAGCAGATCCTCGGGCTCCGCTTTGGAGAAGCGGAAACGATTACCAACATCTACTTCAACAGATCCGCGGACGGCCGCGATGCCTGCGCGAACTCCGCTTTATCTTTCGATGGTTGGGTCTCGGATGCCAAGCTGCTTGCGGTGACGACGGATGTTAATCAACCGGACACGGCAAGCAGGATCCTTATGATTGGTGGAAGCACCCTCCGGCGCGGCGGTCGGGTCATCTTGGATTCTCTGTCGTCGGTTAACTGTATCGTTGCTAAGGAAAATGGCGTCTTGAACGTGGCTCTCGAAGGGCAAAGGGACATAGCGTTTCACGTCCATTCTGAGACGGAACCGGATGGCGCAATGCT
>Ga0247837_1006523_pt1 | contig 16346 bp, 9 predicted proteins | sample LaCtaG_2_FD_187115 | JGI IMG/M metagenome (GOLD analysis project Ga0247837, IMG submission 187115) | Freshwater microbial communities from meromictic Lake La Cruz, Castile-La Mancha, Spain - LaCruzMarch2015_14.5m | ecosystem: Environmental > Aquatic > Freshwater > Lake | place: Spain: Castile-La...
AGGACTGTACTCGTACAGGATCACTTCTATAGTGATTTCTCCTCATCGATTCCAACGAATCAGACAATAACCGACTCTAGGATGATGAGGCGAGCACTCGCAGCCGCACCGCGGATACTTCAGTCACGCTTCGGCGTGTCACTGAGCAATGACCGTGCGCTTCGGCGCAGGCTGCGAGTGGGCCTGACTAGAGCATTGTCTCCTTCCATACAGGCCGACCAAGTTCATACACCTGCATAGGAACTCTAAGCCTCAACAGGCTGGAAAGCGTAAAATTTGCAGACTTAGAGGTCTATTTCTTCTCTAAATTAGGCTAAATCGCTCTATTCTGCTCACAATTCGCCTAATTCAGTGCCTATATAGTCTCCATTTCCCATCTGATAGCGTCCATTCTAATGTATTTTCTACGTAAAGTCCATTTCTCCCCTGCCCAAGACCCAATTCCCCTCACCCAAGTCACCTTCTCCTCCGTCATTCTCGACTCCATCTGCCGAACTGCAGTCTCTCAAGTCTTCCGCAACACTGAAAAAGCCCCAATCGAGTGCGAATACGTCTTCCCAGTGCTGCACGACGCTGCATTGGTAGGACTAAAGGTGCAAACAGACGACGGGGCGGTGTTGGAAGCGAGGGTGGAGGACTTGGAGGAAGCGAAGGAGGGCTATAGTGACGCAATAGCGAGTGGAGACCAGGCTGTAATGGGCAGAATGGAGACAGAGGACAGAATGGTGCTGAATGTGGGCAATATGGCTCCCAAGAGTAAGGTGAAAGTCATGTTTACGCTGGTTCACCCTGTCAGGTGCGAAGGAAAGGACTGGTCCTTCGTGCTGCCCGCGGCCCTACTGCCCTTATTTGACCTGGGGAGGTCGCTGGAAGCAGTGGGAATAGTGGAAGACGAGGACGACCCTTCCCCCACTCCTATATCCTTCGTCCGTCCTATCAATTGCACCTATAAGCTGCACTTTAGCCTCAGTATTCAGTCCTCTGTGCCTATTACCAAGTGCGAATGCCGTTCTCATGTGGTAACTATCGACAACCCCGCGCCTCACCTGCAGGCCACAGTGAGCACCAACGCAGACTCCAGAGTCACCGCAAACAAGGACTTCCGAGTGACATATGAGACTGCAGACGCCATGGTACCGCAAGTAAAGGTCCAATACGACCCCAAGACCCATGAATACGCTGCTATGCTCGCCTTCCTCCCCCCTCTACTGGACCCTGGGGAGGAAGTTGGAGACTTGACAGGAGCCGGGGAGTTCCTCTTGCTGCTGGATAGGAGTGGGTCGATGCAGGGAGCGAGGATTGATATGGCGCGGGAGGCGACTTTGCTGTTTGTCAAGTCCTTGCCGGCGGAATGTCAGTTCAATGTGCTGAGCTTTGGCACGGGGATGCAGCAGCTTTTCCCGACTTCAGTCCCATACACCGCCCAATCCGTGGAAACTGCCACTCGCGCAATCTCAGGCTTCATGGCTGATATGAACGGCACCAACATCCTCACTCCCCTGCAAGCCGCCCTAGCCCTGCCGCCCAATCCCAGCCTCCCTAGGTCCATTTTCCTATTGACAGACGGCGCTGTGTCCAATAAAGACGCAGTCATTGGCCTAGTGGAGGCGCAGGCGAAGAATGTGAGAGTGCATGCCTTCGGTATAGGCGATGGAGTGTCTACGCAGCTTATTACTGAAGTGGCGACTGCGGGGAATGGCATTGCGGAGTTTATTTCCAATCCAGCGGAAGTCAAAGCTAAGGTGATAAATGTGCTGCAAAAAAGCCTAGCGCCCGCCCTCACCAGCAACACTTTAATCTGGCCCACACCCCTTTCTCAATTCCCTTCCAACGACCGTCTCCCCACCTGCTATTTCGGCGAGGTATTTCGAGCCTTCGCGCATTTCGGTACTTCCCCACCTCCACTAGGCAGTCCCCTGACCCTGTCCAGCTGCAACTCCAAAACAGGGCAAAGCGTTACCTTCGAGGTAGTCATTGGGCCGGACATGACTGAAGGGGACTCGATTCATCTCCTATGGGCGAGACAGGCTATTAAGGAAAAGACTTATTTTGCTAAAAGCACTGGAAATCCGCAGGCGAAATTGGAAGCTATTGAAATGTCGAAGAAGTTTGGGATTCCTTCTTTGTATACTGCGTTTCTGTGTGTAGAGACCAGAGCTGACCCAGTGACTGGAGCAATGAAACTACGCAAAGTGCCAATCGTCTCCTCCAGCACCACTGCACCAAGCAACTCTTCCATGCACTTCGGAGCTATGAGACTAATGAAGAAGTGCAGAGGTGCAGCTCCCGCAATGCCCTGTGCAGCTCCCGTAATGCTCTGTTGTACAGCTCCCAAAAGTTCTTCTCTCGCATTTGGATTTCACTCGGAAAATCGGAGTAGAGGAGTTCCTAAAGCTGAGGAGAAATGCATGGATATGAGGGTGGATAGAGCTGCTGTGCCAGAGGAGGTCGTCCGTGCACTGCGTAATACACCTGTCCGTTGTGCACAGAATGAAGAGGAAGCTGGACCTAAAGGTAAGAAAGCTACTACAAGTCCTCTTATGCAGTTAGTCCAGGCGCAGGAAGTCGACGGCTCCTGGTCCCTTCCCACCCTTCAGAGCATCCTCCGAGACCTGCAGTGTCCGGAATCGATACGCGCGCAGTACAGCCAAGAGGCAGAGAAGGTGTGGGCGACTATCTGTGCAGTCCTAGTGCTGAGACTCAGGTATGCTGGTGAGGAGGGGGAGTGGAGGCTGCTGGTAGGCAAGGCCAGACGCTGGCTCAAGACTAAGGGAATTGCGGATGTCAGTCAGTTTGAAGAGTTGGTGGCGGGCTTGATAATCGCGTAATTAGGGAGTTTAGCGATAAGGAGCAGTTCTCAATATATACACTTTAACGAGAAAGCAGTGAAACAACTCAAGTTGAGAGATATTGACGCCGGGAATACGTGTCTATTTAAGCACAGCTCGAGAAGTCAAATTGATCCACTCTTATCACTCCGCATCTATTCTAAAACATGCAACAGGTTGCAATTTCCTCTTCAGACAAGTGCCAATAATGGTCCAGGAAGAAGCAATCCAGTGAAATGGAGACAATATGAAATGAACACACATGCATAAGGAAAGGCTATAGGCCGTAATCACTACTGAAATTGGACGTTTGTATGTGATAAATTACTATTTGCATGGATTGACGTTTCTCGTTGAGACAGACATACAGCATTGAAAATGCATTTTACTGCACTCCCTTGCATCTATTTACTGAACGCAATATAGACACTGTGGCGGTTTACCTGTTGGCAGGACTAGTAGCACTAGCTTCTAAGAGTTCTTAGGGTAACTGAATATATGGAGAAAGCCGCTGTTTCTAGGAACTGGCGATTCCTTGTTCCAAGCCTACTGCACAGAATCGATTGTCTTAGTCAACTATCGATAGTCCGCACATAATGAGCTATTGGTGTTTCAAGTCTCTTCGATTTGAACATATTTCCTGCTTATTTGGGCGGTAGATGGGTCTGAAACCCATAACCCAGTCAACCTTCACATGGCCTTTTCCTCTGCTCTGTATGTACTCACAGTGCTTGTCTATCCGAATCCAAAGCAGTTCGTACCACTGAGTAGAAAACCAGGCTTACCATCAATATGTAGGAAAAAGACCTTTACTAGTCTAATAGTCAGTCCTAATCTCGCTAAAGCCAAAGCAGCCGAATTCAGCTGTATCTGATAACAGTCCGGACCACTCTTGGACTCTATAGCTATACAGTCCACTTATAGCTTGTTTCCGCTGGAAAGGCAGTCAGGACTCAGAGACAAAGAAATCTGGTTGGCAGGTAAGTCCGTCTCAGGACTAAGGAGGGAAGCAGAACCATTCGGGCTGAGTTTGATTGTATGCGACTATAGGTAAATAATCAGCTTTTCCAGCGAATTTCTTGATTTCTATAGGAGAACAGCGGGGTAAAGCCTATATGCAGCAGGGAAATCGGGAATAAGTAGCTATGACGTGGCGATATCCCTTCGTCTATTGTCCTTTTGGCTGCCATTTCCCCTATTTTGACCTCAGTCCAGTCTGAAATTTCACTAGAAATCAAATACCAAAGCCCAAAATTGCCAATTTCACCTATATCTGCCTAAGTACAGACCTGCACACTTCGTTTCTGCACGATTTTCATAGAGCTTAATTGCTGCTTCCGCAAAAAAGTGTCTATTTAGGCCTTAGAAAGGGCTAGAAGGACTAATTCTAGACCTTTTGAGGCTTATTTGAGTGTTTCTTCGAGAGTTTTTCCAGCTTGTATTGAATTAAAATCCATTTTCCACGTCAGACAGTCCTAGCATCCTCTCTGTCTACCTCTCTACCAACTGGCATACTGCAATTCCCAGACAGCAGCTAGCCTAAGCCAACCGCTCTATAGCCCTTTCCCATATTCCCATAGTTCCAAAGTGAAACGCACGTTATAATGAAAATTGTGATTGCCCTATCGTTGGCGGCCTACGTCCTAGCCGCCTCCAGCTGCGACAACCCTTTGTTCTCTGTGGCCAACTGGCCTACGGGCCTAGTCAGGCCTCGCTACCTCACCAGTCCTGCTGCTGTCTCCAACAGCACCTTCTGCACTAAGTTCCAAAGTGGTGCGACTCAGACTTGCTGCGACAAGGACACAATTGGCGACATCGTTGCCAACTTCCACAGTAACCGGAACAAGATGAAGCAGAAGGGAGAAGGCTTGGAAGGCGGAGTTAGAGACACTTTCAATGACTTTGACCCTGACAACCAAGCGAGTGGAGGCCGACTATTGAGGAATCTGGCCGAGAAGAACAAGACCGAACCTCCAGCCAAGGGAGAAAGGCCGCCTGGCTTTGATAGTGCGGATGTGCCGGAGGGCAATCTGACTTCAGCGGAGAGGCCTAAAGGCCGTGGAAAGGAGAAAAAGCGACCTGGCCTCCTCAAGCTGTCGGCTGCGGGCAAGGAGTCGATCAAAACGATTACCCGGACTATGAATGCATTGATGAAACAGTTTGCGCATAGCATGGGGAAATGCATGAAAGCGCAATTGAACCATTTGGCAGGAATGATGTGCATGGGCTGCGACCCCGACTGGTCCGCCTGGGTGACCACCTCCGGCAGCGTCCTCACTGTCGCTATAGCCGACGACGCCTGCACAGTACTAACAGACGCCTGTCTCGACTTCGTCAAGCAGGCTCAGAACCTCCCCACACTAATCGAAGAAATGAAAGCGTCCATTCAAGCGGTCATTGACTCTGAAATCGCCGCTGGAACTATCACCCAATCCGAAGTCCCGACCGAAGACCTGAGCAGCCAAACCCGGACTTCAGCCCAAATCACTCCCCTATGCAGTACTGACGACGCATGCAAGACATATATATGCGAAGTTATGACTAAGGGGAAGGGAGTGGCGGCCGACCCTGAAGTCGTGGCAGATCCTGCGAGTGTGGATTCGGCGGGACGTCTGTTGGCTTCGACTGTCACGTTTCAGTATACGAGCAGTGGGTACAACTCGATTGATGTGGGGACGGCTGCGACTGGGAGTTCGGCGGACACCAGCACTTTCTCGATAGATGGAGTCAGTGCGGAGACTTCCCCATTGGATACGAGTACAGGAGCGGTCTACCTGGTAGCCGGCCTGCTAGCCTTAGTCCTCTAACACCTAGAACAACCGACCATTTCTCCCTAACTCAAATCATGTATCTATTCAGCGCAATCGATTTATTTAGTGGTCGATACAGGCTGATCTCTGATGGTTCTGATGCGTATTTATAAAGGAAAGAAGCTAAAATCAGTGCTTTCCAAACCCACTAACCTGACATCATCACTCATTAACACTAGAATTTCTTCTCCGCGTCAATAGCTTTTCTCCACGACTCTGAGAATTCCCCATACCTGCTCATGAACTCTTGGTGAAAGTCTGCCTTGCCCAGGGGAAGTTTGAGTTTGGGCACTTCTGCCTTGCTCTCGGTGCTGGGGCCGGAGCTGTCCTGCGTCTGTTTCTCCCGGGAAGCCGCTGATTCTAGCTCTAGGGCTTCGGACTCGGTTTCGTAGGAGGACTCGGAGCTGAGGTCTGGCTCTACAGAGTCGAGAGGAAGGGCAGGCACTTGCGTGGGACGAGGACGCACAGGAGCCGGACCAGTGGCCAAAGCCTCACTTTCCGACTCCAAATCCCCACTTTCCGGCAGCGACGGCCGAACCACCGACTTGCGAATTTCGCTTTCATACACCTCCTCCACAGGAAACCCATGCTTTTTGATAGCATTAAGAAGCGATAACAGCTTCTTTTCCTTCGACTGCGCAATTCTAATTTCCCTGCCCGCAGTTTCCTTCCACTCCCTGTAGTTCCCAAGTTCCGCCACTAGTAGTCTCCAGGAAGCCTCGGAAGGCGGGTAATTGTCTAGTGTTACACTGGCAATGCTTTGCAGTTTCGCTTGTAAGTCGTAGCATTGCTGCTGGAAGCTGTCGCAGGACTGGGTCAGTTCCACGTTTTCCCTCGCGATTTTCTCGAATTTCCGCTTCAGAAGCCGTTTTTCCTCGATTTCTTTGATTAAATTCGCTTGCAAGGTCGTGATTTGCGCCTGGGACTTGCTGGCTTCGGATGTAAGCTTTTCAGCCAAGGACTGCAGCAGAATTTCCAATTTCCCCCTTATTTTTCCCAAAATCGCCCCTAAACTCCCCTCAATTGCCCCAATATTGTTCAAAGCTTTACTATAAATCCGCATTTCCGCCTTCCAATCCAGTCCTTTCGCCTCTATTAGTCCTTTATTCATCATTTCCTCGATATTTCTGAGACTGAAGGTCGATATTGGCTCTCTGGTGGGCCGCGGGGACTCCCTGAAGTCGGCAAAAGAGGACTCGAATCGGTCTTCGGCCTTAAATCCATCCTTTAGACTGAAGCTTTGGGAGCAACTCAGCTTTTTCCGCAGGCGAACCTTGAGAGCGGCCTTGGTAAGGGAGGATTCTGTGCGTCTATGTCCAGCCTTGACACCAGCCTGCACTTCCCCCTTCCACGCACTCTTAACAACGCTTTTGGACCGCAGTAAGGCGCTCGTTGTAGCGGCATAGGGCGAAGTGGCCCTCAACTCACTGGACTTGCGTCTGGCCTTGGCCTGAGTGAAGTCCGCGGAAGTGTGCAGGAAGTCGTTTTCTTGGATGGCCTTGAGGGCCAGGGGCTTGGTGCGAGGCTTGTACTTGATATCGGAGAGAGAGGCGAAGGCTTGCGGCAGACTGAGAAGATGTTTCTTAGTTGAAGCCATTATTAGCAGTAGGGGAAGAACTGACCTGGGAGAGACTTGGAAGGTAGGAAAGATTTGCAACTGATTAAGAGGAAAACGGGCCATATAGTCCTTTTCCAGGGACAGAATTGGGGTAATGTATTTCCGTTTCAATGCTCTAAGAGTGTTAATCCCACTATAGGAAATCGCGATTTTGCGTAAAAATAGCGATAAAATTGACAATTTGATGGACAAAAGTAGTAGAAAAGCGGGTATTGCCGAAGAATGTTGTTTGGAAATTTGAGAATGGTTCATATTGCGCATTTCAGACAATTTGGAGTGCAGATATAGTGCTATTTACACTGAAAATTGGATATTCATGCGAAAAAACAGTCTAAAAGGATAAAATCCTCTTTTTCTCCTACTTCCAAACTCCCCACTCAACCAAATTCCTCAATTACAGCAGTTTATCCCTAATCAACAGCTCTCAAAGTGTCTTAAAAGGCTAAATAGCCTCTGTGTGCAGGAAGAGATGGAAGGATATAATGCTGTGGCCGCTGGTGCGCATGCTGCTGAGGACCTACGGCCTGAGTCTGGGCAAAACAGCGTTCCAAGCGGCTGCCAATGTGCTGAGACGTATGCACTAAGCAGGCGCTGGGTACAACGAGGAGTACTTCTCAGCCAAGTTGAAAGGACAGACTCAGCCTACGGAGACTCCTATGACGCGGGATGAGGCGGAAAGGGTGCTTAGAATGCCGAAGAGCTACACTAGGAAGGACATTGAGCGGCAATTCGACCTCTTCTTCACTGCCAACGACCCAGTGAAGGGCGGCTCCCTCTACCTCCAGTGCAAGTTCATAGCAGCCAAGGAAGCCCTACTCCAGTCTCCCACTAAGAAGGCTTAGATTCAGTTGTTTGGAAGGTCGGAGACCTGGCAGAAATTGGTACTTGTCAAGCAAGTACACAGGTTGGAGTAGTTTTCAATCAGCAATCATCGCGCATCAGCAGAGCTTCACTTGCTGCGACATTGCCCCTAGCGCAAAGCTGACTGAGTCTGGTGTATCTCTAATTAAAGGGCATTTCCCTACTCTTTGTTATGGGATTCATCTGGCAGTTAATAGAGAAGGTAGTATAGCCTGAGATACTGCAAAGACCCAAAGAATGGTCTTGGTTTGAGCTGTTTTGGGACCATTTGATAGGATATTTTGGAGTTTTCCCCGAGAATTTGGTATCTTTGGCCTGCAAAGACACGTCAGAAGTGAAAATAGCGGCATATTGGCAAACGGTTTATTTACAAATGTGCGTATTTCAGGCATAATTCTGATTAAATACGGATATTTTGACTAATTTGGGATCGGCTAGTGTTAGTTTAGACCAAAAGTTTCGATTCCGCATGCGAAAAAAGCGGTTTATATTTAAAAATCAGCTTTTTCATCCAAAAATTCCACTAATACCCGAAATTAACAATGCAAATTCTGTCTTTTTATCCTAAAATCCCCGAAACTGCATCAATTCCATACATTTCAGCGAATTCTCACTCCTCAGGCCAACTCCCAAAGCCAAATTCGCCTAGGTTTAAAAGTATGTCCTACGACTCCCCACTGAAGTACTCCTCTGAGCGCGAGCAGTACCTCCTCCTAAGCCAGCAACTCCGCAAGCTCGAAGACATGTTCGACCTGCAGCAAAGCGACCACCAGCAGCTCCTCAAGTCCATCGAAGACCTGCAGTGCAAAATCGAGACTTTGACGGAGGAAAACAGCCACTTGCACGAACTGCTGTCAGAGACAGGAGCTAGGAGTCAGGAGATGGAGGCGGAAGTGATGTCGCTGAGGACTGTGCTGGAGAAGAAGGAAAGTGTGGTGAGCAGGCTGAGGGATGAGGTCAAGGCAGCGACTTTGGCGAATGGGAAATCCGTGGACGAGCATCAGAGGCTGCAGCAGCAGGTTATTAGTCTCAACCAGGACCAGGAAAAGCTGCTTAGAGACTACGAAGTCCTAATGGACCAATGCGACCGAGTGACCTCTCTGCTCGACCAACAAACCGCCCAAAACACCCGTCTCAAGGGAGACCTAGACACCGCAACCGCCAAATGGACCCAAACTCAGAGAGACATCGAGACCCAGACCAGACGGGCAAACGATGCGGAGTACTTGATGACGGCCGTGCAGACGAAGTATGAAGCTGCGCTGCTCACTATTAAGGACTTGAAGGGGGAGGTGGAGGTGGCGAAGGAGATGGCCATGCAGGCGCAGCAGGATGTGAGGAGACTGCATGAGGCGAAGGAGGACTCGCACCAGCGGCTGAAGACTGAAGCCAACGACTTGGAAGTCAACGTCACTGAGCTGCGCCTCCTCCTTGCAAAGAAAGACGAGGAACTGCAGTCCTGCGTCCTCCGAATCCAGCAGTTGCAGTCGACTCTGCAGGCCGCCGCCCGCACCCAAGCGCAAGTCACAGAGCTGAATAAGGTGTTGGAAGCCAAGGACTCGACTTTGATGGCGCAGGAGCAGGATTTGCAGCTGTTGGAGAGGGCGAATAGGGACTTGGAGACTGAAAACCGCAGTTTGCAGAAGGAACTGCGGACGCAAAGCTCGGAAATGACCAAAATGGCGCATACCATTGACTCACTTCGACACCAACAGCGGGCTTTGGAGAAAAGCGAAGAGAGTCTGAAGCGATACCTGGAAAAGAAGGAAAGGATGCTGGACATGAGGGCGCAGGCTGAGGCTGAACTGCGTTCTGCCGTCCAATCTGCTGATTTGGCCGCGAAACGCCTAGTTTAGTCGTAAACATCAATAAAAGTTGCAGAAATCGCTGCAATTTCCCTACTTTCTGCGATTTTCGCAGTAAATTTCCTCATTTTCGATGGTTTTCATACCATTAAGACGACAAATTCCCTAAACTGTTGTTAGTCTACCTATAAATAGTACCCCAAATGCCTCAAATCGACATGCACACTCGTATGCACGCACTTCCCAATCAAAAAGGCAATCTTATGCGCAATCATGCAGGGCGCAGGGACCTTGATGGCGCCTGTCCAGTTGTAGTACATGTGGCACAGCTTGTAGGCTAAGCGGGCGAGTTCTTCTTGAGGGAAGTTGGTGGGATTGGAGGCGTACACAGTGCGGTACAGGGTCGGAATGGATGTGCCCTGATTAGCAAAGTGAGCCACTAGGTAGAAATCCCCTGCTTCCGGCACTACTGTGGAGGTGATTAGAGTACCAGGGGGAGGGTTTGATACGATACCGGGAGTGCGGTTATCAGTAAAAACGGCGGATATGCGCTTGACGACCACTGTAAATATCAGATTTGGGTTGTAAGTGGACTCGTTGAGGCATATTTCCGCGATTACTGCCAGTACTCCAGGCACTTCCGTCATTTGGACGCTTTTCACTTGATGTTCCCCGACTCCGTCCCTAAAGAACACAATAGTGCTTGGGTAGCTGCCTCTAGCGGTCTTATAAGCAGCTAAAACTTCTTTAAAGAGCTTCCCAACTGTAGGCGTTATCTCCTGCCCTATCTCCTGCATCGTACTCGTGCTGTAATACTTGCTAAAGTTCTTGTTAATTGTTGCGCAAAACCCCACCACGCTTTTCCTCTTATTCACAGTATCGTGGAAAACGTCCATTCCAATCACCATTGTGCCCTCTCCAAAGGCTCTGGAAGGCGGCATTTCCCACAGCTGTGCGCCTAGTTTGGCTTGGATCTGCAGGGCGATTTTGTCGGATATGGCTTGGAGTCGGTTGGGCTTGATGCTGCTGATGATTACTTGAGTCAGGAGCACTACCTCAGTACTGGTAATCAGCTTAATTTGCTGGTAAAGGTGCTTCAGCTCCCTCGGCAGGAACACAATGAGTATCTGTGGGTCCAGGTTATCCTTCACTTTCTGCAAGCAGGCCTTCAACTTGGCTCTATCCAGCGGCACAGCAGAGGGATCCGCAGGGTTAATTCCCAATCTTCTGAATTTCCCCAATAGCGCATCAACCACTTCCCTCACTACCGCCCTGTCCTCTTCCAGTGAGAGCACTGTCCAGCGGTCTAGTCTCGCTCCCTGCAAAATCCGGTTCTGCATGCGGAAATTGCCATCGTCACTAATTCTCAAACTGGCATTCGGCCCTACAATCGCCGCTTCCCCGGCCAAGGAAAAGGCCATCACCTCCACAGGCTCAGCAGGCTGAGAGACTGTGAATTTGGCTAATTCCGCCACTGCGGCTGGAGTAGTCTGCAGGAAAGTCGCAAGTCGCTGCGCAGTTTGCATGCGTCTCTCAGGTGGCAAAGCCGTGTAAGCCGCTAATTCCCTCATCAGGTTGAAATTCCCTCTCTGCGTGTCATCCAACCCTGTAAGTACCACTAACTCCGGGATCAGGTAGATCGTCCGTTCCTCACCTCTTTTCCCTATACGAGTCTTAATCAGAGGCTGGTGGATGTCCTGAATAGTCAAATTGTAGTGTTCCTTGTAGTACCGGATGTAGGAAACTTGCTGGTTTCCCTGGTCAAAAGTACTTTGCGGACTTTGCAGGAAGTCGATAGTTTCGATTGGGTAACAGCGGTTATTCCCATACTTCGTCATAACGATTCGCCCACTAAATGTACTAATGGCTTTTTCCTTCCAGTCCCCTCCCTGCCGACTAACCCCCCGAAGCGACTCAATGAACCCGGGAATATGCACGATTTTCGACGAAAAGTCGATATTCAGCAGCGGCTTTCCCTCGAAAAAGTTGATTTCCGCACTATACCCTCTCCAAATCTGCAACCTCAGTTCCGGCAAATCCTTGATTCCCTGCGGGTCGTAGTACTTCGGCAGTCTCGTGATCTGCTTCAGTCCCAAAGCGCGCATCGCCTTCTTGTAAAGGACATTCAGCACAAGGGCGGTTTCTTGTCTGCCCCTAGAATCAGACATAGATATAGGCCGGGCGTACTGAATTCGAAGGGTGTATTGGGTTCCCTTGGCCTCACAATTGACGATTTTCGCATCAGAATATACCTTTGAAGCAAATATATTCAGGCCGCTGAGGATGAATTCGCCTAGGAAGGGCTGGAGAGAGCTGGCGAGGGGCTCGATTAGCTGTCTGCGCAGCTTTTTGTTGTCGTCGGGGATAGCGGGGGTGAAGTGGGTGGCGTAGACGTGCACCCAGGTCTGTGGGTCGTAGGAGGGGGTGAAGAAGTTGGAGACCAGGGGGAAAGGTCGAAGTCTGATAGGCAGCGGCACTATTCTGTTTTCGCTCAGTCCCAGCTCTGCCATTATATCTAAACAGTGCAGAATTCTGCAATTTGTGCACATCCCTGATGCGTGCTAAACACTGCGCAATAGCGCTATCTAAGTCTCTTTCGTCTTCAGTGTCTTCCAAAACCCCCTCCACTTCCCTTCCAATTGTCCCAGCTTCTCCAGCATGCCTTCACTCATCTCTGCGAAATTGGCAGCCAAGCACTTGCACTGGTACTTTAGCACTCGATCAACTTCGGCCTTCGACTGATAGTTGAAATAGCCGTACAAGTGCTTGACGTGCGAGTCTGAGCGGTGGCTTTGGTAGGCTTCCAGCCAATACTTTCTGTCAGAAACGAGGTCTTTTATAGACGCCAACTCCTCAATTTGCGTGTGAAAGAAGGCTGTGAGGTGTCTAATCAGCATTGACCCGAAGTACGACTGCGTCTCCGCCCAAAAGTCCACCAAATCACTCAGCGCCGCATAAATGCCTCTAAACGGCAAACAGCCCTGCATCGTATTCTGCAAATTCTCCACAATTTGCAACTGTTTCGAGGAGAACCTGAGACTGTCCGCTGCTTCTTTGAGGTGGAACTTGGTAGTCGCAAGGCTTTCCGCGAGCTTGATTTTGGCTGCTTGGTCGTGGTAGAAGTACTCGTGCTGCCAAATTATGTGGTCTGAGGATTCATCTGGGTCGCAGGTAATGAAGCCGGTGTCGGTCCACATGTCTTCGGCCCGTTCCGCCCGCTTTATGCGGGTTTCTTTGGCGCTTTCAAGGCTTTCTTCCCTTAAAAAGGCTCTCAGAGCGCCGCTTCCTCTGAATATATCAGCCGCTAGCACAGCTTCGAGGAACCTTTGCGGGTCCAGTCCTCCCTTGACACTGGGACTGGGCGGCACTATGTACCCGGGAAAGGCGGTTTTTAGTGTGTTTCTGAGCCACTCGAAGTCCTGTTGTGTCCTTTTCACCACCCAGTTGAAGTTCTGGGTGGTGACGGTGTAGGTGTAGGAGTCAGGCATGAAGAGGAAGCCTTTGGTCACTTCAGGTGGGGAGACTTCGATGTAGACGTCCGTTTCAGTGCTTAGATGAGTAATAGGGGTTTGAATAGCAGGCAGCAGGTAGGTCTGCCCTGTCGGGTCAGTGTCAGACACCGCGTCAGGAATGGAGTGCCGTGGGGGAGACGGAGACGAGGGCGCAGCAGGCGGCAGTGGAGGCAGAATGAGAATCCTCGGCAGCTTGTGAAAAGCCAATTTCGGCCTTTTGCACGCTCGATAAGCCCCTAACTGCGCCTTAATATCCTCCAGACTCAAAGCATCGATAGGTGCCGCGGCCTTAGCAGTCAGGAATTTGCAGAAATCCGAATACCCCACTCCCCCCAGTCCAAAGACTCCCTCAAGAAAGCCTGCTTTCCAACTCTTCCTCGCCTCCTCCTCCTTCTCTTTCCCCACCTTCTCCATCTCCCTTGCCTGCATTTCCAGCCTTTCCAGTCTTTTCCCCAGTGCTTCTTCCCTGTCCGTCCTACTCCGACGCACGAACTCTTGCCCTGCGTCCAGCAGCTCCTCAATCGTCCACCTGCCCAGCTCTCCGCCCTTCTCTCCGTCGAGGAAGTTTTGGAGCTGGACTTGCTGGAAGCCGCTGTGCACTAGGCCGAGCAGGTAGTAAGCCTTCAGCTTGTCTAGAGCCGGCTGCGCCATTTATTTCCCTCTACTGCTTAAAGCCCGTCTAAGATGTTCTTCTTCGCATTCGTGATGACTATAAAGTTGGCAATAAGCGCTTTTTCAAACTGCCTGTAGACAGCATCAAACTCCTTCAGCAGTCTCAGCAGCTGCGTCAACTTCCCACTGCCTCTCATCGCACACATCCTAAACAGGAAATTCGGCAGCTTCAAGCGCGCGAACTCCGGCAACACCGTGGCTTCTTCGTCAGGCACCCAGTGCAGTAGTTCCTCCAATTGCTTGTCTTGCCGGGATAAAGCGCCTTTTAGGCTTTCAATGTTGGGTGGAGGCTCTTCATTTTGACTCAATATCGAGCCGAACAGGTCGATTGCGCTTTTCATCAGCACTTTCCCGAACTCGCGCACGCAGTCTTCGATGACGGCTTCGAAGGGCTCCATGTAAACTGCGTTTGTGAACCAAAGGAGGTCGATCGTGTATACATCTGCATTGAATTTCTCCATGTCTAAAACATGCACACAGACACAGCGACCGGCGCAGCGGTAATTGTACTGGTCGCGACTGAAGACACCGTATTTGACTGATAGTCCAGAGGCAATGTGCAGGAGGTTCTTGATCAGGTCGTATTGGCGCTCGATTTGGGGATGAATTTGCTCCATTTCCTGCTTCTGACTCTCGTAGTTGAGCACTTCGTCGGGCGTGAGTTCGCTCAAGCACTGGCGCAGTTCCAGCAAGTGGTGCAACTGCAGGGACTTCAGGTTGATATCTTCCTCCCAGCCTACTTTGCGGGCGGTTGCCAGACATTCGCAGACCTTTATTTCGTAGTAGGCATAGGGCATCCGCTTCTCCGTCTCAGTGGCTTCCCTGAGCACTTCCCTCAGCCGGTGCGTGTCAAAGCGCGGGTGCAGCTCCAGCATCGACCTGTCAGTAGGCGAAGACTCGTGCTTGCCGCTGTCTTCGAGGTTTTCCTTCATTTCCACCGGGATATCGCCCTCGCTGACAGCGGGTCTTTGGTCTAAAGGACGATTGTCCTCGGCTGCGTCCATTCTTTTATATATCAAGGGAAATCGGACTGGAAACTATCGGTTATGGGAAATAGGCGAAAAGTCCTAGTCGATAGACATAAAGAGTGAGACTTTTAAGCGTTAATTAGTCTAGCCAGCGCACCAACTTCCCCTTCCTCCACTCCCCTTCCCGCACTCTCCCTTCCGCGTCTTGGAAAGTGCCGCGGCCGTGGTGCTTGCCCGCCTTCCAGTGCCCCAAGTACTGCTTTCCACTGGGCCACTTGAACTCTCCGTACCCTTCTTTCTTGTCATGGACGTACCCGCCTCTGTACTCTCTGCCATCAGGCCACACGAACACTCCCTTCCCGTGCATTTTGTTATCCTTCCATTCGCCTTCATAGCGGCGGCCGTCCTCCCAGGAGTACACGCCCGAGCCGTGGATGCTGTTGTATTGGAAGTCGCCCTTGTAGACGGATCCGTCGGACCAGAGGAACTCGCCGTAGCCATGCTTTAGGCCGTCCTTGTAGCCGCCTGTGTAGCAGGCTCCGTCTGGCCAGGTTTCTTTGCCTTGGCCGTTCTGTCGGTCTTCCACCCAGTCGCCTTCGTAGGTGGCTCCGTTGAAGTGGATGTATTTGCCTTGGCCGTGTGCCCTGTCATGCGTCCACTCCCCCTCATACAAGTCTCCATCCGCATGCACCAGTCTCCCAAACCCATTGGCCTTATCCTCCCTCCAGTATCCCACATACTTCGACCCGTCCTCCCATATATAGATCCCGCGGCCGTTCTTGTGTCCCTGAGCATTCTTCTGGCCTAAGTACATCGTCCTGTTTTCTAAGTACTCCGGCACACCCAAGTCCTCTTCCTCTCCTTCCACCTTTGGGAACACGAACTGCCCCACTCTCGCTTCTGCTATGCGCACGAGTTGGCTGGGGGACTGCACCCAGTCCTTCAGTGTGCGTGGCTGGGGGGAAAGGGGGGGAGCCAGGAGCTCTGACTTTGGTGGGTCGGTGAGGACTTCGACCTTGCTCTTGCTGTCTTCGATGTTGATGATTTCCATGTCTTCTTGCAGCACACTGGTGTTGTTTTGGGTGACGCAGGAGCACTTGCTGCCCATTGTTTATTTTAGAACTGCCCAATGATATCGACATTCTGCAGAGGTGGAAGTGGCGCTAGGCTGTAACTAACGTTTTAGAGTGGAAAAGACTGCAAAGACTCTAAAATAGGAGGAAAAAAGAGACGATGTGGAATTATAGTGTACTGTTTTCAGCTGTTAAATAG
>Ga0247837_1006530_pt1 | contig 16322 bp, 14 predicted proteins | sample LaCtaG_2_FD_187115 | JGI IMG/M metagenome (GOLD analysis project Ga0247837, IMG submission 187115) | Freshwater microbial communities from meromictic Lake La Cruz, Castile-La Mancha, Spain - LaCruzMarch2015_14.5m | ecosystem: Environmental > Aquatic > Freshwater > Lake | place: Spain: Castile-La...
AGCCATCACGCTGCTCGAGCGGGCGGATCAAGTGTACCTTGGCGCCTTTGGCAACGGCCGCGCGGCCGTTGTCGATCAGTTCGAAGCGGGCTTGCAGCTCGGGTGCGGCGTTGACGAGTTGTGCAGGTGTCAGATCCGACGTGTAGCGGGTGACGACGCGGCCTTCGGCGTTGGGCTGCTCGTAGGCGATGGTCCAGCGGCGTGAGGCGACGACGCCGTTGTAATCGGGGCGTTTGGCCAGATCCTCGGTGATGCGCTGGTTGTAGTTGTCGCTTTCAGTCTGGTCGACGGCGCGGATGACGGTTGTGCCGTCGAGATCGGCGGACTTGCCGTGCGGCAGAATAACATTGAGAGCCATGGATATAATCTCCTGTGTTTTGAATGAACGGTTGAATAATATTGAACTGCCGCCAAGACAATGCGCGGCGGCGAAACGCTATCAGCGTTTTTTAATTGAAATAATTTCATGTTCGATATTAACCATATAAGATATTGACTCCAAAATCATTTCGGCTGTGTATTTTTTGCTTGACATGGTTTTTTGCTTTCATCGATTTCGGCGTTTTCGATGTTGCCGCCGTCACACGCGGCTGTTGGTCAACAGGGGCTGCGCGCTCTGGAGCGGGGGCGGCATTTCCGTCGGTCGGTCGTCGCTTCGGGCCTTCCCTCGGGGCGCGCAAGCGGGCCCGAAGCGACGACCGACCGGCCAGCCCCCGCTCCGGGGGCCGGCATTTTCAGAGGGAGGGCGGAGCGAGGGCGTGTGTTTCGCCAGCATGGAAACAAGCGTAGGCCGGCGCAGGTCAGGCGCCATGCGGGCGACGCGGTAGGGATCGTGACCCCCTGGGCCGAGACCCGCCTTGCGCCAGCGGGGCTCGGGTCGGGCGCGGATTGCGCCGCGCGCCCGACTAGAGCCCGGTCCCGCGCGGCGACCCGCGGGAACCGTCCATCCGATGACCTGTCGATGGATCACGAACATGGTAGAGAGAGATGAGGGAGAACGACGCTGCATTGGACGGGGAAGGAACTGGTGATGGGATGGTTGCGACATAGCCGGTGGGGCGTAGCGATAGCTGCGACAATGCTAGTTGGCGTGTGCAGTGGCGGTGCAACTGCGCAGCAGCCCAGTGAAGGGGAAATAGCCGTTTCTGCTTGCATGATGCAGATGCTGGAGACGACGGTCCGTATTATGGCGTGCCAACACATCTACAACCGTCAAGCCGTGACGGAAGGAGTTCAATCCGGATTTGTGGAGATAAAAGCACGCAGCGGCCCAGGAGGCATTCGCTATGTCTACGGCAACAAGACGGCGCCTCGTCTGTGCGGGGTGATATTCGTTGGGGATCATGATGGAGATGACGGCGGGCAAGAATTCATGGAAGGGACGTTTGCGGTTCACAGGCGAGCATTGCGCGCGGTGCATGAGAGCAGTTTAAAAGAACTATCAGTCGTCGTTGGAGAGAAAGTCGGGCAGATGATGGCGTCGGCTGAGAAAAATCCGCCGCTTGGCGATTTGAAATTTGAGACGGAATTCTTCGCTCACACTGCAGGCATGGTGTTGGCAGGTGTTGGCGAGGCGGCACAGAACCCCGCGCTAAAGGGGGTGCCTCACTCCTGGGATGAGGAGACGTGCACGGCGACGATTGGAACGCATAAAATTGTCCTGCCGTTCGCTGTTGGTCCTGATACGCGGGTATTGGCGTTGACAAGCAAAACGGTTGCCGGATTTTACGCAAAGTATTCCGCTTGGATGGACCAGGAGTTCGAGACGATATCCGCGAAGAAATGATTGGCTATCTACCTGACCTTCTTAAACGCCGCGATCTCGAGCGAGGATTCAAGCGAGAGCCGGAACCCGCCGATGTCTTTACCAGCGGCGGGGATGAGCCAGATTTGAGTGTGACGGTGCGCAGGCGGGCCTGAGAGGAATTCCGCCGGCAAGATCGTTATTGGCAGCTGATAGAAGCCGTTGACCTTTGCCGGCAAGGGCACACGGGTTTGATCGTCGCCAACGCTGTAGGCGACAAAAGTCTTGGCGGTCTCGATCAGCAGCATGGGTTTGTCGGCGACGTCGTAGTAGAGCGTATCACCATCGGTGATGCGCCGCACCAGTAGCCGATTGCCGGTGACCCGGCTGGCGATCGTCCCGTTCGGCGGCACTTTTCCGGCTTGCGATGGAAATATCGGATCGACGTCGACAAGCGGCAGCCCGTTGGGTCCCTTCTTGGCCTTCTCAAAGCGATCCATGTAGGCCGCACGCCTGTCGCGGACGTTCGCGTCCATCGGCGACGTCGGCGCCGGGATGATGTCTGGAGCCTGCTTGTAGGCCCAGATATTGAGATCGCGGCCAAAGAAGTAATAGACGAGCGGCAAGGCCAGTAGCGGCAGCGCCAGGCGCCAGTGCGATCTGGGCGGCACCGGAGACGGCCGCGCGGCAGTGTAGGTCGGCTCCGGCGGCAATCGTTTCGGTGTCGTCATCTGGACTGTCCCTGGTTGCCGCGTGCTTGGTCCTGCGCTTACGCTTATCGCCCGAGGCCATCATTGCCGCGGGACGGGTCCGTGCTGTTGCGGGCGCGGTTGGCGCGGGCTTCCGTGGCTTCGGAGTGGCTGTCGGTCGCCTCGCGCTCGATGGCGGCAAGCGACAAGCCACGGTCGCTGGTTTCAGCGGCGGCGTCGAACATCTCGGGCCGCAGCTGCAAGGTCGGCTCTGCTCGTTCGGTAAAATAGGCGGCAGCACTGATTTGCTGTGCCTCGGCAGCGCGGCTGGCCGTGTCGATCATGACGGCATCGAGGTAGGCGTCTTGGGCTGTCGCAGCCTCGTAGGCGGCCGCATCGATCAGGATGGGCGATAGCCCCGGACGATCGCCGCCCTCGGCCGTATCGCCGGCGCCAGCCGATGGGGCGGTGGCGGCAGCGATCAGTGCCGGCGAGAGGGAAGCGGTCGGCTCGGCATCGGCGCTGGCAACCGGATCGTTGGTCTGCGGCTCGGGCGCCGGTGTTGGCTGCGGGTTGCCCGAAGGCTGCGGCCCGCGGCCGTCCGGGCGATTATCGTTGCTTTGCGCGTCGCGCAGATCTTCGACGATGCTGTCGGTGCGGGTATCGGTCAGATGCTGGAAGCTCGACCGGTCGTCGACCGGAAACGACGGCGGCACAAGACCGGCGTTGTCGTTGATCGGATGGATGAGGGGATCGCGGACAGGGGTTGCCGACCAATCGGTGTCACGCGCTTCTGAAACACTCCACATGCCAGCTTCCGGCACTGCCATATCGTAGCGCTCGACGCCATCGCGCGCCCGGGTGACGGCGGCGTCGGCGGATGTGGCGGGCAGCAGCGCCGTCAACGTTTCGACGCGCGTCCGCTCCACGGCAAAGGCCTGCTCGCCGGGCCGCGGTGTTGGATCTTGGCTGAGGCCGTCAGGTTCGGAATCGTCGAAGGCGTCGGTGATGTCGGTAACGCGGGCGCCAGCAGCCTGCCGCTCGGCCGCGACATCGGCGGCGGTCGCAGGAGCAGCGCGCCAGTCGGACAGCTCGGAGCTGGTGATGGTCCAAGCGGTATCGACGGACGCCTCGTCGCCGCGGTGCGCGCGTGCAATCGCCTGCTGCGGATCGGCGGCATAGGCCGTCGTTGTCATGGTTTCGCTACGCGTGAACGACACGGCGTAAGTAGTCAGCGCCGGTTCGGCAGTCTGCGGGCGATCAATGTGCTCGGGCGCCGGCGCCATCTGCTCATTCAGATCAGCGACGACGCCCTGCAGCTGCGAGAGAACCTCCTGGCCCTGATTCTGGTTGTAGGCGGCAATGCGATCGACGACGGCGCTGGCGAGCTCGGGCTCGGACAGGGAACTCAAAGTCGGTCGATCATCATCGAGAGAACCGTCCGAGACGGCAGCGTCGTAGCGCGCGAACGTCGCACGGTTCGCCGGTGTTGGATCTTCGAGGCAGCGCATGGCCGCGTGGGCATGCTGGAAACCTTCGAAGACTTCGGTGCGAACATCCCCCAGTGCCCCGACGCTATCGGGATCGAGGGACCCACTGGCTGGGTAGTCGGCGACGCGGTCGCTGGCTTCTACGGCGGTACGGTTGGCGCCCTGCCAGACGGCGAAGTTGGCGCGGGCGGCATCGAGCGCCGATTGCTCCAGGTCATCGATGGCTTTGTGGTCGGCCTTGAGATCGGCGAAGCGGGCGCTGTTGGCTGGCAGCTGGTCCGGCAGGTCGGCCGGCGGCGGCTCAGTCTGCAGGATCGCCGTGACGGCGGGCGTAGCCTCTCTGGTTGCGCCGGCGGTCGGCTCGGAGACGGCGCGGGTGGTGAGATCGTCCGCTGCCGCCTGCGCCATGCTGAGGAGCTGCTCGGGCGTTGCCGGCGGCGGGCCGACGGCGATGGTGGCTGGTTCGGCAGCCGGCAGAGGAACCATCGGAGGCACGGCAGCCTCTGCCTCCGGCTTTGCGGTGAGAGACGCTTTCTCCTGGGAGATACGCTCGGCGCTGTCGGCAGCCTGCAGGGCTGACAGCTGCTCCGTCGGGTGCGCTGGATTGTTCAGCGCCGCCGCCGCGAAGCGGGCGTTTTGCGCCAGCAAAGCATTGGTGCGGGCGTTGAATTCGATCTCGGCGCGCTCGGGCGGCGTGACGGGGGCGGCCTGGGCATTGATTTCGTCCTTGGCCCGGCCGTCGCGCATGGTGCCAGCGATCGCCGCTTTGTGCGCATCGGCGGGTTGCACCGGGCTCTGAGGCGATGGAACGGGCGGCGGTGGCACCGGCTGTGGTGGGTCGATGACGGGCGCAGTCGTTCCCGGCGGCAACAGCCCGAGGGTGTCGTTGGCTGGATCAGGGCGCTCGGATGCCGGATCGGCGGGTTCGTTGGGAAAGGCAAAGCGGCGATAAAGCCGTTTCAGTCGCGGGAATAATCCAGAGGTGTCGTCGTCGGCCATGCCATAGGCTTCCGGCTGCGTTGCGCACGCCGGCAGCTTAGCATGGGGCTAGCCCTGTGTCGGCTTCTGGGCGGGAGGCTTGGCCGGCAGGCGGTAGGGATCGACGAATTTCACAGCGCCCGTCAGGCGGCGCAGATCACGATTGAAGGCTTCGAGCCACGGCAGCGAGTGTTTTCTGAGCGCATCGGTCAGTAGGTCCAGATCGCGGTCGCGATCCTTGGCCCAGGCGTGTTGGACAGCGAGATCATGAGACAGCGCTTGCACCTTTTTGACGAGCCAGTCGATAGTTGCTGTGTTTGACGGCGGTGCGGGTTGTAGAGGCTGGGTGATTGCCGGCGCCGCTTCGCGGTTGCGCAGGCGATGTTCGAGGCGGCTGTTCTCGAGCTGCAGCTGCTCGATGGCCCGTCGTTGCACGGTGAGCTCGCGCCTGAGGTCCCGGATGTCGCCAGCAAGCGTGTGCAGCGGGTCGGTATCGTTGGCTGGGTGCAGGGATCGGGTCATGCAAATCCTTTGGTCAATATAATCGTCAGCATACACGATTTTTCACTGAAATTGAACAGAAAAAAGCGGACGTCTGCTGCCGCCAGGCCAGGTGGATCGGCTGGTCAGCTTGTGCTGTGCGACGGGTTGGCAGCGGGGGCAGGTTTACGTTTGAAGACCAGGCGGACGCCGGCTGGACGTGTCAGGCGATGGGCTGCGGCATGAAACAACACGCGGCGCCAGGCGCGGGCGATGGTGTGCTCGAACCGGTCGGTGGCATCGAGTGGTTCGGGCGGCTGGTGTGCCGCCGCCGGCATGACAGCCCATTTCGAGCGCAGCGCCATGCGTTGCCGGCGATGCTTATCGGAGAGGAGACGCCGCGACGCCGTGCGCTGCGCTTGCAGGGTTGGCGCCAGTTCGGCGACACGGGCGCCGATCGCTGCGTCTTCCTCGGCCTTCAAGACAGCGACTTTGGCCAGAAAATCCGGCGCGTCGCGATTGGCCATCAGGATCGCCCACTGGTAGCCAAAGCGACTGGCGACGTCGGCGCGCGCGCGCTGTGTCAACGCGCCGCCGAGCGTGGCCGAGGTCGCTTTCCATTGCGCGATTTCGGCAAGATGCGTTGCGCGTAGCAACTGCTGCTCGGCCTTGTGCCGCGGCCGCAGTGCCGGTTGCCGCTGGCGGTTCTGAGTGTTGGGTTGCTTGGGCGCTTGGGTTTCAGGGGATCGTGCGCGCGGCCCGGCCGACGGTCCCGTTATCGGTCCCGCCCGCCGCCTCGATCGCGAGCCTTGGCGGCGGCGGCATTGAGCTCGTCGCTGTCGCGCTTTTTCTCCTCCGGCGAGCGCGTATCGAATTCAGCCATGCGCTGCAGCCGGTCGGTTGTTTCTGCGGAGGCGGCAGGGCTGGGCTTCGGCGCCCCCTCCCCGCCCCTGGCCGTCGCGCGGTCCTGGTCGGCCCGTTCGGCCCGTCGCCGCAAGGTGGCGAGATCGGCGGCTTGCATGTTGGCCATGCTGCCGGAGCGCGTCATGCGGGCGGACGCGAGCAGCAGGTCGATATGCGCTTGCGACTGCGCCAGGCTTTGCCGTTGGGCGACGAATTTCGGCGGCAGGTTGTCGTTCGACGGCGCCTTGTGGTCGATCGGGGCTGCGTTTTCGTTGGCGGTTTTCAGCTGCGCCATCAGCTGGTTCGGGTCCTGCGCCGAAGGCATCGGCCGTGGCCCGTTGAGCAGCTGATTAAGACGGGCGAGATCGATCGGCTCGCCGCGTTCGCGCTGTTGATCGATCTGGCGGAGTTCATGCCGTTCGCCCTGCTGGCGCTCTTTCATGCCGACATACGTGGCCGCACGACTGTCGAAGGCGGCCTCACAGGCGGCCTGCTGGCGCTCGATCCGGGCGGCCCGTTGCGCCGCGACGATCGCGGCGCGTTGTTCGGCGATGGCGCTGTTAGCGAGCTTGACCGGATCGAACGAGGCTTGCTCTGGACCCGAAGCCGGCGCGGTGCCGGCGAGCGCCTGCCACGCCTCGCCGAATTTGCCGCTGCGGGCGAGTTCGCGCGCCTGGCCACTGTTCTGCAGCGCCAGCTCGCGGGCTTGGGCGGTGAGCATCTTCGCGTTTGTGTAGTGCTCCTTCCATTGTGGCCGGAATTCCCGGCGAACCTCGAGATAGGCCTGCTGGCGGGCGGCCCGCAGATCGGTTTTGGCGGTTGCGAAGAAGGCTTCGCGTTCGCTCGACTGTTGGCTGTGCAGCAGATCGCGCTCGGTCTTGTCGTGGGCTGCGAGTTCGATGCTGGCGGCAACGAATGGCGCTTCCTGCGCTCTGCCCTCTTTCTCGACTGTGTTGGGCACGGTGAGCTCGCGCTTGGGAATGGCCTCGGCGGCGTAGTCGCGGGTTGGGCGGATCTCACAGAGGATGCGGCCGTTCTCGCGCTCGTAGGCCAGCGCCCAGACTTGGCTGCGGATTTTCTCGCGGTAGTCGTCGAGCGTGCGCCCGGTCAGGGGATGCACGCGGTTGATGATCACATGCACGTGGGGGTGGGCCGTGTCGGTGTGCGCCACATAGAGCGCCTGGTGCTCCGACCAGCCCATGTGCGCCAGATACTGATCGGCGGCCTCGATCATCTGCTCCTTGGAGGGGCTTTCGTCGGGATGCCAGGCCAGCGACAGGGTCTTCACCGGCTCGACGGTCTTGCGCCCGGTCAGTTTGATGCCGGCGTTGGCCTTGAGCTGTTGCTGGGTGTCGGAGGTGCGCCACATCTCGTCGATGGCGGCGTCCGGCGTGTCGGCGATCGTGTTGCGCGTCAGCGTCCAGGCGACCCGGTCGGAGCTGGTTGGATTGACGCGTTCGCCGTTGGCGTCGCTGTAGGGCTTGTCATGCAGGTAGTAGGCGCCGGCACCGCGGAAGCTGGCGCCGTTGCCGGCGATGTCAGGCACCATCTGTGCCGCCTTTCGGGGGCTCTGTCTTTGACTTCGCCGGAGGCGTCAGCAGGGCCCGGATGGCCTCGAGCACGGCGTACAATTCCGGCGGCGGCAGCGCCATGTCCTGCCGGTGCATGCGATGCGCGATCTGGTTGAGGTTGACGCCCTGGTGGTGCAGCTCGTCGTACAGTGGCCGCAGGTGCGACAGCCGGTCAGCATCGAAGGGCGGCAGCGGCGCCCTCCCCTCCCCTGTGCCGGACCGTTTGCGGCCGCCGGCGGAGGCGGCCGCGGCCTTGGCGGCGGCTTTGCGGTCCATGGCCCGGCCCCGCGTCCATTCCGACCAGGTGAGCCCGGCAGCAGCCGCCGCTTCCTCGCTGGCGAGCAGCTCGGCGGGGGTAAAGCGCAGCGTTTTGCGCACGCTGCGCGGATCGTCGATGGTCTTGCGGCCCAAGGCGACAGCTCCCTCAATATCTGGCCGGCCTGAGGCAAATGCGTCCCCGGTCGGCGGTGGCTTGGCCAGCCGGAGAAAATTCCGGCCGGGTGGGAAGCTCTGGCAGCTCAAAGGTTGTACTTGCACCAACGAGTTGCATACGCACGCGCTGCCGAGCTTCAGCCTCCGCGCCGGTACGGCGCGGGGTGGCCCCCGGCAGGGCAAGCTTTTGTCGTCAGACAAAAACCCAGCTTGCTCCCCGACCTCAAGCTACCACGAAACCTTTAACGTGCCCTTGCAACTTACGGTGAACACACCGTTAACGAAGGTTAAGAACAGCGGTGCGCCTGCGGCGCTCATTTTTGTTGGTGGGGGCTCATTGCCGCCCCCAGGGGCCAAGGGGCCCCTCCCCGCTAGGATATTGCGGGAAGAGCATGGGTGTGGAAGTCCAGGCAGGCAGTGGCAACCGGGGGGATGCGCGCGATGACTGATTTCTGGGGTGACCTCGATCGGGAGCTGCATCGCGGTGTTCGCGGCCGCCAGGGCTCGGTGCCCGAGACCTTCTGGATGGATCCGACCGAGCTTGCGACCGAGACGGACCGGCATGGCCGGCTGCGCTGGCACTATGACCGCAAGCGCGTGTTGCTGGGCTACGGCCGCAACACCGACGGCCGTCCGTTCGGGGTGGGGTTCGAGGACGACCGGGGGATTTTGACGGTCGCGGGCAGTCGTGTCGGCAAGGGCCGCTCGCTTTTGGTTCCGAACCTGTTGTTGGCGGAAAACAGCGCCATCGTGCTCGATCCCAAGGGCGAGCTGGCGGCGATCACGGCCCGGCGTCGCGCCGAGATGGGCCAGCGGGTGTTCATCATCGATCCGTTCGGGGTGTCCAAGGCGCATGAGAGCCCGCACCTCCAGCGATTTCTGGCGAGCTACAATCCGCTGTTGGCCATCGATGTGCGCAAGGAAAGCTGCACGGAAGACGCGGCCATGATTGCCGACGCCATCATTCAGGTGCCGAGCAAAGGCGAGACCCATTGGGCGGAATCAGCCAAGGCCTTTCTGGCGGCTTTGATCCTGCTCGTCTGCGGCACCGCCGATGTCAAACAGCGCCATTTCGGCACGGTTCGCAGTCTGATGTCGGGGACGGACCGGGGCACGATCGAATGGGGCAACAAGAACGATATTCCGCGCGATAGCGCCCTCTACGCCATGATGCGCTCGATGCCGACCTTGGCTTTCGAGCAGGTGGCGCGCGCCGGCGGCCAGATGCTGGATATCGACAGCCGTGAGCGCGGCTCGATCCTCTCGACCATGCGCACCCAGTGCGCCTTCATGGACAACCTGATCTTGCAGCGCGTCATGACGACGTCGAGCTTTGCGCTCTCGGATCTGAAGACCGGCATCGTCGATGCGGCCGGCAAGCGGCAGGGGGTGACGGTCTATCTCTGCCTCCCCGCCTCTGCCATGGCGACCTATGGGCGCTGGCTTCGCCTGATGATCAACCTGGCGCTGGTGGCTTTCGAGCGCACCCCTATGCCGGATCCGCGGCCGTTGCCGACGCTGTTCATTCTGGAGGAGCTTTGCACCACGATCGGCTATTCGCGCCAGCTCGAGGCCGCCGCCGGTCTGATGGGTGGCTATGGGGTCCGGCTCTGGTCGGTGATCCAGGACCTGTCGCAGTTGAAGCATCACTATGAGGGCTCGTGGGAGACCTTTGTCGGCAACGCCGGCACCATGACGGCGTTCGGCAATTCCGACATGATGACGTTGGAATACATCTCGAAGAAGCTCGGCAACACCGGTTTGCTGGTGGAGACCCCGAGCGGCGCCACGTCGACAGCCAAGCTCGCCGGTCAGCGCGAGCAATCCGAGCAGCTGCGCGAGAGCGCATTGCTGCCCCCGGTCGAGATCGAGCAGAAGTTCAATCGTGAGAGCAATCGCATTTTGATCATGCCGGCGGGCAAGCAGCCCTTCATCCTGCGGCGCGCCAATTACACGGATGAGGATTCCGTGTTCGTGCGCGAGCGCATGTTTGATGGCCACACCATCTGAGCGGATCGGCCTCGGCGCTCAATCGTAGAGGTAGGGCGGCTGCTCGAGGTCGGCGGCGGCCCAGGGCTTGGCGCAGACCACATAGGCGAAGCGGTTGACGAAGCGGTAGCCTGGCACCGCGTAGAGATGGCCGTCCTCGTCGATGACGGTCCAGACATGCTCGGCTTGGATGTCCGTGGGGAGTTGGCGCAGGGGTACGAGCACTTCGCTGCCTTCGAGGTTCATGTGGGGCTGGAACCGGCGCTGGAACGTGGACCAGGCGCCGCAGCGGGAGCGTTGTTTGGGAACGGGTTTTGTCATGGCATCTCCTGAAAGAAGGCCGGCGGCCCGGATGGGCCGCCGGAGGTGAGTTACCTGTTAGGCCTCGGTTTTTTCCTTGCGCAGGAAGAGCTTCAGCCGGTCGCCGGCAGCCAGCACCAGCGGCACGTCGATCGAGAGAGAGAAGCTGTCGCCTTTTTGCGCCCAGGCCGCACCGATGCGGGTGTTCTGGTCGTCTTTGCCGTCACCGCGTGCGCGTGAGTAGTAGAGATCGTGCGTTGGTTTTTTTGCGTCTGACATGGTTGGTATCCTTATGTTTGGTGTTGATCCGGCTCTCGACATCGAGCGCCTTGATGCTGATCGAATTGCCATGCGGCGACTGCCCAGAACCGCGCCCCCACCCTTGTCGTGACAAGGGGGGCGCGGCGGCCTGCGCAGCAGAGTCCGTCCCCGGCTCGCCGGGGATGACGGGCGAAGGCGACGTATGGCATCGTTCAGCAGCTTAATGGCCCTCGTTGTCGGAGAGCCCATCGAAACCGAAATAAAATAACACCGTTGTCGGAATAAATAAAGTCCGCAGATACTATACGCAATATGCCATGCGGGTCGGCGGAGATAACCTCAGCGCCGTGACGATGCGGCGAGCGCTATAATGAGCGATGGGTTCCATATAATGAATGACTTCCGCTATCTGGATATTGCCGGCAGCGGTACCATGCGCTAAACTGGTCGGGCCTTTATGGGTGGGAACCCCTCTGGAGGTGAAGGGCATGCGCCGGGCTGTTCGTTTGAATTCGACGCGATGTCGAAAGCGGATGACCGGGCCCGGTGTAGGTCGGACGGCTTGGGTTCGGGCGAGGTGTCGCTCACCCAGGCCGTTGTCGTCTTGGGATGGCGCCAGCCGGCTGCACCGGCGGTTCGGGTCGCCCATCATCGACATATCACCACTTGTGGACTGACGACATTGGGTGACATGGCGACGAGCAGGGGGAATTTTCCAGTAAAATCAATGATGGCCATAGATGGGCCTTTGGCTGCCGCCTGGAGCTGGAACTGACGGCGCGGCCATGGACGTAGCCAACGGGTGGCGAACGCCTCTCCTGCCCCGTAAAAATCGCCGGAATTCGACCACTGGCTGCTGGCTTCAGGTCGACGGTCCGACCCTCGCTGCAGCGGCGGTATCATCGAAGCCATGTCGACATGGTGACGAGCCACAAAACAACATGTGTCGATATGGCGTCATGTCGATGAATGGGGGTTTCTTTGCCGATTGAGAAGGCAGTATTGCCGAACTCATACGCTGAAGACATCTGCTTCGACCGTGCAAGAGGGCGATCTGAAAACTGGACCGTAGAAGCGCAATTCCAGATCGTCATGACGGCCGCCGAGGTCATGGCCCCGCTTTTTACAATTCCATATCCCAGCACTATAGGAAAAAAATATTATAGGAACTGATAGAGGTTTCTATAATGTCCGCCCCCATTCGGTCGTCTGCTGCGCCCGTGATCGGTCGTGGACAGGACGGGCTGGCGCCCCCAAAGGGTCGTGGATGAAAGCACCCCGCCCCCGAACCGTCGTGGACGACAAACATCAGACGAAACAATGCGTTGAGGACGACCACTTGGGGGCGATACCGGGTTGGGCGCGGATCAGCGGCGGCGGCGGCGTCAGGTGCGGGAGCTGTCGGCGCGGGCCAGCATGCGGCGGGGTCGGCCGACGGCATAGGGGATCGGCGGCGGCGAATGGTAGAGTTCGAGGCCGGCGGCCCCCACCTCGAGGCGCATGGCGGGGTAGACGCATTTGACGGCGCGCAGCGCGGCGAGGAAGGTTTCGCGGAATTTGCGGATGCGGGTGAAACCCTGTCCGAACTGGTGCTTGAGGGCGGCCCAGCTGACGGCATCGGGTCTGCTGGTGCCGACCCGGTGCAGGCGTTGCGCGGCCCATGTATAGACATCGAGCGCCATGGCCGAATGGCCGAGGGCTGCGATGGCGCGTTGGTCGAGCGGCACGGCAAAGTCGAGGGCGGATTCGAAATAGGCGGCACCGAGCTGCACGGTGCGCGGCCAGAGCACGCGCTGCTTGTCGTCTTTTTCGCACCACAGATTGAAGGCCGAGACGAAGGTTCCCTTGTGGGTCTCGGCGATGCTGTCGCGGGCGAGCCCCATGCGGAAATCGGCGGCTGCCAGCATGGCGATCTGCTCTTTGACGACGCGGAAGGTCTGCCCCTTGTTGTCGTAGTCCATCAGGCGGATGAAGCTGGCGAGGCTGCGTTCGATGTCGATCAGCGGTTGCTGCTGCAGGATCGCCTGGGTGGTCAGGTAGGCCAGGATCTGGCGCGGCTTCGGCCCGAACGGCAGTCCCATCTGCACCCAATGGCCGCTCGGGTGGAAGGCGCGGCCGGCGGTCAGGGACAGGTGGACGAAGCCGTTCGAGCGCTCCCAGGTCAGGATGCCGGCGGCGGGCCGCCGATAGGGCAGACAGGTCTGGCAGAGCACCGAATGCTGGTAGGCGGTCGGCAGCAGGGCCGGCTCGGCGGCGATGGTCACGGCGGCCTCGATCAGGCGGCGGCTGGCGGCGCCGAGCGTCCTGCCCGTGGCCGGTTGCGGCTCCGGCGGCGGCAACAGCACCGCCCCGGCGGCCACGGCCTGCGTCAGTTGCCGTTGCAATCCAGCCAGGGGCCTGGCTGCCTGATCGGCGTGGACTTTGGGCCGGCGGCGGACGGGCTGGCTCATGGCGTCCTGGCTCATGGGGTCAGGGGCGGCAGGCCGAGCTTTTCTTCCAGCGCCTCGATGGCGTGCTCGATGGTGACGTTGTCGCCGGAGCGACGGCGTGTGGTTTGCCGTAGATGCAGGGTGAGGCGGTCGAGGCGCCAGCCGTAGGCATCGCTGAGCTTGGTGTGGATGACGCGGGTGCGTGACGGCGCCTTGAGCTTGAGGCGCGGACTGCTGGCGGCGTAGAGCGGCACCGGCTCGGCGTGCTCGGGCGGCAGCGGGATGGCGGCCGGCGCGACGCGTTGCTGGGCGCGGGCGAGGCGCCGCTGGGCGATTTCGGCGGGGGTGAGGCTGCGGGTCGGTGTGCTGGCGGCGGTCGTCGTCATGGCGCTGAGGGGGTGGGTTGAGGGTTACGGGGGAGCGGCGGCGTCGGCTTCGGTGGCGACGAGATAGGCTTCGATCAGGGCGTCGACGGCGGTGCGGGCGGTCCGGGCGATCGACTCCGGCGCTGCTTCGGTGATGGCGAGCCCCTTGGCCAGCGCTTTGCGGTAGCCGACCTGCTCGGGGACGCTCGCGCCGAGGATGGCGATATCGGCCAGTCCCGGATTGGCTTTGAGCAGCAGCTGGAAGTCGCGGACTTCGACCGGCGAGCGGGTGCGCGTCATCAGGATCGCCATGCGCGTGGCATCGGCGCCGCCGGCGATCAGCTCGGCGAGGCGCCTTTCAATGAGCTTCAGGTCCTTGTCGCCGGGCACCTGTGGAATGACGACGAAGGCGGCGGCCGCGACGATGGCGGCGGTCGCAGCCGTCGCCCGCGACGGGCAGTCGATCAGGATGATCTCGTCGGCGGGGCGGGTGGCGGCGTCCGCAAGCGCCGCCGCGGCGCTCGGCCAGTAGCGGCAGGCGAGCTGCACCAGCTCCTTCTGCCGGATGGCGCGATCGTCGAGCCAGGTCTTGAGCGAGGCGCCGAGCATGAAGTGCTCGAGGTCGAGATCGTAGGCAGCCACCTTGTTGCCGGCGGCGGCGAGGCTGAGGCCGACGGCGGCGGTGAGCGTCGTCTTCATGACGTTGCCGGTTTGCGAGATGAAGGCGATGATGGAGGCCATGAACAGGTCTGGAAGGGACGAGGGACAATCTGCGAGAGATCTTAATTCTGTACACTGATTAAATCATCTTGTAAAGACAAATCACCATTTGACGACATGGCGTTATGACGATGATGCGTGGCCATCGGACCCCGCGGAGGTATCCGGCGATCTCGGATATCGGCTACGCTGGATAGCGGGATAGCTCGTCTTGCCATTCTATCTGAGTATCAGAGATACCTGATATCCATGATATCCAGATATCTCGCAGTGTCGCAGCGACCGAGAGCGCCCCATCCAACGCCGCCGCCGAGCGCTCGCCACACGCCATTGCCGGCCGGCGCAGCCCGAACAATGACGAGATATACGGATATCCAACATACCCACTAGCTTGGATATCTCGATACAGGTATATAGATGACCAGGATGACGCGGGCAACGGGATGGGGAGCCAGCGGTGCGCTACGTGCAGAGCAGTCTCGGGGTCATGGCGGTGCTGGTGTTCCTGGCGGCGTCGGCCTTGATGAACGCGCATTTCTGGCTGGGCCAGGGCAAGTCCGATCTCGAAGGCCAGATCCTGGCCGGCGTGTCGGTGGCGGGCGACCTGTTCAAGGCCATGCTGCCGTTCTTCATCGCTGCCGCCATGGCACATCGCCACTGGCTGAAGGCCATCGTCGGCAGCGCCATGTTCGTTATCATCCTGGCCTTTTCGCTGATGTCGGCGCTCGGCTTTGCTTCGGGCAATCGTGATGCGGTTACCGGGCCGCGCGAGGCCCTGACCAAGCGCTATGAGGCTGTTAAAGTTGAACTTTCCGAAATTGATATCCAGATATCCAAGATCGTAGATATCCCAGATATCCGCGTAGTCGAGGCGGCCATCGGCCGTCACAAGACCGATCAGCGCTGGCAGAGTTCGAGGGCCTGCGAGGATCCGACGGCGACCCGGAGCCGAGAGTTCTGCGCCGAGTATTTCACGCTGCAGGCGCGTCTGGCGACGGCGATGTCGGGCAAGGTTCTGGTCGATCGCAAGGCGAGCTTGCGGGCCGAGCGCGAGCGCTTGCGCGGGCAGGGTGCGGAGGAGGCCGCCGATCCGCAGGCGAGCCTGCTGGCCAAGCTGTTGCGGGCGGCAGGGAGCAGCTGGGCCGACGCTTCGACGATGCAGACCGTGGTGCTGGTGTTGATCGCGGTGATGATCGAGCTGGTGGCGGCGTTCGGCTTGTGGCTGTGCGCGGCGGGTTACGCCACGCCGGAGGGGACCGGGTCTGATCGACCAGCTCGAGTGCGCGGGGCGGTGACCTGGCCGCCGGCTGGCGAGGTTATCGAAGCGACCACGGAGGCTGTGTCCCCCCCCTCGCCGGCCAGGCCCGTGGCGGTCACACGAGCGGCCAAGGCGTTGCAAGCAACTGGGCAACCATCAGGGCAACGGGCCGAGGAGCCGGCTGGTTCGGCGCGGGACCGGCGCAAAGCGGCCCCGGCCCCTGTCGTGGCGTCGGTGGCGGCGACCGGGCCGGAGCGGTTTCGTCTGGAGGAGGCTGGCCCGCTGGTGCGGTCACCGGCCGGGTGAAGCGGTACGAATTGGCGGTCGGCAGTCCGCGTGAACAGGAGTGGAGCCAATGGCCTGGGTGGTGAGTTTTGCGGGGCAGAAGGGCGGCACGGGCAAGTCCATGCTGAGCCAGGCCTTTGCCGTCGACACGCAGAAGGGCGGTCGGGCGACGCTGCTTGCCGATCTCGACGTGGCGCAGAGAACGAGCGCGGAGTGGGGCGAGGCGCGCGTGCTCAATGGCTATGAGCCACGCATCAAGGTCGCCGTCATCGACCCAGAAAAGTACGGCGATTTCGGCGTCCGGGCCGCCGGCGACGGCTGCGAGGTGCTGGTCATCGACGCGCCGGGCTGGTCGGACGAGAAGACGCTGATGCTGGCGGGGTTTTCCGATGTGATGGTGCTGCCGACCGGGGCCTCGGTGGCGGATT
>Ga0247837_1006531_pt1 | contig 16316 bp, 17 predicted proteins | sample LaCtaG_2_FD_187115 | JGI IMG/M metagenome (GOLD analysis project Ga0247837, IMG submission 187115) | Freshwater microbial communities from meromictic Lake La Cruz, Castile-La Mancha, Spain - LaCruzMarch2015_14.5m | ecosystem: Environmental > Aquatic > Freshwater > Lake | place: Spain: Castile-La...
GTTCTATTTCCAACAGCGTCTGTGCCATCTTTTAGTGTTTCAATACGACGCACATCTAAACGAACTGAAGAATAAAACTTCAATGCTTTTCCACCAGTTGTTGTTTCTGGAGATCCAAACATCACACCAATTTTTTCTCTTAATTGGTTGATAAAAATTGCAGTGGTATTTGAGTTAGCTAATGCACCAGTCATTTTTCTTAAAGCCTGGCTCATTAAACGAGCTTGTAGACCCATGTGACTGTCGCCCATTTCGCCTTCAATTTCAGCTCTTGGCACAAGTGCTGCAACTGAATCGATAACAACAATGGAAAGTGCACCGGAGCGAACTAACATGTCAGCAATTTCTAAAGCTTGTTCACCAGTATCTGGTTGGCTTACTAGCAATGCGTCAATATCAACGCCAAGTTTCTGGGCATAATCTGGATCGAGTGCATGTTCTGCATCTATGAATGCTGCAATGCCGCCAGCTCTTTGAGCACTAGCAATTGCGTGCAATGCAACTGTGGTTTTTCCACTTGATTCTGGTCCGTAAATTTCTACGACGCGACCTCTTGGTAATCCACCAATCCCTAAAGCGATATCCAGTGCGATTGAACCAGTTGGAATTACTTCTGCTGGTGGGCGATCTTCTTGACCCATACGCATAACTGATCCGCGTCCGAATTGACGATCGATTTGGGACAGGGCTGCTTCTAACGCCTTGTCGCGGTCATTTGCCGCTGTTGCCATTTGTGACCCTTTCTTTTGGTCCTAGCTGTCTTTTGCTTACTTACTCAAGGTAAGTGTTAGCACTGACATTTGTCCGGGACCTGGTTAGAGGTTGGGGACATCTCTTACCTGTGGACATTACTCGAACAGGTGTTCGAAGAGTATCAGACACGCCGTTCACCTGGCTGAAGGGCCCAAACCTTGGTTATCAACCACGGCTTTCCACACAGTTTGAGCATCAAATCCCAGCTTTAAAGCATCATCGACACTTACTCCCCCAAGTTCAGGCAAGATAAAATCCTTGGCCCAGGAAGCGGCGTACTCTTCCCCGAAGTGTTCTTTGAGTCGGCGTCTTAATTCAGTAATCCACATAACACTGCCTAATTTAGACGAATCTTGCTACTGAAAGACTTACATTCATCATGGATTTCTACGGTTTCACATTATTACTGCGCTGGATTTTGGGCTGGTTCATCCAACCAAAATTGCGTACCCTTCCTTCTCATAGTGCAATGGCAGAAATTGCGGTCATTATTCCTGCTCGCAACGAAGAAAAGACAATTTCACAATTGCTAAACGCTATAAAACAATCTGAAATTGCTCCAACTGAGCTTGTGGTGGTTGATGATCATTCAACAGATAAAACCGCAGAGATTGCACAGTCACTGGGCGTAAAAGTATTAAAGAGCAAAGAGCTTCCCCTTGGCTGGAGTGGGAAAACTTTTGCCCTTTTCCAAGGAGTACAAGCCACTAAATCAGAAGTAATTCTTTTTCTAGATGCAGATACCAAGCCAAATAAAAACTTAATAGGCAAAATGAGTTATGCCCTAAAACAAAATGGTGGTCTTATCTCAATCCAGCCCTTTCACGAAATGAAATCAATCTATGAAAGATTTGCCTCAGTTTTCAATTTAATTGGCGCAATAGGTGCACGTCTTGGGGAAAAAGACGGTTTAGCTTTTGGACCAGCCTTAATGCTTAATCGAGTTGATTTAGAAAAAGTGGGTGGAATCCAAAGTGTTAAGAGTCAATTATTAGAAGATCGAGCTTTAGGTTTACTGTTTCAAAAAAGTAATTTGGCTGTAAATACCTATATTGGTAGTAAAGATATTTCTTTTCAAATGTATCCAGATGGAATTAAATCATTAACTCAAGGTTTCACCAAAAATATGGCAGCAGGTTCCATTGGGTTAAGTAAATTAAGATTTTTGCTCCTTTTTACTTGGTTTAGTGGCCTTGTTGCAGCAGCCTGGGAATTACCGTTTGCTTTCATTGCTTGGACTCAAACTGGAACACCACCTTCTTTATACCAATATTTATTAACAATTGGCTTTGGAATTCAATTTTGGTGGTTCATTAGGAAATTAGGTAATTTTAATTTCTATCTAGTTCTTTACCCATTCATGATTCTTTACTTTTTGATTGTTTTCTTTTATTCAGTATCCTTGACCTGGCATGGAAAAGTAATTTGGAAAGATCGAATTCTTGATACAAAAGCAGGTTTGAAGTGAACGAAATTATCAAGTATTTACTATTAAATATTGGTACCTGGGTTTTATGGTTTTTTATCGTAGGTTTTTTTGCCTCAAAATTAAAGGATTCTTTCCTATCTAAAGATTACAGTTTTACAAACCTACATAACTTTGAGAAAGATGCTTCTTGGTTTAGAAAATACTTAAAAATTGATAAATGGAAAGATCGTGTTCCTGAATTAGGTGGAGTCTTCGGTGATGGTTTTCAAAAACGAAGCATTGACCTAGGCACAAGAGAACAATTGGAATTATTCATCCGCGAAACCAGAAGAGCAGAACTTGCCCACTGGGTAATGACTGCAGGTTGGATTTTCACCATTGCCTTTAATCCCCTATGGGCAATAGTTTTTAACCTGGTTTTTGCTCACATTGTGAATTTTCCTTGCCTGATTATTCAAAGATATAACAGGGCAAGACTTATTAAAGTTTTAGAAAATAGAACTTAAGCAGCAGCTGAATCTGATTTTTTCGCAACTGGCAATAGTGTCACTCCAGTTGGATTGTTTTCAATTTGAGCAACAGCTTTTGTAACATCAAACATTAATTTTGATAGTGGCAGATTTAGTGCTCCACAAATAGCACCTAATAATTCTGAAGATGGTTCTTTTTGGCCACGTTCAACTTCACTTAAATAACCAAGAGATACTCGAGCACTTTTTGAGATATCACGAAGTGATCTTTTTTGTGCATTACGAGCTTGGCGTAGTTGATCGCCCATCACTTTTCTTAAAACAATCATGAATATACTTTAGCCCATAAAGGACTTGTTTGCCCCTTTATTCACACGAGCCGACTCAAGGTCAGCTGCAATATTTCCTGCACAGTTTGATTACGAATTTGAGTTCTATCCCCAGTAAGTTCCAATTTTTGGCACATATTGTGGTCCCCAATTGAAATAGCCACAAATACTAATCCGGGAAGAAATCCTGCACTTTTTTCTGGCCCTGCAACTCCCGTGGCAGAAATTCCAATATCGGACTTCATTATTTTTCTTACATTTGTTGCCATTTCTAAAGCAACTTGTTCAGAAATACTCGTAAAATTAGTAATTGTTTCGCTCTTTACATTTAAAACACTTTGCTTAATCTCATCAACATAAGCAGTAATTGAGCCTTTGAAAACACTTGAAGCACCTGGAATTTCAGTCAAACTTGCTGCAATTAATCCACCCGTTAAAGATTCGGCAACAGCAATGGTGAGATTTTTTTCTTGAAGTTTTTTGATCAAACTACTAGCTAATTCATTAGCCAAATCTATTGTTCTTCTCTATCGGTCATAATTGCTTTCATAATGTAATCAACAGCAGTAGCAAGAGTTAAAATAACGGCGGCATACATAATAATTTCACCAACAATTGAAAATGATTCAGGAAGTGGCAACAAATAGAAACTAATTGCCACGATTTGGGTAATCGTTTTTAGTTTTCCACCACGGCTTGCAGGGATTACACCTTTGTTGATAACCCAAAATCTTAAAAAAGTGACAAACAATTCTCTAGCTAAAATTACCCAGGTAAACCACCAGTCCAACAAATTTAAATAAGACAATCCAATTAGCGCTACGCCAATTAGAGCTTTATCGGCGATGGGATCAAATATTTTCCCAAAATTAGTAATTAAGTTCCAACGTCTGGCAATTGTGCCATCAGCAATATCGGTCAATGCAGCAACAATAAAAATAGTGCCGGCAATTATTCGATTGGCATCGGTTTCAGCATTTTCTTTGAATAACAGCCAAGCCAAAATAGGCACCACAACAATTCTTACGGTTGTTAACAAATTAGGTACATTAAATGAACTGACTGCTGAAATAGGATCGGCTACTCGATCTGGTACAGCAGGTTTTAACACTGGGCGTTCTATTTTGTCTTCACCTCCAGGTCTGCTCCTACGCTACCTACAACTACTGCTTTTACTAAATCACCCACACTTGCATTACTGTTCAAGATTGTGGTTATGCAATCTACTTCTGGTCCTTGCTCTCTGGTTCGACCAGTTACCCCATCTTCGTCATTTGCTTCCACTAGAACTTCAACTTCAGATTTAATTCGACTGTGAGCTTTTTGGGACATTAATTCTTCAGCAATTGAATTTAAACTCTTAACTCTCTCATCAACAAGTTCTTGGGCTAAAGCGTCTTTGAAGTCTGCTGCTTCTGTGCCATCTTCTTGTGAATAACCAAAGATGCCAATGGCATCTAGTTCTGCTTGTTCTAAGAAAATTTTAATTTCTGCATATTCTTCTTCCGTTTCTCCTGGGAAACCAACAATGAAATTACTTCTAATGCCAGCTTCTGGACTGATTTTTCTAATACTTTTAATTAAGTTGAGGAAATCTTTAGTGCCACCAAAGCGTTTCATTCTTCTTAAAACATCAGGATGAGCATGTTGAAAAGATAGATCAAAATATGGCACAACTTTGTCTGTTTTAACAATTGCTTCAATTAAAGATGGTCTCATTTCAGCAGGTTGTAAGTAAGACAATCTGATCCAGTCAATTGATTCAATTTTGGCAATCTCTGGCAAAAGAGTTTCCAAGAGACGAATATCGCCTAAATCTTTGCCATAACTTGTTGTATTTTCACTTACTAGAAATAATTCCTTGACTCCGTTTTGTCCCAGCCAGGCTGCTTCTTCCAATATCTCTGAAGGTCTGCGGGATAGATATGAACCTCTAAATCTAGGGATTGCACAAAATGTGCAACGACGATCACATCCTGAGGCAAGTTTTAAAGGTGCTGTTGGTTTGTCATCAAGTCTAAATCTATTTAAAGGTTGTTCTATTTTCTTTTCACTTCGAGCAGTTGGTGAAATTGGGAGAAGTAATCTTCGATCCTGGGGAATTGGCGCTTGTGGTCTATTTCCACTTAATACTTCATTTAATTTGGCTGTGATTTGGTCATAGTCATCAAAACCTAAAATGGCATCTGCTTCAGGTAGTGCTTTTTCTAATTCGTTGCCATATCTTTCAGCCATGCAACCAACAGCTAGAACAGCTTTTACATTGCTGTTTTGCTTTAAATCATTTGCTGCTAAAAGTGTGTCAATGCTGTCTTTTTTTGCTGCTTCAATAAATCCGCAAGTGTTAACAAATACGGCATCGGCATCACTTGGTTCTTGAACTAATTCAATACCGTCTTTTGATAACCGAGCGGCTAATTCTTCGCTATCAACTTCATTACGTGCACAACCTAAAGTAACGATGGCTACGCGTGTTGACATTGTGATTACAGCCTAAAGAAAGTACTCAAGGGACGCTACCGCCAGGTATGAGTCGTCCCTTAAGAAATTACTGAACTGGACCTTCTGGTCCAAACTCAACTCTGACAACTTCTCCGTTGCCACCTGCTTTTCCTAAAACTTGTCCATTAACTGTCAAAGTTATTGCACCAGCATTTCCGAGTAATAATTTCACACCGTCAACGCTACCTACGCGTTGTTCTTGACCTTCTCTAATTATTCCTTCAAAAAGTTCAACATCATTAATATCTGTGGCTCTTACCCAACTACTATTTCCTTCAGCTTTGATCAAGACGTCAACACCTGGAGCTGGAACGTTAGCTGTTAAGTTTTCTGCGGCTTTTGTGGTTGCAGGTTTTGGTGTTGCGCTAACTTCTGCAACTACTTCTTGAGGTGTATTAAATGAAGAAACAATTACTGATCCAATGGCAATAACGGTGATGATTCCTAATGTGGAAGCCATCATTAGTGACCAATTTGTACCTGATTTTGCACGGAAATTTTCTAATGGATGGAAGTAACTTCCAGAAAATTGTGAGTTTTTACTTTGCTGTTCAGCAACAACCGAAGCTACTTCTAATACTTCGGTGTCCGGTGCAAGCACCGGTTGATCAAAAGGGGTTTCACCAGCTCCAGAAGCTGGATAAAGGGCCATAAGTTCATCAGGATTTAAATTCAATACTTGTGCTATTGCACGAATGTGTCCGCGCACATAAACATCTGCGCCTACTTTTTCAAATTCATCTTTTTCAATGTGTTTAACTAATACTTCACGTATACGAACTTGTGCACTCAACTCAGAAATGGTTAGACCTTTAGATTCACGCGCAAAGCGCAAACGGCTGCCGATTGAATCTTGCATTTAGCACCTCCCACCTGAATGGCTATCGAATCATCAAAGGTTATCACCTATGTTCGCTATAGCGAATAGGCGTTATTTCTGTGATAAGACTATTTCAGGGTAGCCCTATGGCTGAGGGACGACAAGGCCTGGCAAGTGAATTAAGCGTTAACTTCTCCCCTAAGGGAAGTTAACGTCTCAATCAACTCCTCAGGTTTAACCAGAACTTCGCGGGCTTTAGAGCCTTCACTTGGTCCCACGATGCCACGATCTTCCATCAAATCAATTAGTCTTCCCGCTTTAGCAAAACCAACTCTTAGTTTTCTTTGCAACATAGAAGTTGAACCCAATTGGGTTGAAACAACTAATTCAGCTGCTGAAAGTAATAAATCAAGATCATCACCAATATCGTTTTCCACACTTGATCTAGTTGGATTTACGTGCAACACATCATCTCGATATTCAGGTTCTGCCTGGTTAGTCCAATGCGAAACAATTGTTCTAATTTCAGTTTCTGAAACAAACGCACCTTGAATTCTGGTTGGCTTGGATGCACCCATAGGTAAGAACAAACCATCGCCTTGACCAACTAATTTTTCAGCCCCTGGTTGATCCAAAATAACTCTAGAATCAGCCAAACTTGCTGTTGCAAAAGCTAATCTGCTGGGCACGTTAGCTTTAATCAAACCTGTTACAACATCAACACTTGGACGCTGGGTTGCTATCACTAAATGAATTCCTGCTGCTCTTGCAAGTTGAGTAATTCGCACAATGGCATCTTCAACATCTCTAGGTGCCACCATCATTAGATCAGCTAACTCATCAACCACCACTAATAAATATGGATATGGTTCAGGAGCTGGTTTGTCCCCAATTGAATTAACCTTGCCAGCTTTTACTGCTTTGTTGTAATCATCAATATGTCTGAAACCATGGGCATGAAGTGCGTCGTAACGAACTTCCATTTCCTTTACAACCCATTGCAAAACTTCTGCTGCTTTTTTCGGGTTGGTCACAATTGGAGTAATCAAATGAGGAACTCCTGCATAAGCTGCTAATTCAACACGTTTTGGATCAATCAAAATTAGTTTTGCTTCATCAGGAGTTGAACGCATCAAGATTGAAGTAACTAAAGCATTTATGCAGGAAGATTTTCCAGCACCAGTTGCTCCTGCAACTAAAATGTGTGGCATCTTGGCCAAGTTCGCACAAATTACTGAACCTTCAACGTCTTTTCCTAAACCAACAACTAAAGGATGTTTTTCATCTGTGGCAACGGGAGAATTTAATAAATCAGCAAGAGCAACTAATTCACGGTCTTGATTTGGTATTTCTATACCTATGGCAGATTTTCCAGGAATTGGTGACAAAATTCTTACATCAGCACTTGCCACTGCGTAAGCAATGTTTTTACTTAAAGCGGTAACTCTTTCAACTTTTACAGCAGGTCCAAGTTCTACTTCATATCTAGTAACAGTTGGTCCGCGAGAAAACCCTGACACAGTCGCATCAATATCAAATTGTGAGAAAACTTTGGTTAAGGATTCAACTACCCCATCGTTGATTTTGCTTCTAGTTTTTGGAACCGGTCCTGGTTTCAAACTGGAAGCTGGTGGAAGTTTGTAATTCTTTTCAGCTTTTATCGCCATCTGTTTTGCAACTGGTTTAACAACCGGTTTTAGGTGCACAACGTTATCTTTAATTATTTGAATTGGTTGAGTTGAATCAACAGAAGATACAACTGGAATTGGTTGAGTTGAATCCATATCAAATTCTTCAACATGATCTGTGATCACAGGAGAGGCTGCAAAAGGAATATCATCTACTAAGACATCTGAATCTTCATCAATTTCTTCTTTGCTTGACCATCGACTCATCCACCTTGATAAGACATTTCCTTTTTTAACAGGCTCATCATCATCTTCATAACTTTCATCAATTAGACCATCTTCTAATTCATCTTCTTCATAATCTGAAGAGGTAAAGATGTCCAGTTCTTGATCTAGGTCATCAACTTCTGCTTCACTATTTCTTCTTCTGCCACCAAGGGAAATAAAGCCAACCAAATTCTTAATCTTTTCTCCCACAGCAGTAACAGGAGTTTTAGTGGTAATTAATGTTCCAAAAAATCCAAATAAAATGAGAAACAACATTGCAATAAAACCATTAGTTAATCCAGCTAGCGGAGTTGCGATCAACCAACCTAACCAACCTGCACCAGATTGCATGGCTTCTACTCCATCACCTGGAGTTGGTGTGCCTTTGAATAAATGCCACAAACCAGCAACGCTGATTAACATTGCACTTGCGCCTATAACAATTCTTGGACCATCACCTTTTTTGGCCGGATTTCTAAATGTTTGCCAAGCAGAATAAACAAAAACAACAGGAAGAAATATAGTTAAAGCACCAACTGCGCCACTGATAACTAATTTGGAATAAGTAGTGATAACGGTTTGAGTATCAAACCAACTTTGAGCTGCCACAATGATTGATAAAGCTAAAAGCAGTAGTCCTAAACCATCTCGTCTTTGTTTTTGATCAATTTCTTTTGCGCCATGTCCAACTGCTCGAGCAATGGCACCAAAAACTTTGGCGATAACTCCCCAAGCTATGCCAATGAGGGAAAGAAGTCGGCCAAAAAATAACACTAAAGTTCCACCACGAGAATTTCGTGAGGAGTTGTGATTGCGGGCACGCGAGCGTGCCGGCGTGCTAGTAGCCATAAATAGAGATTACCCTCGTGCAACACCTGTTACTTGAGTATCAGAAGCGACTTTTAGTGCGTGTCGTCACTTCTGACACAAATAAATAGGTTTAACCCTGAAAACCAGCATCTCTATGGGCGCCATCGCAAAATGGCTTTTCCTTGGAATGGCCACAGCGACAAAGTGATTTTGCAGAAGCTTCCACTACTTCGGTGGTTACTTCACTTTCGCCTTGTTTGGTGTAATTCAATTCAAAGTCACCTTCAACTCGAATTGATCCATTTGGTTTAACTGTGATTTTAACTTTTTCACTCATTTATTTCTCCTTATGCTTCAACCACGACTGGGACAATCATTGGTCTTCTTCGGTGTTGATCACTTACCCATTTACCTGTTGTTCTTCTGACAACTTTTTGTAATTGATTAATATCATAAATGTTATTTTTCATTGCATCTTCCAAACTTGCTTTGATAATTGGAATGACTTCATCAAATACTGCATCGTTTTCTGCAAATCCACGAGCATGAATTTCTGGACCTGCCACAACTTTGTTTTCCACAGAGTCAACAACTACTACGACAGAGATAAATCCTTCTTCACCTAAAATTCTTCGATCCTTTAAGGAATCTTCGGCAACTCCCCCGACACTTGAACCATCAACAAAAACGTAACCACAAGGAACTGCTCCGACGATTTTTGCTTTGCGATTATGAAGATCTACCACCATGCCATCGGCTGTGATAACAACGTTTTCTTTCTTAACACCAGTTTTAATAGCTAAGGCTGCATTGGCTCGTAAATGTCTTGGTTCTCCGTGCACAGGCATAACATTTCTTGGCTTTAACAAGTTATAAAAATAAAGTAATTCTCCACTTGCAGCATGTCCTGAAACGTGAACTTTTGCGTTTCCAGAATGCACCACATTGGCACCCTGTTTGGTTAAACCATTAATTACTCTGTTGACAGAATTTTCATTTCCTGGAATTAAAGATGATGCCAAAATAACTGTGTCGCCATCACCAATTCTAATTTTGTGATCCAATCCTGCCATTCGAGAAAGCGCAGCCATGGGTTCGCCTTGTGAACCAGTTGTGATTAAAACAACTTCATTATCTGCGTAGTTTTCAATATCGTCAATATTAATAGTGGCATTAGGTGGAATTGTTAAATAACCTAAATCTCTTGCTACTCCCATATTTCTAACCATTGATCTTCCCACAAAAGCAACTTTTCTTTTATTTTGTTTTGCAGCATCAATTATTTGTTGCACTCTGTGGATGTGGGAAGCAAAACTTGCCACAATAACTCTTCTAGGTGCTCGAGACATTATTGATTCAATAACTGGGGCAATGTCTTTTTCTTGGGGAACAAAGCCTGGAACTTCAGCATTAGTGGAATCAACTAAAGCTAAATCAACACCCTCATCTCCTAATCTGGCAAAGGTATTTAAATCTGTGATGCGTCCATCAAGTGGCAATTGATCCATCTTGAAGTCACCTGTATGAATAAGGGTTCCTGCCCCTGTTTTCATTGATAAAGCCAATGCATCAGGAATGGAATGATTTACCGCAATAAATTCAACACTGAATTCACCAATTTTTTCAATATCGCCTTCTTTAACCATTCTTAAATCTGATTTGATGCGATGTTCTTTTAACTTTTCTGCTAATAATGCAAGAGTTAATTTAGAACCATAAATAGGAACATGAGGTGCTTCTCTTAATAAGTATGGAACTCCACCCATGTGATCTTCATGAGCATGAGTCAAAATAATGGCTTTAACTTTTTGCCATTTATCTCTTAAGTATTCAAAGTCAGGCAAAATTAAATCAACACCGGGTTGATTTTCTTCAGGAAACAAAACACCAACATCAACAATGACAATCTCTTGGTTGTATTGCATTACGGTCATGTTTCGACCAATTTCGCCAATCCCACCTAAGGGAATGACTCGGAGAGTTTCCGGCGCTAATTTATTTGGCAGCGGAAACTCATGTGAAGTTAACGTCAAATCTTTATTCCTCCGTCGAGCAAATCTGCTCTTAATTGTGTTATTTGTTTTTCGTCAGCATCGACGAGTGGCAAACGGGCTGCGCCTGCCGGTAATCCTTGTAAGCGAAGTGCTGCCTTAATAGACATCACTCCTGGCATTCGACTCATTACACCTGTGTAAACAGGTAGGAGTCCTTGATGAATTTCTAAAGCTTTTTTATGATCTCCTGCAAAAAATGCTGCGGCCATTGCTTTTAATCTATCGGCTACTAAATGTCCACAAACACTTACAAAACCAATTGCTCCAATTGAAAGCAGCGGAAGATTTAGTGCATCTTCACCTGAATACCAAGCAAGATCAGTTTTTTTGATTACATAAGATGCAGATTCTAAATTATTTTTTGCATCTTTATTAGCAACAATATTTTTATGTTCACTTAATCTGATTAAAGTTTCAGATTCAATCGGCACACCAGCTCTTCCTGGAATGTCGTAGGTCATTAATGGTAAATCAGTTGCATCAGCAACAGTTTTAAAATGTGCATAAACACCAGCTTGTGATGGTTTGTTGTAATAAGGAGTTACTACTAAAACACCATGTGCACCGAGTTTGGCTGCATCTTTTGCCAAACCAACAGTGTGTGCAGTGTCGTTACTTCCAACACCAGCGACAACTTTGGCTTTATTGCCAACTGCATCTAATACTGCTTTTAAAACTTGATTCTTTTCAATTTCCGTTGTGGTGGCAGATTCACCAGTAGTGCCATTAACAACAATTCCATCATTGCCAAGGACCACTAAATGTTCGGCTAATTTTCCAGCACCTTCAACATCAACACTGCCGTCTTTGGCAAATGGAGTAATCATTGCTGTTAATACCGTTCCGAACGGACGGTGATCGTGACTCATGGGATAAAGATTATCGCTTAGGGAGCGACTCGACCATTCTTGATGAAGCAGTCGTGAGTAATTGGCATTATTTTTGCAAAATGTTCTTCATACTTCTCAGCAACCATTTCAATTTCTCGTTGAGGGTAGGAAGGAAAATGAGAACCTTCAGCAATTCGACGCAATGACAAAAAGTTCATTAATGCTCTAGAATTCATGGTTACATAAGCGCTGGAATAAATAGTTACTGGAAGTACTCCCCGAGCAACTTCTCGAGCAACACCTGCTTGCAACATTTTTTCATAACTTGCATAAGAAGTTTCACAAGATTTCTTGAATTCTTCTTCAGTTAATTTATATTGTTCAGGTGTTCCTGGTTCAAAAGTGTAGGCACCTGTTTTTCCCACTTGTTGTAAATTTCTAGAAGTATTTGGAAAATAAAATTCTGGATCAAGTTGGCGGTATCTTCCTGATTCTTCGTTATAAGAAGCAATTCGATGTCTCATATGTTCACGCCATACAAATATCGGTGCTTTTACATAAAAAGTAAATATGGAATGTTCAAAAGGAGTGCCATGTCTTTCACGCATTAAGAAATTAACTAAACCAGTGTGCTCACTTGCATCTTGATTTTTGCCAGCATCAGCATTTGATCTTTCTCCTGCTGTTGAAACTCGGGCAGCCCAAACCACATCAGAATCTGAAGCTGAATGTTTAACCAGTTCAACGGTTACATCGCTTCTAAATTTTAAGGGTGTGGAGGAGTTAGTCACAAAAAAGCACGATACCGTTTACCTACGATGAATATCTCCTCACACGCGCGACGCTCCACTGTGACCCGTAACGCTATTGGGGTTGGACTTGCTACTGGGGTTTATGGAATCTCATTTGGCGCATTAGCTGTTACTAGTGGGTTTAGTTTTGCTCAAACTCAAGTTCTAAGTTTGGGACTTTTTTCAGGTGCTTCACAATTTGCTGTTGTGGGAATTATGGGAGCAGGAGGCGGAGCAATTGCTGCGATTGCAACATCTTCACTTCTGGGAGTTAGAAATGGGCTATACGCCTTAAGTATTGCCAATGTTTTAAAACTAAAAGGATTTAAGAAAGTTATTGCATCCCAATTAACAATTGATGAATCAACTGCGATGTCTATTGCAAATAATGATGATGAAGAAATGAGCCGTTGGGCTTTTTGGGCCACTGGAATTTCTGTTTTTGTTTTTTGGAATATCGCTACGGCAATTGGAGCATTTGGTGCATCCTTTGTGGCGGATCCCAAATCACTTGGATTAGATGCTGCAGTTGGTGCAGCATTTTTGGCACTGCTTTGGCCAAGACTAATTAATAAACAAATTCGAGTTGTGGGAATTCTTGCAGGTTTATTAGCACTAGGTTTAACTCCATTTGTGCAACCTGGAATACCAGTTCTTGCAAGTGTGTTAATTGCAATTGCCATGGGTTTAAAGAATGCGAGTGACAAATAATGGAAGCTCGCTGGATTGCTGTTATTGCTTCTTCGGTAATTGCCTTTATTTTAAAATTTTCAGGCAACATTGTCCCTGCCAGATACCTAGAACAACCAAAAATTAAATCAATAACTGCCCTTGTTCCAATTGTTATGTTGTCTGCGTTAGTGGTCGTACAAACCTTTGCTTCAGGTCAGATACTTGTCATTGATGCACGACTTGTTGCTTTATTATTTGCCGTAATTTTGTTAATAATTCGAGCACCATTTATTGTGGTGGTTTTTGGAGCAGCTGCTCTAGCAGCAATTTTAAGATATTTTGACTTAATTAATTAAGTCGTCAATTCCAATTGTTAATCCTGGTTTCTTTGCAATATTTCTAATTGCCAGGAGCACTCCTGGCATAAATGATTCTCTATCGAAAGAATCATGTCGAATGGTCAAAGTTTCGCCAAGGGAACCGAAAACTACTTCTTGATGCGCAACGAGTCCTTGCATTCTTACTGCGTGAACTGGAATTCCATCAATTTTTGATCCTCTAGCACCTGGAATTTCTGAAATGGTGGCATCAGGATTATTACTTAAGTTATTAGCTTTTCTTTCTTCAGCAATTATTTGAGCTGTTCTTACAGCTGTCCCACTGGGAGCGTCAATTTTATTTGGGTGATGATATTCAATAATTTCTGCAGAGTCATAGAACTTGGTAGCAGCCTTTGCAAATCTCATCATCAAAATTGCACCAATTGAGAAATTAGGTACTAAACGAAGTGATACTCCACTTTTTGCTTGAAGCATTTTTTGCACTTTTGCAATTTTTTCTTCATTAAATCCGGTAGTTCCAACAACTGGTGAGATTCCTGCATCAATTAACAATTCAAGGTTTTTCATCACTGAATCTGGAGTTGTGAAATCTACGGCGACTTGTGCCCCAGAGTTTTTAACGATATTGAAATCATCATTTTGATCAATACTTGCTACAAGTTCTAAGTCAGAGGCATTTGATACAGCTTTAACAACTTCAGCACCCATACGGCCCTTAGAGCCAAGGACTGCAACTTTAATTGTCATGAAACTAGACTACAAGGTCCTTAAATTGATCCTTGTCATTAAAGCTACCTACTACACAAAGTAAACCTTTTTGTGCGAAAAGTTGTGCGGCCAGAGCCTTAATATCTTCTAAGGTGACTTCATCTATTTTATTAAGTGTTTCATCAAGAGACAAATATTCTCCATATAACAATTCACCCTTTGCAATTCTGGTCATACGGGCATTGGTTTCTTCTAGTCCTAGAACTAAACCACCGCGCAATGCACCCTTACCGCGCTTTAATTCATCTTCTGTTATTCCATTAAGAGCCACATCTGCTAATTCTTTTTTAATTAGTTCAACAACTTCATTTACTTTTTCTTTGGTGGTTCCGGCATAAACTCCAAATATTCCAGTACCGGTGTAGTGATGTGCAAAAGAATAAACTGTGTAAACAAGTCCACGTTTTTCTCTGATTTCTTGGAACAATCTTGACGACATTCCCCCACCAAGAGCTGCACTTAAAACTGCAATTACATAACGTTTTTCATCGTGTCGATCTAGACCTGGAACACCCCAGACTAAATGAGCTTGTTCAGTGTCTTTTTTAACAATCTTTACACCAGTACCAACTGTTGATAATTTTTCAGAAGTTCTTGGGTCCAGTGGTTTTACCCCTGATTTGTCCCAATCAGTATTTTTAATTGAATCGATGATCATTTCAACTGCTTGATCATGATCAACATTTCCAGCTATAGAGATAATTGTTCTTTCAGGAGAGTAATACTTTTTATAAAATCCATAAACTTGCTCTCTAGACATATCGGTAATTGATTTTCTAGTTCCAATAATGGGACGCCCAATTGGTTGGTCACCCAAAAGAGTTTGTGACCAGTTGTCATAAACCAATTCATTTGGCTCATCTTCATGCATAGAAATTTCTTCTAAAACTACATTTCTTTCTTGATCAACATCTTCTTGAGTCACATTTGAAGAAGTGAGCATGTCAGAAAGAGTGTCAATAACTAATTTCACATCACGATCTAAAACTTTGGCATGAAAACAGGTGTATTCCTGAGTTGTGAAAGCATTCATATCTCCACCGACTGCTTCTAATGAAGATGAAATCTCCATTGCAGTTCTGGTAGGAGTTCCTTTAAAAAGTAAATGTTCTAAAAAGTGAGCTGCACCAGCTTCTGGTTTTTCTTCATCTCTTGAACCTGTAGCAACCCAATAACCAACTGCAGCACTTCTAACAGTGGGAACAGTTTCAGTGATTATTTTTAAACCGGAGGGCAGAATAGTCTGTTGAACTATTCCGCCTCTACCAGTGTCTTCTAATGTTTGGGTTGGAAAGCGATCCATCAGTGTCGACTAATTATTCGGTCTTAGCTGAATCTTCGCCTTCAACAACTGGAATTAATGAAAGTTTTCCCTTGGGATCAATTTCGTTAATTTCAACATGAACAGTGTCTCCAACGTTGATTACATCTTCAACTTTTTCAACACGTTTGCCGCCAGCCATTTTCTTCAGTTGTGAAATGTGTAGCAATCCGTCTTTACCTGGGTAAAGATTTACGAAAGCTCCAAAGGCTGCAGTCTTAACAACTTTGCCTTCATACTTTTCACCAACTGTTGGAACATGAGGATTTGCAATTCCATCAATCATGGCCTTTGCTTTTTCTGCTGCAACACCATCGGTTGCGCCAATAAACACTGTGCCATCATCATCAATCGAAATTTTTGCACCAGTTTTTTCTTGAATTTCGTTAATCATCTTGCCTTTAGGCCCAATGATTGCGCCAATCATGTCAACTGGAACTTTCACAGAAATAATGCGTGGAGCATATTGACTCATTTGTCCTGGAGCATCAATTGCTTTTTGCATTACATCCAAGATTGTGGTTCGAGCAT
>Ga0247837_1006533_pt1 | contig 16316 bp, 10 predicted proteins | sample LaCtaG_2_FD_187115 | JGI IMG/M metagenome (GOLD analysis project Ga0247837, IMG submission 187115) | Freshwater microbial communities from meromictic Lake La Cruz, Castile-La Mancha, Spain - LaCruzMarch2015_14.5m | ecosystem: Environmental > Aquatic > Freshwater > Lake | place: Spain: Castile-La...
CTTAGGAAATTCCCCAAATCTCCTAGTTCAAATTGATTTGACACTGCAATTTCCTCTATTGATAAGTAGTAAATTTCCAGTTAAAACACCCGCGTTTGTCTGTTCCGCAGAATTAGTCCTATTTCTACTCTCTTACCTACGTTATTCTCATGATCTCCGCAATTGGTTTCTTGAGCAATCTCCAAGCAGGCGCAAAGGAGGAAGCGAAGGAACACACCACACTGCCCAGTAGCACTGCGCCCAAGGTCGTGTAGGGGAAGGCGAAAGGCACTGGCAGGTCTGTGAACACCATCTGCTGCGCCCACATGGTCCAGGCCACTGCTGTGCCGATCACTATACCCATGATGCCAGAACTCAGCACCACTACGAAGCTTTCGTACACATACAGCAGACTCAGACGTACCCTGGTCATGCCCACTGCCCTAAGCACCGACAGCTCCTTGCTTTGCTCATACAAATTCGCTATCATGGACGACACCAATGAGAAGAAACAGAGAAACATCGCTACCAAAGTCACGATAAAGAACACCAACCCCATCAAATTCGCACTCTGTTCCTGACTTTTCGCCCCGTCGCGGTAGTCGTAGATGGATATATCGTCGTTGTAGTTCACTGCGTTGTGCAGGTCGGTGTAAAGCAGGTCGATTTTGTCGGAGTCGCTGGTGGAAAGCTTGAGGTAAAGACGGTGGATTGGGATGTCTGAGACGGAAAAGACGTAGTTGCGGGCGAGTTCGTACATAACCGGCAAGGAAACGAGCAGCGACTGACTAGACTTGTTCGGGTACTTGGAGAAAACAAAGCCTGGAGCCGAGCTAATCAGCGCCAAAGGCCGCATTTCCCTATACACCGAGTTCTTCCCGTCGTAAACCTGCAGCAAAAACGTAGACTCCGCCTTTACTTTCAGGTCCAAAAGGTCTCCAAAAGCCGCCCCCAGCAGCGCCCCCTGCGATCCTCTCCCCGTATACAGCAACTCCCCTAGTCCCAATCCACTCTCATCTCTACTTTCGACTTTCAGGAACTGCTGGTCCAGTACATCAAATATGTTGGGAGACACGGCTCGGATGTAGCTGGCGTACTCGTATAGCTTGCCGTTGTTTTTGAGTAGGGTTGAGTCGGCCTGCGTGCAGAGCTTGTCGAGAGTGATGGAGGACCAGGCGAAGTCTGACACTGTGTCTGGGTGGTTTCGGAGGACTGCTAGCAGTGAGGTCATGGGCAGGCCGGACGGATTATCATATTCCATATTCACCACCAGCTTTTGCCCATTGGCGCGAAGGGCGCTATAGAGGGAAGAATTCATCTGCATGTCGAAGTTCACTATCAGGAAGATGATAAAGCTGAGGGAAATTGCGTACATTATGGTGGTTTTGCGGTTGCGGAGACGATGGGCTGCGAGGTTCTTCAGAATCAATAGGCGCATTGAGGTCCTTTCCAGCAAAAACAGGGTGAAAACTATCCCCCGCTCGATAAAAAACTGCGCATTCAGCGACAAAAGCACCAATCCCAGCAGAAACGCAATCAAAACCGCCAAAAATATCCCCAAAAACAGCGCAATGTTCATCGAAAGCAGCGCCAAAGGCAAAATATAGTAAATACTGACCCCAAACAGCACAGTCACGACCCCAAACACCAGCAAAGTAAGTCTCGCAGTCCAGTTATTCGTGTCGATTTTCACACTTACAGCCTTGGACTTGTTGTGTGCGATATCCAGGGATTCGCTTAATTCCTGTGTTAAAAGGGTGTATAAAGGCATTAAAGAGGCTATAATTGGTAGCAAAAAGCCTAGTAAAACCGCGTTTCCAGCGCCTGTTGCGGTAGGCATAGGGTCGAATCCGGTGCCGATATTGGCCTTAAATGCGTTGGAGATGTAGGAGTTGGCGGGAATGGAAAGGATGATGCCCAGGACGATGGCGGGGATGACGAACATTAGCGTGTGGGTGAGGATCAGCACTGCGAGGCCGATTTTGTTAAGACCGAGGACGCGGATTACACCTAGTTCGTAGGTTTTGGTCTCTACACTGATCATGAGGAGGGAGTATATCAGAATCACGCTCAGGAAGAACAGGATAAAAAGGATCAAATTGAGAATAATCCCCAGGAAAATCTGCACAAAGCGCAAAGGACTGAGTTCCTGCAGCACCGGCAGACTCATATTGACCGGGTAAAAGCCCACCTCGTCCATGACCAGAGACGCAGTCTCAGTGATAGCGCTCTGTATGCTTTCATAGTTGCTGCTGATGTAGTGGTTAGCCCGGGGCGAGGACATGCTCACCAGCACCTCAGAAACAAAGCGGTGCGGGTCTTCCTGTTCTAAATACGCAAGGAAGCCGTGGCTGGGATAGGTCGCCCGCAGGTAGTCAGCGAATAGGCGAAGTATGGAACTGAGTTCTAGCAGCACTGTCTTGCTGCTATCCGAGTCTGGCACTTTCCCGTCCAGGCCAGACACTATATCGAACACCTGCACGTCGAAGGCTGCGGAGAGCAGTGTGGGCTGCAGGCCAGTGTCGTTGACGTTTTGGTTGTAGTTGGAAGCCACGATGAAGAAGTATTCGGGGTCGTTCAGACTTAGGCGAACTGTATCGCCCTTGTGCAAGTTCAGGGAGTCGGCCACTTTTTTGGGCATTAGGCAATTTCCGACTGGGATAGGGTCGAAGGAATAGTCTTTGCCGATTTCTGCGGCTCTTTCCCGCTCCGTGTCGATGAAAATGATCTTCACCTTCTCTTCATCGCAAGTTCCTTTCAGACACACAGCTGATCCCGAGCTAAATATGATTCTGGGACTTGCCAATTCGTCGTGAGCGAACAACTCCTGGATTTGCTGGTAGTTGAGAAGGGTGCGGGAAGGGTCAGGCTCAATGCGAATGTCAACTTCCCCCGCACTGCTCTCCGCCAGTTTGAGGAAGATGAGCGGCGCGTGGTCCAGCACAGTCCCAATGATCGCCGCCATGAGCGTGACCACGAAGCAGCTGAAGAAGGCCAGACAGAAATGGAACTTGCGTCTCCACATCTCGTGCAGGGAGTGGGTGAGGAAGAAGCAGCAGTAGTAGAAGAACTTCATATAAAGAGGGAGACTGACCCTTGGACTGGAACTGATACATGTGGGAGTTCACTGGGAATACGCACTGTTAGTCGTGCAAGGAAAGCGGGTGTTATGTGTCAGTTTAGATATGCGCAATGCTGCAAAGCGCTTAATGCAGACCTCTGCCGATTTCCCTAATTTCGAGCCTTCTGAATCTTCTGTCTAGTTCAAGTCTCGCCGGAGTACTCCCTTTCCATGCTTAAACCAGCCTTTCCGGCTATTAAAAAATACATGGACGGGCTACTCTTCCTACATACGGCTGACGGGACAGCCCAAATCCAGGCACTGTGCGAAGGGGCTTGGAGCTATTTGGAAGCTCTATCGGTGGGTCGCTTTGACTGGGTGAAAGTGGCTATTCCAAAGGGTCCTGTGGGTCTGAGAGTCACAATTGCACAGGAAACTACTTCCATAGAACTACCATTGAGAGGCGATTTCGCCTTATATCGGAAATCCCTAATTCCAGTTTCCACCACTATTTCCAAGCCAATTTTGCTCATTACTGACTTAGACGACACTCTAATCTCAATCCAGTCAGGCGGTCCTCAAGCTATGGAGCGCTTTTTCCAGTATTGGATTTCAAAGCGACTGTTCACAGGGTCGAAATTAGTCTACTCGACTGGCAGGTCCTACCATCGCTATCTAAATGTGGCGAAAGAACATGTGGGAGTCTTGTGTCCGGACCTGGTGGTCACGGGAGTCGGCAGTCAGGCTTTTACGGTCTGCCCGGAGTCAGGTCTGCACGTCCCTTGCGAAGACTACTACAAGCCTGAGGACTTCCCAGGGTGGAACTTCTCACTCATTATCCAAACTCTAAAGGACCGTTTCCCCTACATCACTAAAAAGCCAGGACCAGACGAAGACACCGCTTTGAGCGTCCTTCGCGAAATACAGCCGCACCTGGCCACTGCCCATTTCCAAGAGGTGCAAAGCCACTTCGCAGCCCAGGCCAAGACTTTGCTCAGCGGCCCTCTCGACCAAGTCCGCTACATCGACTTTATCCCCATAGGGGGAGGGAAGAGGACCAGCGTGACCTACGCCCAGCGACGATTCGGCTTCACTTGGGAAAAAACCATAGTCGCGGGAGACTCGGGGAATGACATTGACATGCTGGAAGGACCGGAATCAGGCGTTATCCCTGCCAATTGCCAGTCGGAAGTGCAGCAGTGGCTGCAGAGTCTGCCTGCGGGGAACAGGAAGTACATGTCGCAGAGGAGGTTTGCGGATGCTTTGGTGGAGGCGCTGGAGAGAGAGGAGGAAAATCAGTAGTTAGGATGGATTTCAGCTTATTTATTCGTTTAGGAAGCGAAAACTTCAGTTGGATAGACGATTTTAGGGCTTTTTGCATTTAACATGTCTATAAAAAGCTGCTTTTCCAATAAAGAAACATAAGTCCACTAAGGACTTATGTTCCTCTGTGCCTTATGGACCAATTCAATAGCTAATTTAGCGTTTTCGAGTTTTACCCAATCCTCGCCATCTCACAATTCCCGCTCCAGCCTCCTTTCTCATCAAAAACTCCCATACATCAGTACGCGTCCTCGCCTTGCAGCCAGCCTCGCCTCTCCAGACCCTGTCCAGCGACCATTCCAGTCCTGGGCGGTCAGAAAGAGCTGGGACTGGGCCGCCATACTCGTTGAAAGCGGCCTTTCTGTCCCATTTTCCTTGTGATACGATTCTTTTATGGCAACTTTTAGGCCGGTCGCTGGCTCCCGCCTCTCATGGGAGTGCTGAAGTCCTTTCAAATTTCACTTTTTCTCGCGTGTCAGTTCGACCCACTGCTCCGCCTGCCTGCCCTGCCTGCTTCCGAGTCCTTTCCGCCTCCGCTACAGTCGACTTCTCCGCTGTTCGCTGCAAACTCTGCAGAAACGCCGAAAAAACGACCTCGGGAAGGGTCAGATCCAGTATTCCTGGTGGAAGCCTGCCCCACAAAGAGTCCAAAATGCTGCCAGAGTGACCCAACACTGCTTTCCCAAGCACACGCACTCGCCCGCAGCTTCAAAGGCCAGTGTCTCAGTCCGCTCTGCTGCGGTCAGAACCAGCCCCTGCTGTACCAGTGCGCACTCGGCCACACCTGGAAGTCCAACCGAGTGCTGAGATGCAAGGAGTGGTGTCGGAAGTGTGGAAACAAGCTGAAGAAGGCTCAGATGTGGGCAGCGGAGCACGGCGGACAGCTGCTATCTGCGATAGTCGAGCAAACGGTCACATTCCGCTGTGCGCGAAACCATCAATGGGCGGAGGACATAGAGCGGTATATGAACCGGAAGTGGTGCAAGGACTGCAGGACCCACACCAAGGTCCAGGCCAAGGCTCAAGCCAAGCTCGAGGAAGAGACCCAACAGAGAGCACGCGAGTTGCTGCAACAGCGGCTCTTCCAGCAAGCCCGCCAGTCCCAAAGCACTGCCTCCCCTGCTGACAAGTCCCTCGCCTACCTCCAACTCCCGGGAGCTGCAGGCTCCTATGACGAGGCGCTGAGTGTGTATTCCCTCATTTCAATGTCGGCGGAAGACTTGACAGCGACTTGTTTCAAAGAGTGTGAGGGCAGGGAGCAGGTCACGAGGCGGTTTCGACTGCTTGCGAGGACTGTGCACCCGGACAAGAACAGACACCCACAGGCTCAAGAAGCCTTTGTGGCGCTGATGCGGGCCTACTCACACGTCGTTACTAGCATATCAGCTTAGCAGGTCCAAGCCTTAATAGTCTCAGAAGCGCGCCTAATCACGTAGCATTGCAAATGGCTCGAGCCGGCAAGGACATTAAGTCCGTCGTGGTGAAGTCTCGCACCCAAGACCTCCCCAGTCCCCGCAGGTCCGCCCCCACCGAGGACGTGGAAATCCAAGCTCTCATCAGCACCATTGAAAGCCAGCGTGACGCTTTGGAGCAGAGAGCCAAGGGCATGCTCGCACTGCAGAGCGACATCATGTCGATGGGCAAACTGCTGGAGGAGGAAAAGCGCAGAAGGACGGGGGACACTTCCCAGACACAGAAGCTGCTAACAGAAAACAGTCGACTGCGCTTCCAAGTCACAGAGTTGACTGCAGGGCAGACGAGGGCTTTCAGTGACTTGGAGCAGCAGCTGAAGCAGGCGAAGGGGGAGCGGGATGAGAAGGTGGGCTGTACACAGACAGACCAAACTGCTAGAAGCCGCGCTGCTGCAGCTGAGTCAGTTGAGGACGAAAGAGCAGGGGGCGAAGTCCAACAGTGCGGCTGTGATGGGAGAGTTGACACTGCTTAGAGACAAGGAAGCCGCTTTGATGAGAGAGTTGGCGGGGTTGAAGGCGGATTATGACGAGCAAAGGGAGCTATTGGACAGGGCGAATAGGGGGTTAGGGGCCTTGGAAACTGATAAAGCCGCCTTAGAAGCCGAGAAATTCGGACTATTGGTCTTCAAATCAGACCTCGAAGTCCAGCTTTCCCGCCTGCAGAGCGACCACAACTCCTCCATTTCCTCTCTTTCCCAACAGGCCAAAGAGGCCAGCGACCTCAGAGCCGAGGTGCAAAGTCTAACTCTGCAACTAGACACCCTCGCAGCCCAGCTGTTCGTAAGGGAGCAAGACACTGCCAAGATGCGGGAAATGGAGCGGAAAATGGCCCTCAGCTTTGAAAAGCTGCAAGAGGAGGAAAAGGGGCTTTTCGCGAGACTGAAAAGTGAGGAACTTCGCAGGAAAGTGCTTGAGGAGAAGTGTGAGCACTTGGAAAGTTGTCTCTCAGAGCAGCTGACAGTGGTGGACCTGAAGCCCTGGGAAGGCAAAGTGAAGGAACTGCAGTGCAGACTCAGCGAGCAAGTGGCAGTCGCCCAACTGGCGGAACTGCGACTGGCAGCTGAAAGCAGGGAAAGGGGGGGACTAGAGAACAGAATTAGTGCTTTGGACGCTGAATTGTTGGAAACTGCGAAAAGCAGGGAGGAGTTGCTGAAAAGGACTCTGGAAATGGCAGAGGAACTCGAAAAACTGAAGTTGGAGGCGATTAAGCAGGGAACTGAAAATGAAAATTTACAAAAACTGCTGAAGCAAGCGAAGGAAGAGAATTTTTCTCTTGTGTCGCAATTAGAGCTGAGGAAACAGGAAATTTCGCAGATGGAAAATGAGAAATTGCAGCGTTTAAAGCAAATTTCAGACCTGCAAAAGGAGATAAAGGCCGCAAAAGACGGCCAAACTCGCGATAGCAGTTTAAAAATCAAGCTAAAAGCCTGCGAAGCCTCGCTAGACGAGGTCCAGTTGAAGCTGCATAAGGAACGCAGTGAGAAAAAAGCACTACAGGAGGAAATTACCCGTCTAAATGTACTGAATTCAGACTCAGAAACCTCCATTCAGACCGGTTTGCATGAATACAGGGCCAAAGTTGCCTTTTTGGAGATAGAGTTAGCGACAGCGAGGCAAAACATAGAGAATGCGGCTGCGAGAATTCAGCAGTTGCAGAGCCAGGTTGAAAAGCTAATGGGTGAAAATGCAGGATTGCAAGCCGCTATGGCCCTCGCAAGCAACGATATGGCCATTGTTGGCCCTCTGAAGATCCAACTGCAGCTCCAAGTCCAGCGAATGGCAGCGGTGCGGGAAGACTTGGAGCGAGGAGTCGGCCTACTGGATACAGCCACAGAGTCATTGGAGGGTAATACGACCTGCTACTCCTGCCTCGAGCTGCTGAAAGAGGCAGTGATGTGTCTACCTTGCGGACATGTGTACTGCCAGCAGTGCAAGGAAAAGACGAGAGGGTGCACAGAGTGCGGTCCTGTGAAGGTGGTTTCCTCAGTCATCAGAGTGGGGTTGATCGATACAATATCAGGGAAATTAAGTTACAGCCGCCAAGTAATAAACTCCATGCGCGGGACCTTGGCCCGCCTGCAGGAGGTAGATAGCTAGTTGCCACTATAGCAGCATAGCACACAGCCTGTCTGGAAGTCTGTAAATGGCTCTAGGTCTGTTCGGCTTGATGGAAGCCTGCGTGCTGGTGTTGAACGCCTTGGCTGTGCTGAACCCTCACTACTGCTTGGAGAAGTGTACGCTTTACTCAGACAACCTGCATGATGTGGCTACAGCTGGAGACTACCAGGCAGGCCCCATGCGCAAACAAGTCACACTCTTGCTCTACTCGGTGCGCACGTACCTGCGTCCTCCACTTGTGCTGTGCAACCTGCTACTCATCCTGGTGGAGTTGCTGCTAGGCTAGCTAGGCCTTAGGATGCAAACAGACACACGTAGGCACCTTCAGTCTGTGCAAGTCTAGAAGCATATATACAAATGACAGTGCTGCTTGCATATATATGAAAGCCAATTTGCTATTCTGACCCAAAGCTCAGTAGATAGAGCAATAGGACCAGCTCTTTGAGGCTGCCACTGCTACCCGTGGTAATATCGAACCTGCGAACGTGTCCAACACACTGGAATTATCGTAGGCTTGAGGGCTAATGATACATTTCAACCTGCACACTAGCGACTCTGAAGTTAGCACCTCAAAGGCGACACGCAGACCTAAGGGACCTTTCCTAGCGTATTTCAGCCAAGTTCTCCATTTCTTCTTCAGACGCCAGCATGGTCTGAGTCATGGTCCTGCGTCTCAAGAGGTCAGCACCGTGCTGGACTGCTGACGCTTCATTTTGCCTCTTCTCAGACTTCTTGCTGAGCGTCGCTATCAGCAGGCCCCCAAAGGTGACAGCGACGCATAAGCCTTGAAAGATGGCTTTTTGGTCTCTATCGATGATAATGCTGATGATTGAGGTCAGAGCAGGCCTGGCGCTCACGTAAATCTGCGTAGTGCTTACTGAGACTATCGTAATTGCGGAATGGCGAATGCACCAGGCCATTATGGCGTAGTTGATAGTGTATGCGACTGTTATCGCATATATCAGTCCCAGCATATCGGGAATCGCCTGAAAACTGGCTTTGACGTGCGGAAAGTTGGGGTACAGCATTAATTCAAACACCAGCACCAGAAACATAGTGGGCGTGGCCACTAAAAAGCTGAGCCAAGTCATGTGCAGGGGCAGCAATCCGTGCTTGTTGAACAGCTTCCTCCACACAATGATGTTGGACGCCATACAGGCTACGTGCAGCAGCAGGAACACTGAGGGCCACAGCAGCACTTTCGCGAACACGTAGTGATCAATCAGGATCAGCACGATAGTGCCGATCAGCGCTATGCCGATGCCTATTACCTGCATAGGAGTCACCTTGACTAGCAGACGGGACTCCAGGCCTAAGCACAGTGACAGCAGGGAAGTGACACTGGGCGTGAGCATCATATACATCGACGTATATGCAGCTTCTGACTCACTCAGTCCGAGACAAAAGAAAGTCTGACTCGCACAAATGCCCACACTGCCACTGTAGACTATCATCGACCAGGCAGACCTAGGCAGCGTCAGCGCCTGTCCAATAGTCCCTTTGTACTGCACTAGGAACCCTGCTGTGATGAGGAGTGTGGCCAGCAGGTCGACCGCGAACTCGAAGAACAACTGCTTAGCACCCACGAAGTTCATCTTGTAGTGCTTGAAAGCCAGTGCTTTGTACTGAATCCAGAAGGCCACGAACACTTGGGCAGCTAGGAACAAAGGGTGCAGGATGATTTTCCTTGTCTTGGCGTAGCCCAGCACTGACGGCTTCACGTCTTTCAGTAGCATTCTATATGGAAAACAGGACATGGGCGTATGCCAAGCTAAAGCAACGAGAGAAGCAGCAGGCAGGTCGAGGCATTTTATCTAGCGTTTAATATGTGGCTGGACTGCAAGCAGTGAAGTATGCATGGCTGGTAAAATGGGCGCATATGATCCGGAGTACGAGAGTCATCTGCTGGCCTTGGGAGAAAAGATGTTCCTCACGCAAGTTCCCTTTCCCCGCAAAAAACCCCGTCGTCGACAGGACCTCGAACTGGCAGCCCTGGCCAGACCCACAGCCAGCGACTCCAGCCACTGTCGCAGACTACTGCAGTGGCTGCGCGCTCTCCCTTCTCAGAGCAAGTTGGAAGTCTGCTGTGAAGAGAGTGCCTGGCTCAGTTCCCTCCTCAGACAAATGTTCGCACTGAAGAGCAGCGGCGGCGAAGGGTTCTTCACACTGCACGGCAATGGACCGCACATGGGGGAGCCGGAGGAGTTGGAGGAGTTCTTTACCTTTCGAAAGGTGTCGATGGAGCACGGACTGGCCCTGCGACTTGCAGATGTGATGCAGACTCAGCGACACTTGGAGCGGAACTTGCGTTTCTGTGACAGTCGCGGCTACCTGGACACTGTGACTCTGCAGGCGGAACTCATCCTCGACACTGACAAGTTCCTGCAGGAAATGAACAAGGCTGCAGGGGGGAAGGCCTTCACTAGTCCTTGCAGAGTCAAATGGGACTCAGTCTGCAAAGTGTGGGTATGGGAAGTCCCGGTTTGGTGTCAAGGCGCGAACCTGGGTCTGGCGATATGGGCTTTGGCGTGCATTGAAAGACATGTGTGGATGAAGTACTGGGAGGCGCAGCAACTAGACCCGAGAGGGGCGATGGAGACGCAGCCGTTTGCTTGGGGGGAAGGGAGAGTTTCAGGACTGGTGTCGATGTACGCGACTTTGAGAGAGTACTGGCTAAGTCTCGGAGCTGCAAGGCAGACTTCAGTCCTATCAGGACTCGAAGCTGTGTTCCTGGCTGAGAAGCCGCACTGGGAAAAGCGCCCTCGGCCCCGCAAGTTCCCCTACCCGCCTCCGTCCTTCACCTCCTTCTCCCACTCCAAGCACTGCAGCAACTTCGGCGGCAGTCTCATGGGTCTGTTCAGTTCCCCCGCAGGCACCTACTACAGCGCCTTACGCGCCCGCATGCAGTGCTGCCAAAGCTCCAAGTCCGTCGAGGAACTGACCCAGTGCTTTAATCAACTAAGCAAGGCAGCCTTCTTCGACGTTGTGTTCTTTTCAGACCTTGTGAGGGCGGGGTCTATCCTGGACCAGGTGGCCAGGGCTGTTGTAATGCGAGTGAAACGGGCCTTGGAGGAGAAGTATGCAGAGGACTTGATCCTATCTGAAGTCTCCAAGCCCTGCAAATCTCCGAAAAAGCCTTCCAAACATGCGAAGAAGAAGACCAAAAGTCCCAAAAGTGCAGCGAACAGCGCGGTGCCTGCCTCGCCTGCGACTCTGCCAGTGAGGGAGGACTCGGCGCCTTGGGTTAGGGGCCTGGTGCTGGCTTTGCTGGACACGGTCCCTGGGCTGGAGGAGACGGTGGACGACTCGTCCTTCCAGCTGGTGGAAAACACTCGCAGGAAAGCGAAAAACTCTCAGCCTGGGAAAGCACAGGATAAGGCCAAAAAGAAGAATAAACCCGGCAAACAGTCACATAAGTACTCCAAAAGTGAGATCAAGGCGAGTGCGAAGGCTGCCATCAGTCCCAATCACGCACCTTTGGCCATCAAAGTAGTCCACAACGCAGTGCAGCAACTCACACTCGCCCCTGAAATGGTGGCTGCTGAGTTCCCTCCACTGGCGAAGGCGGTGACCTGCCAGCCTTTCCCCCGACTCAGCGAGGAACTGCAAGCGTTCGAGCTGGCCAACAGCCTTGTAGTGGAGCAGCAGACCTACACCCGCATGCGACTGATGGAGCGACTCAGGGAAATCGTGGCTGTGCTGTTTCCAGGCGCAGATGCGCAGCTATTTGGCTCCTATTCGACCTCTTTAGCCCTGCCCACCAGCGACTTGGACGTGGCCGTGCGCAACACTTCCTTCCACTTCCGTGAAGAAGTGCAGGCCGCGGTGAAGTCTCTCAACAACTTCCTGCTGTTCCAGCCCTGGACTCTCAGCACCAAGGCCATCAGCACTGCCACCGTCCCTCTCGTCAAGTTAGAGGTCGACCCAGGCTACTTCAGCGGCAGCGAAGCCCGCCCCATCAAGGTCGACCTGACCTTCGAAGCCCAAAGAAGCCACAACGAACACATCGGCCTGGCCTCTGCAGAGTTCGTGCATCGCTGGGTGAAGCAGTACCCGCAGGCGAAGAGCGTAGCTTTGGTGCTGAAGCAACTAATGCAAGGGAACGACTTGAACTCCGCCTACTTGGGAGGAGTGAGTTCGTATGCACTGATTCTGTGGCTGATGGCGTACCTGAGAAAGGAGGGGCTGGCGGACTGCGGGGCGCTGCTACTGGGCTTTTTGAAGTTCTACGCAGAGGACTTCAACCCCAAAACCACAGGCATCGACCTCCTCAAGCCTGAGTAACTTCCACACAGAGTGTACTTCCCGGTTGCCACAGTGGCGCCCATCGAAACACTCGACCCTGTGAGTCCCGGCCTGAATGTCACCAAAAGCAGCTGGAAGTGCTGTGACGTGCAGCAACTCTTCGCACTGGCCCGAGACTACCTGCAGGACTGTGTGACTCAAGGTCAGAAGCGGGACATCGTGCAGGGCTTGCTAGCTCTGCGGCTAGATAAGTCTATTTAACACATTTCCCTAACTCGCTTACTTACTCTGCCCTGAAGCGGTCTCCAGGCTGGTCGCCTACTTTGACCTTGGCCATGTACTCTTGAGTGACGCGGAAGAAGTCGTACTTGGTCATTTCCTTGCGAGTATGCATGATCAAGTGTACATTCTCAAAGAGTCGAGTGCGGGCATTGAGTGTGTGCCGGAAGGCCTCTTCGGGGAACAAGGGCCTTCTGCGTCCTGACAGGTAGGGGGAACAGACAGGGTCCATAAAGGCAGTCACGACCATGTTGACAGTCGAGAGCAGTAGTCCAGAGCCGAACTCACACGCCAGCAGTCGATACCTCCCCACTGAATACCCATAGATCATCACTGCGAGCCAGCGACCAGCTATGACAGACCCCACGAAGAAGGACGAAAAGCCGACAGTTGTCATGAGCTGTCTGCACGTCTTGTAGCGGTAATAGGGCCAGTGCAAGGGTGCAATGTTGATTGAGTCAGTAGTAATATCGGGGATTTCCTCGTGAAAGGGAAGTCGGCGGAAGTGGGCGTCTTCGTCGCGAAACAGGTCATCCTCGTACTCTGGGTTGAGGGGGAACAAGGGTCTCCCGGACATATATGACTAAACTAGTTAGATGCGTAGGGAGGGGCGATAGGCGGAGTGACGGGCTGCAGCACCTCTCCAAGTGCAGGGTAATTCATCTCTGGGTCCAAGGCTGACAGGTCTCCGCAGGAGAGGAAGGGCACTGGGATGCCCCAGTTGTGACCATCTGAGAGGCTGGGCTGGCGGAAGTTCCACGAAGCCAGAGGACCTGGAGTGAAGGCAGGAGGAGGGGAGTAGCCTTGGCCCACAATGAAGCACTCCACACTGGAATTGCGGCTGCTCTTCGGCTTTGCCACCGTCACACGTTCGAAGAAAAGCTTGACCTGCGAGTAAAGCAGCTGAATATCCCTGCCTCTAAATATCTTCGCAACGAAAGCGCCGTCCGGCTTGAGCAAGTGAGTAGTGATGTTGAGTGCCGCCAACACCAGCTGTCCCTGTATGTACTGGTCCAACTCGTGCAGTCCAGTCACATCCGGAGCTCCATCGCACACTACAATGTCCGCCTGCTCGCCCCCGAACTCAGCAATCACTCTTTCCGCTGTGTCTTCCTTGGTGATGTCTCCTTGGATTTGCACGACTCCTTGCAGAGGGGCCATCTCTTGCAGGTCCACAGCTACGATTTGGACGAGGGCTGGGAGACTGGGAAGGCGCTGGCGCAGCACTTGGCTCCAGGAGCCGGGGGCAGCGCACAGGTCCACTGCGCGAGTGACGTTGCTGAGGATTTGCAGTTCCTCGTCCAGTTGGAGCAGTTTGTAGGCACTTCGGGCGCGATAGCCTTCTTCTTTCGCCTTGCGGTAGTATATGTCTCGCTTATCTTTCGTGAATCTACCCATTTATCGCTGATTCATAGATCAGTTTGACAGAACGCTGGAGACACTTTGGCATTCCTAAAGATATAGGCAGTATCCTTAATTGTAGGAAATTGCTGCAGATATCCTCAAGACCAATATCAAAGCGGCGTTTTGCCCAGTGATGGAGTCCTCATTGCTGCTCGGAATGCACGCAGTTGCAGGATGTCAGGACTGCTGTGTGGACAGACAGTCATATCTAAGCGGAGATATATGGCAGTCCTAGCCATACAGTGCGCGCTGCACATATCTGTCCAATCTGCCGCTTCAAACAGCCCTCTAGACAATAAATGACTGTGCTGTTGCTACTTGCGGGTTCGGTACTAGCTGATGAGTTCGCTCACGTATATGAGGCGGATGAAGCCGTATTTCCCAAGTTCTTAACCCAATAGAAATACTACTCAAGCCGTGAAGGTGTGGTTCAGCAAGATCAGCCTACTGAAGTACCCTACCTCGCCTTACGTCTACAGCTCGCTGCTCTGCCGTGGTGATATGGCTCCCGATCCTTCCCATGTGCCCAGTGTAGGGGAAGTGATTGAAGGCCTCGAGCTGCAGCCACATGACATCTCTGCAAGAAGTCACCCACAGACGTCTGTGCTCAATGCAGCTTTCGGCTACGGACCGACAGAGACTGAGGAAAGCAGTGCAGGACGAAGGTCGGGTGCAACTGTATGTGGATGACCTGTTAGTGTGGGGCATACTTGGGGATACGGTACCAGCAGTCAATGGTAAACTCGCAGAATGTGTGTACACGCAGATTAACTTGGAAATCCACTACAACCAGAGTCAGATCATCCAAGTCTGTACCAACCAAGCGCCCTTATCCAGCTTGCTGGTTCTCATGAGGAGGAAGAACAGCCGCTTGACCTTTTCTACTCCGCTATCTGGGTGCCTACAACCAGCCCCTTCGAAACTCGCCTTCATCTGTATGAAGACCTGGGCTTTGTGCACTGGATGAGTGTCTTCACCTCAAATGTGTATGTGCTGTGCGATCAATTTGATAAGAACCGAGGTGTTACTGAGTGAAGGTGCACAGGAAATGGGCCTGCAAGGGAGAGTGGACTGGGTGGAAGCAGATCCCAGGGGAGGTGTTTCGGGCGCCACCTATTGCTGCTCACAGTTTGTGTGAGTTCAGTTGCTCGCAGTGGCAGCCTCTATGCAGGTCCTGTGCCTGCTGTACCCCGTCTACACAGAGCACAATTACATGGCACAGTTGCTGCCCGCACTTTACTCTGCACTACTGGGCGGATTCTACAGCGGGAGTTCTATAGCCAGTGTGGTGGGCAGAAAGGGGTCAAGGCAATGCTGGCTTCCTTGCTCGGAGTTCCCTGCCTCGTAACAGTGACTCTACTGTGTCTTACGGAGATACCCCTGCTGGAAACGCTGAAAGACTTCCTGCTGGTGGCGGCACTGTTACATGGAGTGGGCACACTGCTAGGCCGCAAGTATTTGGGTGGCCCCAAGTATCCAGACAAAGTCAGCCTCGTGCCGCAGCCCAGTCTCTACGAAAAGCGCTGTTACGAACAGCCACTCTTCTGGATGCCCTGGGAGGAGCCACACCTTTCTTAAGCATATTTGTGGAAAATGTGAACATATTCATGGTTTTCTGGCACTTTAAGCTGTATTACGGGTACATCTGTGGCCTGGCGACCTTCCTAGTGCTGCTTGCTATTCTCGTCTGCTCAACGACTCTGAGTACGTTCATGCTGCTCTCTGCTGAGGACACTCGATGGCCCTGGACCAGTTTCCTCAGCGGAGCCAGCACAGGCGTCTATGCTTTCTTCTTCGCTGCCCACCACTATGCATTTTGGAGGGCTGGGAGTCAGTGGCATTGGAGTGTGTACTTCGCTACGTGGGGCTGGCGTGCTTCTGCTTATCCCTACTATGTGGAGGATCGCACACATTACAGCTTATCAAGTGGTGCGGCTACTCTATAGTCGTCTAAAAAGCGCTTAGCTAATCTGGTGAAAGGCATGTCAGGTCACCCGACAGTTCAGCCTGGACAGCCTCGACCACGCTGAGTCTCAGGCAAAGTAGACATGCTGTGTTTGTGGAGTTCTTGCTTTGTCGACGTTCATGACAGAGTTGCAGAACAGGTAAAACATGTGTTAAAATGTAGTCGCAGTTTAATGATGTCAAGAAAGAAACGCACTGCTTCAAAGCCTCCAAGCTCCCGCTGTAAAAGAGTTGAGAAAGGCTGGTTACCATAATGAGATAAGATAGCTGGCATGACCACTGCCAAGTACATCAGGCCCATTTTCAGTGCTTTTTCGTTATCAGCCTGATATTGCAATCCAACCTTCCTGTCTCCGCAAAGAAGGCCATTAGAATGAGGTGACTTTTTAGATACAGTGAGGAAGGCGCGGTGGGGACACACATTTCGTGTTGAGTACAAGGAAAATACATATATTGGTGAGGCATATTTT
>Ga0247837_1006534_pt1 | contig 16312 bp, 7 predicted proteins | sample LaCtaG_2_FD_187115 | JGI IMG/M metagenome (GOLD analysis project Ga0247837, IMG submission 187115) | Freshwater microbial communities from meromictic Lake La Cruz, Castile-La Mancha, Spain - LaCruzMarch2015_14.5m | ecosystem: Environmental > Aquatic > Freshwater > Lake | place: Spain: Castile-La...
AGATTTCTGCTTTTGCAGCATCAAATTAAGTCCCAAGCTGTACTTGACGATATTTTGCGTATGAATGACCGTTTAGTCTCAGTCCTCCACCGTTCTCGCAAAGGCAAATCTCTAAATTCGCCAAATGACCACTAATTTTCTCTTTTTATTCCTCTTTTATGCTAAATTGCTGTTCAGCTGCTGAGTTAGAAATATATTAACTCGTTTTTTTTCGAAAAAAGTGATAGAAATAGTCAAAAATCCGGTTAAATATCCCTAATAAAGGCCTTAAAGTCCATATGAACTATATAAAAGTATGTATCTATTTTCGATATCTGCAATTCTCGATTTCTCGAGTTTCATAGTTAAATCCATCAATTCCCATACTTGCCTCGTATCCCTCATTATTCACTGCAGAACCCTCTCAAACTGCAAGGGCTGTATTGTCTCTGTGTCCTCCGAACACTTGTTTTCGAGTCTGTACCAGGGGAGTGGATTTGCCTAATTGCGTGTCAAAGCTCTATTAGCAGTTACTACTTTTTCCCCTTTCCCCATCCCCTGCACCTCAGTGCATTCATAATAATGGGCAGTTCCTGTGCATCCTGTATGACGCACCCGCTCTGTGCGGGGAAAACAGAGTTGCTGGTGCAGGCCGAAGACGCATCAGGTGGGAAAGGAGTGGACCAGCCGACGATTGTGCAGGTTCAGCCGGAAGAGGGGAAAAAGGCGCTTTTGCCGAAGTATAGCCTGCGGCCGAGGGGGAAGACTACGGTTCATTTGGATTCTAGAAGGGCCAGTATTGTGGTGCGTGAGGCGCCTACTGCCGAGATCAGTGAAAAGCCCAAGACATTGGCAGACCGGAAACTCATCTCACTCAGTCTCAGTCGGCATTTCATCTTTTCCAGTCTTTCAGAGGAAGACCGAGAAACAGTGATCAACCAAATGAAGTACTACGAAGTGGGCGCCCGAGAAGTCATCTTCGAGCAAGAAGCGCCCGCCGTTAATTTCTTCGTGCTCGCAACCGGCCGGCTGGAAGTAATCGTGAATGGACTGCACCGGAGAACTATAAAATCCGGGGAAGGGTTCGGGGAACTGGCACTGCTGCATGACTCTAAGCGGACTGCGACAATTAAGACTATGGATAGGAGCACGATGTGGGGGATGGACCGACTCACTTTCAGACAATACGTGCAGAGGGTGAATATGCAGAATTACGAGGAAAACAAGCGGTTTTTCAGCAGTATCCGCATTTTCCAGCAGCTCACAGACGCACAGCGCGAAAGTCTGCTGACAGTTGTGAACACGCACAGGTTCAAAGCCGGGCACAAGATAGTGAACGAAGGCGACCCCGGCGAAGTCCTGTATGTGATAAAGGAAGGAGTAGTGCTATGCACCCAAAACGGACAAGAACTACGTCGTATGGAAAAAGGCGAGTTTTTCGGGGAATTAGCACTTTTACACGGCGGCACTCGCACTGCCACAGTCACTGCAATCGAGGGCGACGCTGTCTGCCTTTTCATCGGCCGGCAAGACTTGCGCATAGTGCTAGGCAACCACTTGCAGCAAATCATATACGTGAACACCATGCGGATCGCACTAGAGCGGTCGCAGTTCTTGCGGAGACTCACGAAGGAGCAGCGAGACAAGTTGATCCAAGTGATGAATGTGGCTTCCTACCGGTCAGGGCAAATCGTGGCGCCGGCGGACTCGAGGACTGGGTCGAAGCTGTGGATCGTGTTGAAAGGGACTTTGAGGTACAGCAGTGCGAGGGACATTACGGCTGAAATATACACTTGCATAGGCGATGATGCACTTTCGAAGCCGCAAGGAGGGGAGTTAGGCAGTGACATCATTTGTTCGAGTGAGGAAGCGGATGTGGCGGATATGTCTCGTGAGCAGTTGGAAGCGTGCATCGGCGGGCAGTTCCAAGACGCTACGGTCCACAATGAAATCCTAAAGATGCTCAAGCAGGTCCAAATGCTGCGGGGACTGTCGATGGACAGTATGTTGAGACTGATTAATGCGCTGCAGGTGAAGGAGTTTCAGGATGGGGAGGAAATTGTGAGGCAGAATAACCCGGGAGATTCGCTGTATATCATAAAGACGGGGAAAGTGGATGTGTATAAGGATGGGGCTTATGTGAGGAGTATTATGAAGTATGATTACTTCGGCGAGCGTTCCGCCCTATTCAACGACTTCCGCTCTGCCACAGTCGTGGCCAACCACGGAGTGACTTGCTGGATGCTTCAAAAGGACGACTTTCTCAACATTTTAGACGAAAGCGTCCGAATCCTCATGAAAAAGCGCATCGAACTGCAAAACGACCGCATAAAACTGAGCGAACTAATGCTCGTCAATTTCCTCAGTAGATCCGGCTTCGGAAGTCTTTTCCTCGCGAAAAACAACGAAAACGGGACTTTTTACTCCCTTAAATGTGTCCATCGGAAAAAAATCTCTATGTGGGGAATAGAAGACCAATTGGCTCTTGAAAGAAAAATCCTGTTGCAACTCGACCACTGCATGATAATAAAACTGGTCAAAACCTTTAAAGACTCTGAAAGACTGTATTTCCTGCTGGAATATGTCCGCGGCATTGAGATGTTTGAGTTGTTGAAAAAGCGAAATGCGTTTTCGGACACAGATGCGAAGTTTTACACTGCGTGTGTGATTGCGATTTTGGAGCATTTGCATGAGAGAGATATCATTCATAGAGACATTAACCCGGAAAATCTGCTTATTGATGAGGAAGGGTATGTGAAGTTGGTGGACTTTAGTAAGGCAAAAGTTGTCCCTTCACGTACTTTTTCGATTGTGGGAAGTCCTCACTATATGGCGCCGGAGGTAATTACAGGGAAGGGGTATGGCGCAGCGGCGGATTTGTGGAGTTTGGGGATTATGATATATGAGTTTTTCTGCGGAGGAGTCCCATTCGGAGAAGAGGAAGAAGACCCAATAATCATATACGAAAAAATACTGGAACACAGAGTTGTCTACCCCGCTTACTTCGATGCAGGATTCCCAGCACGTCCACTGGTCGAGCAGTTGTTGAGTAAAAACCCAGCAATGCGCCTAGGAAGTTCGTTCGAAAACCTTAAGAATCACCCTTGGTTCGAGGGCTTCGACTGGGACAGGCTCATGAGTCGCGAGATGCAGCCACCCTACAAGCCTCCCCTCGGCGACAACCTCACAGCCAAGGTGAACATCGCTCTTCGTCGACGTCGCAGCTTCAACTCCATCATCGCAGACGAAGAAAGCGACGACGAGATGGACAGACAAGTGCAAGCCTTTGTTCAGTCGCCACCAGTCAACTGGGACCATGATTTCTAAGCTAATCGATATGAACTGCAATCTCTGCGGGACCTGTAGGGACAGGCAGGCTGCTTTCCTCTGCTTTTGCTCAGAAGCGTTCATCTGCAGTGAGTGTATTGGACAGCACATCACAAGTGCACCGACACTTGAGCATAAACTGGCTCCGCTGACCTCTACAGACCTGGTGAGCACAATGCGCACTGAAGCTCCCAGCGAGCCGCATAGCCGGTCTCTTACTCGTGAAGTCCTCACTCGAGAACTTCGACGCTTGGCAGATTTCAGTCACACGGCTTTGTCTCATCTCGCGGACGCCCAGCTACGGTGGACTAAAGACCTAGAGCGAGTTTTCACTGAGAAAAAGAACAAATTGACAACGCAAGTCGCCAGGCTCGAGAAGGAAATGACTCTGTGTGCGGAGCTGGACTCCCCCTCTGCTTTAGAGAGCGTATTAGGCGATCGTTTGAGACAATTAGCGACTGAAGAGGAGCAACTTCTGAGTCTAACCTGCGAAGTAAAGTCGCTGGAATTGAGAACTCTGCTCGATCAAGCGCTTCTTTTCGAGGCGGACTACTGCAATGCCTGCAAGCCAGTTCCCGTGCTGTACAAGTTCTTTGGCGGGTCGAATCTAGTGGGCGTGTTCGACGCCCTGGCGGAAACCTGCCTGCAGCCCATAACTGCGAGTTGCAAGTTCTTCCATAATGCGTGTTGGAGCGTGGAGCCGTCTGGAGCTGTGTTCGTAACTGGGGGGTCCCTAACAGGCAAAAGCCGCAACGAAGCACTCGAGTTCAACCCAACTACTGGCAAAGTCCGCGAACTGCAGCCTATGCAAGTCGCCCGCCGCAGCCACGCCTCAATCTGCACGGGAAAGCGCTTCTTCGTGTTCGGCGGAATAATGGACGAAGAGCGGCTGAGCCGCTGCGAACGATACAACTCTGATAGTGATGTTTGGACCAGCACAGGCAGTATGAACGAACGCAGGGCTTATTTAGGCTGCTGTGAGTGGAGAGGTCAGGTCTATGTCGGAGGCGGCTGTGAGCGGTCCTCCATAGAAATAATGCCTTTGGACTCAGAAGCCTTTGCCCTAGTGCCGCTGCCGCAGATTTCACTCGAGGACAACTGTAGCATGCTCGGCCTGGACAACTACGTAATCATCTTCCACGGCAGCTACCACGGGGAAGTGACGAAGCTCAATCCTCCGGACCAGGTCACTAGGGAAAAGGAAATCTGCTATGGGAACTCGTGGAGCAACTGCCTGCCAGTCTGCGAAGGGGACAACATCTTCCTTCTGCGCTCTGATAGCGTTTTTTCCTACTCGCTTTCCTCGGGGTCCAGCACCTACGTCCTGCATCTCGCCAAGGCCTCAAAGCGCAAGGAGTACTAGTGTATAGTAATTCTAGTAGAGTTGGGCCGGCACTAGGCCAGCTTCGATTTCCCGGAAAAAGGACACTATAAGGGTCCGCAGGGTCCAATTTTGCCGAATTCGCACTCGTATTTGTCCTTGGATAGTCCGCGAGAAGCCGGAATTGAGAGGTGTCATTTCGATGATAGCGGAACTGCCGTGCTCGAGCAGGGAGAAGGGAAGGTCAGCGGAGGCTCGTAGGACTACAGCAGGAAATTGCAGTCGTAAAGTGTTTAGGAAGCGAAGGACGGCTGCAAGGTTTCCATTCAGACTGAAGTATAAAGGAGATAAATCGTCCAGAAAGACGATTTTCGCAGTTTCTCCCTCTAAAGCCGCCAATATAGCCTCAGGCTTCAATATAACTCTGTCTGCGTCTTCATTCCAAGTAACCGGCGCTTCCTGCAAATCACTCCCCACGTCCTCCGCCCACTCCGAATCCGCCTGCACCACTTTCAGCCTTCCAGCGGCTTTCTTGAAAATTGCCCCGTAGTGCGCAGGACTATTGGCGGTCGCTATGAAAACCGCTGTTTCTGTGAGTTGCTGCACAGCCCATAGAAGTGCACCGGTACCGTCGCACTTTAGAGAGTCGCGGATAAGCACTAGGCCTTGCAGCTGGACGCCGTCGAAGAGCATTATGGCGGTGCCGAGTACTAGGTGCAGGTCGCCTGGGTTTGTCAAGAAAAGGAGGGTTTGGGATGTGGCGCTGCACTATAGCCACCAAAGGAATGTGAAGATATTCACGGAAAGACTGCTGGGACCAGCGAAACCGCTGATACAGGCGCAGTCGCTCAAATCTTTGGATTCGATGAAGGGGAAAATCCGCAGGCCGGCATCGAGGGAGAGTGTGCATGCTATTACTCCTTCGTCTTCCTTTCTTACGATTCCGAGAGATTTGTCGGCTTTTCGGCTGCAGACGTACAGTAAAGCTTACGTAGAGTCTTTGTCATCGGCTCGTAACGGCACTGACGAGGACTCCGCAATTCTCCGCAACATCGAGCGAGCAAAGGCGCTGACTCCCGAATCCATCGCCCGTTCCCGACAAGAAAAACAGCTTCAAGACGCAATGCGCCTAAAAATCGCTCGAGAAACAAGCACTCAAATCAAACTCGAGCGAAAAATCGTTCTATTAGAAGCATTCCGCGACAAAACTCGCAGATTTCAAATCCGCATGATGGGCGATAAACTGAATACCGCAGCCTGCGGCTGGACGAAGTTACTACTTTGCATACAAGTAACCGACACTGTTTTGGCCAAAGTCAGGAATGTGAAGCTGCACAGAGGCAGAGTGAAGTTTATGCTGGGACTGTGGGTGAGAGTTGCTAAGGTTGTGAGGAAACTGCTGGTGAGGTTGTGGGGGTTTAGGAGGAAAAAGGCAGTTTTGGTACTGGGGAAGTTGAAGGTGTATGTGAGGAAGTGGAGAAGAAGAAGGAGGAGAGGAAAGGCGGAGTTGTTGGCTGGGTGTGTGACTGAAATATTGTGTTTGGAGCAAATTAGGGAACTTGTATCGCGGTGGACGCATAAATGTCAGATGATTTGGGATTTTCTGCAGTCGCTCGTTCAGCGCAGAGACGCACAAGTGGAACTAATGGTCTTGCAATGGGAACGCTACGAGTGCGAAGCCCTAGCAGACCTACGCAGACGAGCAGGCCGCCGTCCCACCATCGCCCAGCGCAATGCAATGACAGAGGTGCCTCGGTACCTTAAGACAATGCACTGCTTACGCTACTTCCGCACACTGCAGTTCCGGTTTCTGAAACATTTGAAGGCTTATTGGGGTCCGCATCAAGACAAAGAGCAAATTTTGAAGCCGCATTTTAGTGTCCTTTTGGAGTTCGACGATGTCATGATTCTGCACAAAGGCGCTTTGAAGATCAGACACATGTGGGACGAGTCGATGTACCACCCAGAGAAAAAAGCCTAGATGTGATAGTAATGGAGCTGCTGCAGGTCGCAGGCGGCTGCAATGCCACTCTGCAGGCCTTAGATATTGGCTCTCGCTTTCTCTACTATGCCTGTGACCGCGTCATTATCTGCTGGGACTATCACAGCCAATGTTTCGCATCTGTCCTTCAAGCCCATTCCGCACGCATCAATTGTCTCAAAGCCTTGCCCGAAGACGGAGTCCTGAGCGGCGGATGCGACTGCAAGCTAATCCTCTGGCTCCCTGGGCAAGACCCACAAGTCACAGAGACCGAAGCGCCAGTCGTGCACTGCACCCACAAAGGCACCAAAGTAATTTCCCTGACAAATGCTGGCAGACTAACAGTGTGGAAGAAGCAGGAAGCCGGACTCGAGGAAGAGCAAAGGTTCGAATTTGGCAGTAATATTCAAGAGTCGACGGTGTTGTTTGAGACTGGCGGATTTGAGGCGTTTGCGTGTGGAGGGTGTGATGGACTGGTGCATGTGTATGTGAAGAAGGAAAGGTGGGAATTCTGTGCTTCGCTGCATGGGCACACGAAAGGAGTCCGAGCGCTGGATTACCATAACGGACTATTGGCTAGTGCAGCGCATGATGCTACAATTCGTCTCTGGCGGGTCTACGAAGAGCCTCCCAAAAGCTTCATCGCCCGCTTCGGCCACACCTCCTTACCCCAAACCCACACATCCATCAAGCTCGAAGCCGTACTCACCTCCCACCAATCCCCCGTCCAAAGCGCCTGCTTCAGCCCGCAATCCCTCCTAGTCAGTTCTTCCCTCGACTTCAGTGTCATGGTATGGGGGGAGCATAGCACTTCTTGGACGCCGGATTTCATCATGGGGCAGATGGCGGGGAATAAGAACGCGTTTTTCGGGGCGGCTTTCGACCCTAGAGGCGAACACATATTCGCCCATTCTTACAACGGGGCGATATACCACTGGCAAAGGGTGGGAAATGGGTGGGAAGCCTCGAAAGCGCCTGCAGGTCATTTGGCCCCTGTGACCGGATTGAGCATTGGCGCAGGGTTTCTATTGACGGCTTCACAGGACCAGACTTGCAGACTGTTAGCTGGGGACCAATGGGTGGAGTTGTCCCGGCCATTAGTGCATGGGTACGACCTGAACTGCATTGTCTTCGGGCATAATCTCCTCATAGCCGGAGGGGATGAAAAGGCGATTCGCATCTTTGAGCCGTCAATCGTGTCCTGCGATGTACTACGGCAATGCAGTGGAGTGCAGTTGGAAGGAAAAGCAGGCGCAGCTGCTCAATCTTTGGGTCTCTCCAACAAACCTGCAGAAACTCAAGTCGCCATTCCCAAATGGCCATTAGAAGACTTCCTGTCCACTCATACCTTGTGGCCGGAAAGCCGGAAACTGTTCGGCCACCGGAACGAGATTTCCGCTCTGGCTTTAGCCCAGGGCAGCAAGACACTGGCCAGTGCCTGCAAGGCCCAAAGCGAACAAGACGCGGAAATCCTCCTTTGGGATTTGGACACTATGACCCAAATTGGGAAACTACAAGGTCACAAATTGACGGTTTTGGGACTTAGCTTCTCCCCGGACGACCAATATTTACTGTCTGTAGGTCGCGGTAGGGAGTGGATTCTATACAAACGCGAGGAAGTGGGATTCACGCTGCACCTTCGAGTCGCAGGCCACACGCGCATGATCTACGCCTGCTGCTGGAGTGCGGACAGCCAGCGGTTCCTCACAGTCTCCAGAGACAAGCGAGTGAAGGAGTGGAACACTGCTGGAGACTGCTTACGGACTTATAAGGCTGAAGGGGAGGCCACTGCTTGCGTCTATTTAGAAGAGAAAAAAGCTGCAATTGGCTTAGAGACTGGAGAAGTGTTGATTATGCAGCTGGAGCAGGAAACGACAATTGTAGCGAGCGCCAAGCATACTGCACAAGTCACAGCGCTGGCCACTGTCCCAGGACTCCTCTTTGCAGCTGGAGCAGACTTCACAGTCCGGGCCTATGCCCTTCCTAGCTTCCGTTAAATATGAAGTCCGCGAAGTCTAGACTACAGGCTTCTCCGAGTCCGGGCAAGACTGGGAGGAAGCTTTCAGAGAACTTGCCGGAGAGGGCTCGCAAGCCTTCACAGAGTTGTAACACGTCCTTTAAAGAAGCCCCAGTGCTGCGGGCTATCCACAACGTGGCGGACAAGTCGATCAGTCCGTTGCCTTGCAGCGCTGTGGACTTGGAGTGGGCAGGGAAAGTCAGGGAGATGGAGGGGAAGGCCAGGGACGCGCAGGAAGTGCTGGAGCGACAGGCGCTGCTTATCATGCGGGTGCCAGAAGGCCTCCTCCAAAAGGTGCAACTCCAAGGCAACCAACTCCTCTCCCTAACCCACAAACTGACGAAAGCCAAGCAACTCATCACCTCTCAGTCCACATCCGCCCAAACCGCCCTCCACCGCTCCCATCAAGACCTACAGCGACTCAGCACTCTGCACCAAGCAGCGACTGCAGAGGTGCACAGACTCACAGAACTACTGAAAGAAGACCGACCGTCCTGCAGCGAAGTAGGACAGTTGAGACTGAAGATACAGCAAATTGGGTATCAGAAGTCTATGCAAGAGGCGGAAATCGCTCGTTTGACGTATGACAATGAGCAGTTGCGGAGTCAGACGGTCCGCGCGCATACAGTCGAAGTGGCGTACTACAAGTTGCAGCAGGACTATTTGGCACTTGAGCATGCTCACTTCCTCGCGAACAGCAAGCTGAAAGGCTCTTCTACTGCCATTAAAACAATCGACCGACTCAAGCAGCAGCTAGAATCCGCCCATACCGAACTCGCTCAGACCAGGAAAACCGAGAAAAGCAAAGATTTGGAACTACAGAATTCCGTAGCGTCCATCAAAGCACTCCGAGCGCAGCTCTTTTCCAGCAGTCAGCAGTTAGAACGCACTCGCACAACTCGCTACTTAAAGCAGGAAGAAGACTCTGAACTGCGCAAACACCTCGAGGAAAGTATGCATCGCGAAGCTACTCTCCGAGCAGATCTCCGTCAAATCCCTTCCAAATACAAAGAGTCAGAACTGGACCTACAGACCTGTGAAGTGCAGCTGCGCAGTACTGAGTGGCGACTTGCAAGTATGCAGGCAAGGTACAAGTGCCTAGAGCAAGTCTGCCAGGCGACTCAGCAGGCCTGCGACCGCTTGGAAACGCTGTCTTTGAAGGCGGGATTAGTTGGAGAAGTGCATAGTGAGATGAAAGCGGAGTTGCAAGGAATCCGAAGACTGTGCGAAAGCTGCGAGCAACTGACCAGTCCGAGGCGCTCGAAGTCCTCAGGAGAACTGGTAGTAATAAAGTAAGTGCTATGCCGGACTGCCAGGACGTTTTTGCCCTTGTGTACATGTATGCAGGCGGCGCAGGCCTGTGGGTGCTCCTGTTTCTCTGGTGGTACGGGTCCACATCCTGCTTTTCTCGTGCACATGTGCGGCCTTTGCACCGCTTCATGACCTTTACTCTGGCCTTTAAGTGTGTCTTTGATATCTGCAACTCGCTGTTTTTAGCCACTTGTCCGGGGGGCAGTTCCTCTACAAGTTACCTCTACCTCGCCACCTGCTCCGCCTTCACACTTTACTACACCTTCCTGTTCACTCTATTTCTCCTCCTCAGCAAAGGGTATTGCATCACTCGCTACGCTCTTTTCCGTCAGGAAGTGACGGTAGTCGCCGTCCTCATGGGAGTAGTCTACCTCTGCTACAGCGCTTACACCCTGGATCCAGAAGGCCTGTACCCACTTGTGTTTTTGGTCATGGTTGCGGTGTTGTTCACTACTACAAGGTTTACTATGCGCACTTTGAAGGCGGTCAGAGTGCATGTGGCGCATTTGGCGCAAGCGAATGTGCAGGAGTTGCTGGTGCCTGCGCAGAAGAAGTTGAGGATTCTTAGGGGGTTTTCGAGACTGCTGTGGACGTATTTTGCGACGGAATTGGTACTGGCGATTACGCTGATCCCTGCGTCACAACTGAGCTTCAAAGTCCGCCTAGTCAACGAAACCGCTCAAGAGCTCTGCGAAATCTGCATCATCAGCTGCCTTTTCTTCCTCTTCCGTCCTCGCGATTTAGGCCCCTTCGGCTCGCTGCCGCTCGTAGAATCCGGCGACCCTGCAGAAGTCCGCAACCTGCCTCCCCTCCTCACAGCCTATTTTCCCCTGCCCCATTTAGAAGACCTGTCCAAACTCACCCCTACGATGCCACTAGTCATCCTCCAACCTAGCGACTTCAACCCGGAAAGTCCATATGAGACTCTTGAGTTGGGACAGTTGCTGCAGATGCCTGACGTACGCAGCAGCCAGAGAGATCTTAGCATCAATTAGCATGAACAGATGTAGTGCTGGGAAAGTTGAGATATTGGCTTTGGTAATTCGATGGCTATTGATAGTACTCCTCCAGGTAGCGTGCATTCGCCTAACTTTGAATGGAGGCTAATGATCAGTGAAAGCCAGGAATTTCCCAGTAGGCTGAATTAACTGGCACTAAAAACTGATGCAAAGTGCTCAAATTTTCACAAAAATGCCTTTCTTTGCAAATCCTGCAGACAACTCCGCAATAGCCTCTAGTTTGAGACTAATTTCGTCCGCCAAGCCAATCCCATATCTCATTCACCATGCAAGTGCTGTCCTTGATGCATTTCTGACTCAATGCAAATAAAACATGTCGACTCCTCGACTGAGTAGACAAGAGGTTAAGCCTAGGAGGGTTGCATAGGCTAAAGCGGGATTATACTAGGAACTGCTTACCAGATAGCTATATGTCAGATTCTGGCGCCTTGCTCTTGCAGAAATCTGGACAAAGATCTGATCCTTTCGAGAACCAACGCAGCTGCTTTTGGCTGGGATGTCTCCAGCTCGTTTTCGAGGGCTTTAACTTCCAGATCTAGTTTTTGTGTGTGGAGAAATCAGTTACTTTTCTGAGTTCGTAGGGTGTGCGACCCGGTGCAGGTCTGATGTTCCCTATACATGATTCGTGCGAATAAATCACCATCACCTTTGTTGACAGAAGTTCATCTCTCAAAACGTGTTGTTGCTTTTAGCCAAAAGATGCGTATCATGGAGCAGGAGTAGAGGAGGAGTAGGCTAATCTGTTGACATGACCACAGGCTGAGTCGACCCAGCGAGCAAAGCTGAGAGGGAGCATGAACTGATGGACAAAGAGAATTGCTGTCTGTGGCTAACGCAATGATTAGTTCAGTCGGGTGTTAGGGTTCCTTACTAGACCTGGAGAAAGCTTAACTAAGTCTATAAATTGAGAACTCTTGGAAGCGAGTCGATGCTCTTCTGCAGCTGCAAGGACGGTTCCAAGAGCCAGTGATCCAGCACAGCCTTGAATTCTCCCGCTGCAGCTTCGATATTTTTCTCATCAAACGCCAACACCTCCTTGATTTCATACGCAACTTCTTTTTCGCAAAGAAAAGATCTTATTTCTTTCACTTCTCGTTTAGCCGAGGTCATGATTATAATTTTTTTGTTTCGCATAGTCCAACTTGGATCCACATTCTGTAGTAAGCTGTGGATACAGAGTGTAGTGCCGTCGTCAACTAGGAGACAAGTCATCGAAGCAGTAGGAAAGATAGATGTGGCGATGGCTATCATTGCTCGGCTGAGACTGGAACGAAATGCATCCATTCTCAAACAAATGAGGAAAGCTCGACTTATTTCTGAACCAAGCAGGCCGTTTGAAATTGGCAGAATCTGCGTGTAGGTATCGCTGCTGAAGTAATTTGCTATTTCAGAACTTAAAGGCACAATTTGATTAGTGAGGTGATTTGCTAATCTTGAAATGAGTGTTGATTTTGATCCTATCAGCAGTATAACAGGTGCAGGGGTCCCTCCTATATATCTGGCAGCTTCTGGATTAATTTGTCCATTGCCCCAAAGTGAGTTGACCCATACTAACTCCAGTGTTCGTGTAACTTGTATTGCTTCCTTAATTCGTGTAATTCCATATAAGGTGAATTGGAGAACTGTGTCTTTTTTCATCAATTTGGTTCTGGGCAAGCTAATTATCACATCTATTCTCCGTCTACAGTAAACACCGTTTTCATTATTCATCTCGGCCATTTCAGCATTGGCTAAAGCAATAAAGTTTTTTCTCAGTTCTTCATTGAAGGAAAGCAGGAAATCAGTGCTGCATCGAGACAACACATTCTGATAAATTCGCTCTATTTGCTTCTTTTTGATATTAATAAATTCATTGCAAACTGGCAAGATCACATCTCCTTTACTTGGGCTGAAGTGGGACGAGAGAGTCCAAATCACACAATTAAGAATCTGGTTGATTGGAACTGGCTCTCCACTCACACTCTTTTTAGAATAGAGACTTTCCCTCAGAAAAGTGGTAAGAAAAATCTCTATTTGCTCTGTATTCCCTGGGTCTGCGAAATTGGGCTTGCCCAGTACCTTCACTACTTCACGACCTGAGAAATAGCGCCTGTTTAATTGTAATATCACTGAAAGAAAATCTTTATTAGTATCACAATTTATTTGATCCTTATCAAGAAACAACAAGATGATTCTCTCCGTTTTAAATCCGAAGTCTTTGTGAATATGGGCTATCATCGCAACTTTCTCCTTTACATCATTTAAACTTTGTATGTAGTTCTTCGCTAAGATGCAAGGAACAGAAGTAAGAGTCAATACAGCTGAAACCAAGCTGTTATGACGTAAGGCCACATCATCATCACGTCTAATATCGTAAGGCGAGCCCTCTACATCTATCAGCATTATCTGTCTCCCCTCATAACAGAAAGGATGGGAAAGAATATCAGCGCCTCTAGTAACAATTTCCCCGGTGTTTCCTGTACGAAACCAATTAGGAGACAGGAATGTTCCAGTGCTAAATTGTATTATTTTGTTTAAGAAAGTGCTCTTTCCCATTCCTAGATGCTCCAGAATTGTTAATATAATAGTGGATTCCGTGTACATCCTCGCAATTACTTCCATAGCTTGCTCATCCACCCTGTATTTGTCTTCCCCATTCACTTCCATTAACTGCAAAGACTGAGCCTTCCGCATCAGCAATTCATCTCTTGCAAGATCATCCAACTTACTCCCAATATCAGGATCACACAGAGCCGGCAACCTAATGAGGAAGCGGTTATACGTCAGAGGAAAGTTGGCTATTTTGACATAAATGCTGAGTTGATCAAGATATCGTATAATGTGCTGAGGACCGAAGAAGTCCTTTCGAGATCGTAAATAGGGTTCATGAAAGTGCAAATTAGCCAGGACTGCCGTAGATTGTTTGAACTTATCCTCTAGATTTCTTTGATCTTCGCGATAGATCATGTCGATTACGGACATGTGTTCATATAGCTGACTTTCTATGCTTGACGCCAACCTCTTATTCACTAAAACCTGCAATTTAGATTGTTCCAAGCCAAGTTTTATCCGAAGGTTTAAACAATCTTCCACAAAATCCTCTATTACTTCGGAAATTTTTAATATTTCTTCTGAGAGACAACAAACCGATGTGAAAGATATCAGTACCAGTCTCAACTTTCTCCTCATTATCTGATACATTTCCTCATCACAGATATCACTCCTCATTTTAAGCAACATCAGCGGAGTTTTCTCAAAGTATACAGGCTTGGGCCAAACGTACACCCCATCAGGGTCGTCTTTATTACACTCAAATAAGTTATCTTCGACCCAATCTCCTGCTGCTTGCATGAGACTTCTTAAGAAACTATTTTTCATGTAGTTCCCAAACACCAACACAGGAAAGAAAATTTCCAACTTAGTGAAGTTCTTTTTCAAAGTTAGAGAAGTTTGTTGGTTTAGTTCAAGTTGAAACTCATCTTCTCTTTCATTAATAGTGATGAAAGGCAGAGCGTTTTCCTCTTCCTCAATCGAAATATGGCTTTGTCTGAGGTGTTTCAAGTTCTCGGTGGCTGAGGAGAAAGGGAAAGTGTGAGTCCTCATGTAATCTTGGAGGAAGTCGAAATAGCGAGAAATGGTGTTGGAACTATGTAAATTCCTGTGAGAGTTTATAAAGGGCCCATGAAATCGGCCATCAGCAATTTGCCTTACCCAATTATTGGAACTCCCTTCTTCTCTAATAAGTTCCCATAAATGAGGATCAGGTAAGTCCATCGGATCTGGGCTTTGTGAGAATATCAGTAGTTTGGATATTTCCACATGCAGTATGCTCCGTATTCCTCTGTAATCCTCTAAGAAGCTTTTTGCTTCCCTCTCACATCTTTCTTGGTCTTCACAAATACAACACACTGATGAAATGACCATAAGTCCTGCTCTCACCTTTCTATTAACTTCCTCATTAGCCTCACCTTCCATCTCCCTTAGTATGAGTAGCAGCCCTACTACTGGTCCGAAGAGCAGAGGTCTGGGCCACACATACACCCCTGCCTCAGCTATCTGCATAGACACATCCTCAACTCCTTCCCAAGTCTGTCTTATCAAACTCTCCATTAATGTTGGTCCATGTGAGCCAAGAATGAGGAGAGGACAAATAATTTGATTTAAGCCGAAGTTGGAAGTGAGCACTTTCTGAATAGTGGGAAAGGGGTTAGTATCAATTCGACCTGAAGGGAAGGCATACAGGAGCAAGGCAGAGGTGGGAGACGCAAGTTCCAAACTGAGTGTCTCCGTTGATACACAGGCTAGTACTCTTTGCATAGAGGGTCTGGCCTCCTCGCTCTCTGCCATCATCGCACATATCAGGCTTTTCAGCTGTGGGGAACAACTGAGTCTGTCCACTGCCTCTCCCACTAGTCTGTCCAGACCCTCGAATGTGATCAAGTCTTCAGGAGGTGTCAATGCTATTATTGCGTAGAGAGTCGCCCCCATAGCGAATACGTCTGCTTTGAAGGCATTATAGGGTTTCTTTACCCCGCTACGGGCTTTTCGGAGCTGTGGACTCATATATTCCAAGTGTCCGGCTGCGCCTACTGTATAGGAGCGATCCCTTTTTATAAAGAAACAGCCGAAATCCCCAATTTTGTATGCGTCTTGACTTCTAAAGATGTTATCAGGAGCCAAATCTCTATGAGCAATTCCCTTGCTGTGGACATACACCAGTGCTTCACTAGTCTGTATGAGGAAGTCTCTCAGTTCCGCCTCAGAATAAGGTCTCTTGGATGTTTTTCTCTGTTGTATGTCCTTATGTATGTCACTTTCCAGCACTTCCAACACATGGTACACACAGCACAGCCTGCCATTGGCCCCTGCTTTTACGAAGCGGAGACTTACTTCCAGGATGTCACAAGTGTGGGAGTGCTGCACTCGGGCCTGCACTAGCGCTGTACTAAGTGCCTGAGCTATTCTTTTATTCGCATCAGCTTCAGTGACTAAGTTGAACTCATGCACTTTCACCACTATGGTCTTGTTTCGTCCCATATATAAGCTCACATTGGTGCCGATATTATTATGGAAAGGAATCTCAGTTAAGTTGTAGTCTCGAGCAATATCTCCAGTCTGAACAGACTTGTTTGAGTCGACTGTGGGTGGCAGGAAAGTCTGGATTTCCACTTCCGTGTAGGCACTTCTGCGAGTGGGGTCCAGGTCTCTTCCATCCAACACATAGGAGATAATACACTGACTATCTGAGAGGTCGAAGAGGACGTCGAGTGCGTCTCGATAGAAGGGGTGTTGGGTCTTGGCCTGGGTGAGGACGGCATTGAGACTTTGGTAGATGCTCAGATTGGTGCTGTCGAACTGGAGAGGGAACAGGTGCTGGC
>Ga0247837_1006539_pt1 | contig 16302 bp, 15 predicted proteins | sample LaCtaG_2_FD_187115 | JGI IMG/M metagenome (GOLD analysis project Ga0247837, IMG submission 187115) | Freshwater microbial communities from meromictic Lake La Cruz, Castile-La Mancha, Spain - LaCruzMarch2015_14.5m | ecosystem: Environmental > Aquatic > Freshwater > Lake | place: Spain: Castile-La...
GTCCCGTTGCCCCCCTGGTTAGGTCAAACCCACCCCGCAACGGCCAACGCCAGCGCCGACCGGTGCCGACGACGCCCGATGTCAGCCGGCGACTGGGTTATGCTTCAGGGCTGGATGGTCAGGCGTTCGCTTGACTTAGCATCCCGGTCGTTGTCGTTGTCGTAATCGAATAAGCGATGCAAGTTTGTCATGAGCAGCCCGCTGTCCGTTGGGTTTCGATTCGCTACACAGCCAGGGACTACCAGTCCGCTAAGGGTTTGAAAGGCTTAGATCGCCACGCACGGGACCAACGCATCCGCGCGGGGGATCAACAACTCGATTACGACAACGACAACGACCGAGACGCCAAAGGCGTCCCCCAATCGACTTGTTCAACTTATTCGTGAACCGTTCCTGACCGCTTCGTCTGCGCACATCAGTCCCGCGCGGGCGGGGTCTCCGTTTGGGCCTGGGTATTGTCGGCGCGCTCGGCGCCATCCGCCGGCGCCATGCCTGGTCCGCCGAGGAACGTGAGTTGGCCCCTGGGCACCTGCTCGTCGATCCATTCCCGCCACACCGCCAACAGCACGGCGATGACGATGGGCCCTAGGAAGAGTCCCAACAGGCCGAATGCGGCGATGCCGCCTAAGACGGCGAACAGCACCAGGATGTAGGGAATGCTGGTGGCGCTGCTGATGACGAAGGGGCGCAAAAGATTGTCGATCTGGCTTACCACCAAGGCACCCCAAATGGCCAGACCAATGCCGGCCCAGGTGTCGCCGCTCGCGGCGAGCCACACGCTCACCGCCCCCCAGACCAGGGGTGTTCCGAAAGGAACCAGCGCCAGGATGACGGTCACCACGCCGAGCAGGACCGGTGCCTTCACACCCGCTGCCCAATACCCTAAGCCGGCCAGGGCACCCTGCGCGAGCGCGGTCAGCACCAGGCCGTAAAGTACCGCTCGAATGGTGCCGCCGATGGCGAAGAGATAGGCATTGGCGCGGGCACCGATCAGTCCGTACAGGAGTCGTCTAACCTGCTCCAGCAGTGACTCACCGTCGCGGTAAAAGAAGAAGGCGGTGAGCAGCGCAAAGGCGAACTTGAACGCGTTGAACCCAATGTCGCCAAGAATCTTGAGCGACTGATCCACCCATGGATTCACCCACTGGACCACCTGTTGGCGCAGGGCGGCCGGGTCCTCGGCGGAGAGCGCCATGACCCGTTGCACCTCGTTGCCCAGCCAGGGCAACCGGGCGATGGCGGGGGGCACTGCATCGGGTCCGCTCAGCAGTATCTCGACCGCGCGGTTATAGGCCGTCGGCACCTCCGCCCGCAGCATGTTGACCATCGAGAGCAGCGGCAGGCCGAAGGTGAGCGTCAGGAACAAGGTCATCAGCAGGGCGCTGGTGTTGACCTTGCGGCCGAGCAGGTGGCGCAGTCGACCGTAGATGGGCCAGGTCACATAGACCAGGATGACCGCCCAGGCCACGGAGATCAGGAACAGATTCAGGACCTGATAGCTCAGATACAGCAGTCCGACAACGAACAGCCCGAGCGCGATGCGGGCGCCGAAAACATTGGTGAAGTTGGTGTTCGACATAAATCGTGGCGGCTTGCGCCGGGCAAGAGCAGTAAAGCAGTGATCGCACGTCAGGGGGCGTAAGGGTCGACCATATTACCCTCAATCCAGATAGGGCTGTGATGCGGATGAGGTCAGGGCAGCGCGTCGGTGTCAGTGCCCCAGACGGGAGGCACGGGTCAGGTCTGAGAAGCGCACCCCTTTGAGACCGCCGATCTCCAGGCTGATCCGCTCGATTTCTGCGGGCTGCCCACGGATGATGATGGTTTCAAGGCAATTGTGGTGGTCCAGGTGCACATGCGTGGTCGCGACCACATGAACGAATTGCCGGTGCTGAATGTCCAGGATGTGCTGGGTCAGCTCGCGCTGGTGATGATCGTAGACGATGGTCAGGACGCCGGCCACCTCCGCGTCGCCGCGCTCCCAGGTTTCCTCCACCAGACGTTCGCGGATCAGATCGCGTACCAGTTCGGAGCGGGAGGCGTAGCCCTTGCTGACGACCCGGCGATCCAGCTCATCGAGCAGTGGCCGCGGCAGTGAGACGCTGAAACGGATGGTATCGTCGGGAGAGGACATCGTGGCTCGCCTGCAATCCGGCGCTCACGTTGAGCGCTGAGGCGCTAAGCATAGCCTTCCGGACTCTACTTTTCCGGTCATCGCTAAACCGCGCCCAGCGCGGTATACGATGTTCTTGGATTGGCTCGGCCCCGGCAGACTCGACAATTGACGGAGTTGGCGCGGTTTAAAGTTTTGAAGAGCATCAATTTTAAACCGTGTCTCTACCGAGGTTGCCTAAATCCCCAAGGCCGAACACACAATGAAAATTACGCATTTCGCGCCGGACGCGGTTTAGAGAGCGCGGGGGAAACTTAGGATCCAAAAAACAAGGCCCCGGTGCCGTGGGCATCGGGGCCTGGCGGGCCTGCGTGGCCGGTTGGCGGTCAGAGTCCGAATGCGCCGGGTTGGTGAGTCGCATCCGTCTGAATGGCCTGGACCTCGACCACCGGGGTCTTGGTTTCTTCCGCGGCGAGACGGTCGCCTTCACTCAGCACCATCGTGGTCTGAACGCCGCCGATCAGCAGGGCAACAGAGGCAAGTATACCGAGAATACCCATGGTACAGCTCCTAACAGGACAGGTGGGTTAACGCTCTAAGTAGCCATCATTATATAATCATTCTCTAATTTAGCAAGCGCTAATTTTTAGTCCTGTCCCCGCGGCATGGGCTGCCGGCCCGACACGGGGTTCAGAGCCAGCCGCCGCGCCTGAAGCGCCACAGCATCACCCCGGCGATGGTGATGGCGACGACCCAGAACACGGCGTAGCTGTAAGGCCATTCGTTCTCGGGGATATACATGTTCATGCCGTAAATCCCGACCAGGAAGGTCAGCGGCATGAAGATGGTACCGATGATCGTCAGGACCTTCATGATCTGGTTGGTCCGGTGGGAGGTCATGGACACGTAGGTATCGGCGAGCTCGGAGGCGATCTCGCGGTAGGTCTCGAGCAGGTCGATGACCTGCACACAGTGGTCGTAGACATCGCGGAAGTAGGTCTGGGCGGCGTCCGACAGGCACTCGTGCCGCTCCCGCTGGAGCGCGGCGATCAACTCGCGCATCGGCCAGGCGACCCGCCGGATCAGGACCAGTCCGCGCTTGATCTGGTGGATCGATTGCAGGGTGTGGGGCCCCGGTTGATCGAGGACGTTTTCCTCCAACTCTTCCAGTTGCCCCGAGGCGTCTTCCAGGACCGGGTAGAAGCAGTCGACAATGGTGTCCAGCAAGGCATAGAGCAGGAAGCTCGCGTCGTTCTGGCGCAGCCGTGAGCGCGGGCTTTCGATGCGATGACGCACCTGATCGATCGCCTGACAGGGGCTGACCTGAAAACTCAGCAGGGTATGGCGTCCGAGGAAAAAGCTCGACTGTTCGGCGTGGAGCACGCCGTCCTGGATCAGGACGCGCCGCGCCGCCACGAACAGGCGTCCGGGCAGATCGCCGCTGCCCGGATAGTCTTCCGCTTTGGGGCGCTGCTGCCCGTCGAGCGCGTCTTCGATCGCCAGCGGGTGCAACTGATACTTTTCCGCCAGGGCGCGGATGGTGTTCTGGTCCTCGATCCCCTCGACATGGATCCATCGCACCTGAGACCACTCCGGGCGATGGAGCGCCAGGAAGGCGGCCATGTCCTCGACCTCCTGGATCTCCCATTGATCCTGGGAGTAGTCGGTACAGATCACCCGACCGCGCCTGCTGGCCGGGGTCTGGATCAGTTCGTGATACTCGATCCCCGCGGGGGTTCCGGGTGGTGGTTGGTTCAGCCGCGGGACGCGCGACTTCGGTCGCCAGGGCGCATGGCGGTGTTTGACCCGTTTCTGCGCGGCGGGACGCCGCAGATGCGGGTCGGTCGCAGTTCGCGGCGACTGCGCGGTGTCAGCGCGCGTCGGCGGTGTCGTCGGCACGGTCGCGTTGCGGGGGTCTGGCATGGTTTGGCTCGGTCGGTCGGTCGCCCGCGTTGCCCCAGTCGGCGAGGGCCAGCATGATGCGATTGACGATGGCGCGGGTGGGTTCGATATTGTCGGGGTTGTGCAGCAGCAGGTCGCGGTTGATCTCGATCGTGAAAGGGTGTTTGCCGCGCAGGTCCTCGGCGTCGAAGCGGCTCAGCGAGTTGATCCCGGTGTAGGGATGATTGAAGCGCAGCACGTCGCAGAAGTTGAAGTCGACATCCAGGTCGCCGATGCTGGTCTCCACGATTTCGGCCAGCGCCAGCAGCAGCCCGCGGGCGGCGAAACAGTCATTGGGCGGGTTCCCCTTCTCGTCCCCGGCATTACCGAACATGAACAGCGGCCGCAGTTCCCCGCGATCCGCCGAGCTGCCGGTGCCGATCCCCGGCATGGTGTGACAGAAGACCACTTTTTCGATCACCGGGCTCAGCAGCAGTTCGGCCAGCCGCTGCCGATGCGGGCGGATGTAGCGGTCGATCACCTGCTGGCGGACTTGCTTGGGCAGGCCGCGATCGGACTGATAGATCTTGATGCCCTGGCTGGTGAGGGTCTTCACCGCCCCGTCGGCGTCCAGATCGTCGCAGGTGCGGTTGGGATCGGCATGCGCCCGCCAGATCAGAAAGCGCAGAATGTGCGGGGCGGCGGGCAGGTCCAGATAGATTTCGTCGGAGAACTCGTCGGAGTCTTCGCGGCGGTCCCCGGGGGTGAACTTGGGGTGCAGGTAGGACTTGACCTCATCCGGTGTCAGGTGGCCGCCGTGCGGTAACTCCACGAGTACGGGGATCCTGCCTGGGGTGTACTCGAATGGATGGACAGCGAAGGGCTGACTCACAACGCGATACCTGCAACCAAGTGCTTCGATTCAAAGGATGCCAGGAGGCCGGCATGGGTTTGCGGGTCCCCGTCACTGGCGACCGCGGCGCAGAGGCGCGTGATGCCGTCCGCGCGCGGATCATAACAGGCCCCGACGGGGATCAGCTCACGGCGATGGATCTCCTGCCGGAAGTGATCGAGCAGTTCGGTCGGCGTGCCGGGGTAGCAGAAATAGCCGGTCGTGAGTTGCGGCCGGCGATGGCGGGTGGCCAGATAGTCGCCGAGCAGAAAGAAGGGCGTGGAGCCGTTGAGGCGGAAATTGGGGTCGATGAACCAGACCGCGCCGGCGCTATCCTCGAGCAGGTCCAGGCCGCAGACGCCATACCAGCCCAGTGCCGCGGCGGCCCGTGCCACCTGATCGCAGATCCGCGCGACCGGCGCCGGGGGCAGCCAGGCCAGATCGATGAGATTTCCCGCGTAGCGCCCGGCCGCCACCCGCTGCACCGAGCCGCCGATATAGCGGATGTGCCCGCGCCGGGTCACCTGTAACTGGACGTTGTAGTTGTGGCGGATGGACTCGATCAAGGGCTCGACTTTCACCGGGCGGCCACTGAAGCGGCGGTGTGCCTCGCGGACCTGTGGCTCGCGCCGACAGAGCACTACCCCGTCGCCGCCGCCGCTGGGTTCGGTCAGCTTGACCACGAACGGCAGGTCCCAGCGTTCACGCCACTGGCCGTTGGCGAAGGCCTGGGCATCCAGGGTCTCGTGGCGCAGCACATGCGGGGTCAGTTCCGCAATGCGGCCCTTGTCGTTGAGCCGCACCACGAGGTGGGGGTCGCTCAGATAGTAGCGGTCGGCCGGAAGATGGGCGCTGTCGAACGGCTGGGGGGAGACGATGCGGTGGCGGGGGAATTCGGCCGCGCGCTGCCGGTAGCCGGTCGCTCCGGCATAGCGGATGACAGGGCCGAACTGACCCAGGAAGTGCTCCCGAAAATAGCCGTTCCAGTAGTCGGACAGGTCCGTAGTCAGGTCTACCCCGGCCCCGTCGGCCAGGGTCAGAAACTCCCCGCCCAGCAGCATGAAGCGCGCGGCCTGGCAACTGGCATAGCGCGGTCCGCGCAGAAAGAAGTAGTCGAAATCGCCGCGGCGCGGCTCATCCGGGGTATAGAGCGGATAGCGCGGCAGATGCAGGCCCGGGCCGGGGAGGGCATAGAGGTCTGAAAAGGTCCGGCCGGTGAATCGGGGCCACGGGAGCCCCGAGCCCAGGGGTAACTGGGTCGCGTGTCGGCGGCGGTCTGCTTGGCCTTGAGGTCGGCGCGGGGTGTCCACGATGGGCCCTCCGTCCGCTTGGGGTTACGTCAGGATGCGCGGATCTTTCAGCGGTTCGCGGGTCGATGCAACCTTTATTTCTCCGCTGGCCTCAGAACTTCCAAACCAAGGGCACCAGCAGTACCGTCACCGTGCCCACCAGCAGGGTCAGCGGCGCACCCACCCGGGTGAAGTCCAGGAAGCGGTAGCCGCCGACGTTGAAGACCATGAGATTGGTCTGATAGCCGATCGGAGTGGCGAAGTCGGCCGAGGCGGCGACCATGATCGTGATGATAAAGGGCAGGGGTGAGACGCCCATGCCGATCGCGGTCTGCATGGCGATGGGGAACATGAGAACGGCGGCCACGTTGTTGGTCGCGAAGGAGGTCAGCAGCGAGGTTGCCACATAGACCAAGGCCAGCGTGGTCCAGGGATCGGCGCCGGCGAGCCCGACCAGACCGCCGGCCACCAGGTCGGCGGCACCGGTTTTTTCCAGAGCGGCGCCCATCCCGAAGGAGGTAGCGATGACGATCAACACCTGCCAGTCCGGGGCACGCCGGGCCACGCGGCCATCGACGCAGCCGGTGATGATCATGAGTCCGGCGGCGAGCAGCGCCGACTCCAGCATGCTGAACCAGCCCATGGTCGCCAGCACCACCATCGCCACGGCGATGCCGATGGCCAGTGGCGCACGTCGATGGTCGACGGGGTGTGAATCGCCGATGCGGCTGACCAGCAGGAAATCACGGGAGTTCTTTTGCTGCTCCACGAAATCCGGTCGGGTCTCCAGCAGCAGAGTGTCACCGGCGACCAGTTCGATGTCGCCGATCTTGCGGTCGATCCGCGCACCGTTGCGGGCCAGGGCGATGATCACCGCGTCATAGCGGTTGCGGAAGCGCCCCGCGCGCACCGTGTGCCCGACCAGTGGACACTTATCGGAGAGCACGGCCTCCACGAAACTGCGTCCGGGTCGCGGCGTATCGAGCTTGAAGACCTGATCCGTCGCCGGAATCAGACCGCGGGTGCGCTGCAAGTCCATCACCGAGTCGACGATACCGGCGAACACCAGCCGGTCATGGGCGTGCAGGATCTCGTCGGCCGAGACCGCCGGTAAGACCAGGTCTTCACGCTCGATCTCGATCAGGAAGAGCCCCGGCAGTTGGCGCAGTCCGGCCGCCTCGACACTCTTGCCGACCAACGCGCTGCCGGGCTCCACCAGCATCTCCACCGTGTACTGACGCACGTCCTCATAGCGGGCGGCGGCCGGTTTGCGGCGCGGCAGCAGCCAGTGCCCCGCGGTGAGCAGATAGATGAGCACTGCGATCGTGACCGGCACACCGATCCAGGCCGGCTCGAACAAATGCAACCCCTCACCGCCCACGCGTTTCGCGTAGAGCGAGTTCACCACCAGGTTCGTGCTGGTTCCGATCAGGGTGCACAGACCGCCGGCGATGGTCGCGTAGGAGAGCGGGATCAGCAGCCGCGAGAGCTCCAGGTGGTGACGCTTGGCCCAGTCCTGTACCGCGGGGATGAAGATGGCCACCACCGGGGTGTTGTTGAGAAACGGGCTCAGGAACGCGACCGGCAGCATGACCCGCAGCCGCGCATGCGTCTCGCCCCGGGGGCGGCCGAGCAGTCCCTGCCCGACCCAGTTCACCGCGCCGGTCTCGGTGAGTCCGGCGACCACCACGTAGAGGACGCCGACGGTGAGCATCCCCTCGTTGGAGAAGCCGGACAGGGCCTCGCCGGTGGTGAGAATGCCGGTCACCAACAGCAGGGTCAGGGCACCCGCGGTCACCAGGTCCGGTGCCGCGCGGGTGCCGATGAAGAGCGCGAAACAGAAGGCGATCAAACCGAGGCTAAACCAGCCTTGCCATCCCAAGTGCAGTGCCGCGTCCATGGCGTCAGCCGCCGAGCCCGTGCTGCAGCGCCTCGTAGCGCGCTTTGAACGCCTCTTGACGCAGCCTGGCGGCCTCGGCCTCACTGGCGGCGAGCGGTGCGTCCTGCCAGGTCTCGCTGGCGTGATCGAAGACGGAGAAACGCCAGCCCTTGCCGACCTTGAAGACCTTGGTGACATCGTTGCCGGCCTGCTCCATGGCCGCGAGCTTGCTCAGGCCGCCGCCCGGAGCGCTCGCTGTCCGGACCGGGGGCGGCGCCGCGGCCGCCGGCGGGTGGTCGGCCAGGTTGAAGCGGTTGTTCTGGATCTCGCCATGGATGTCCAATTCGACCGACTCCACCCCGGGCAGGCGGGAGAGGATGTACCCGGCCATCAGCCGGCCGAGTTTGTCGTTTTCCTGCTCCAGCGCGGTCAGGAGCTTGTCCGCAACGATCTGGCACCGCTGCACGCGATCGGGTGCGCCGACCCACTCCCGGCTCATCTGCCGGCCCTGGTCCATGTCGCGGTCCAGTTGCGCAAAAAAAGGCCCGGCCGCGGCGAGCAGCGCATCGGGTACGTTGAGTTCGTAGACTTGATCGTCGATGATGGCTTTGAGAATCATCCGGTCACTGCGCGGGTAGTTGGCTTGGCGTCGATTCTACCGCCGATGGGTCGCGATAGGTCGCGCTGCTTCGGCGTTCATTTGCGGCTCATCGCTCTTCGGGACCTGACTTATGCTCCTGACCATCCCCGGGCTGCTGAATGCGGCCCAACTCGCCAAGATCCACGCCACTCTGGAAGGCGCCGAGTTCGTCGACGGCCGGCTCACCGCCGGGTTTGCCGCCGGTCGGGTCAAGCACAATCTGGAGCTGCGCCCCGAACCGGAGCGGATGCAGCGCCTGATTCGCATTCTCATGGCCAGTCTCGGCCACCATGAGAGCTTCCGCTTCGCCTGCCTGCCCCATCGGGTCGCCGATCCGATCTTCGCCCGCTATACATCGGGGATGCGCTACGGTGACCACGTGGATGATGCGATCATGGGCACCCAGGGGCCGCGGTTTCGCACCGATGTCTCGCTGACCTGCTTCCTCAACCCGCCGGATGCCTACGACGGCGGTGAACTGGTGATCCGCACCCCCTTCGGTGACTGTCAGGTCAAGCTCCCCGCGGGCGATGCGGTCGTCTATCCGTCGTCCAGCCTGCACCGGGTGGCGGAAGTCACACGCGGTGAGCGGCTGGTGGCCCTGACCTGGGTGCAGAGTTATGTGCGTGACCCGGCGCGCCGCGAACTGCTCTACGAACTCAATCTGGCGCGGGAGGATTTACTGCGCTCGGCTCCCGGAACTGCGACCACCGGTTATGTGGACCGTTCCTATGCCAACTTGTTGCGCATGTGGAGTGACCTGTGACGGCGCACCTCGCGGCATTGGGCGGCGTGGTCGCCGTCGGCGGGGGGACGGGATTGGGGCGCACCCTGCGCGCTCTGAGCTTCCTCGGGCCGCGGCTTACCGGCGTCGTGGCCACCACCGACAACGGCGGTTCCACCGGCTGGATTCGCGAACAGGCGGGCGGCATCGCCTGGGGGGATATCCGCAACTGTCTCAATCAGGTGGTGGATCAGCAGACCCTGGGGAGTCTGCTCCTGGAGTACCGCTTCGTCGATGCCGGTGAACTGTCCGGACACAGCCTGGGCAACCTCATCATGCTGGCCCTGGATCAGCTCTCGCCGCGTCCGCTGCTTGCCATCGACCTGATCCGCGAATTGCTGGAGGTCGAACTGCGGCTCGTTCCGATGTGCGAGACCGGGTCCCATCTGGCGGCCCGCTATGCCGACGGCCGGCCGGTTCGCGGTGAGTTGCACCTGGACGCCATGACCGAGGTCCCGACGGGGGTTTGGCTCGACCCCGTGGTCGCCGCCACCCCGGAGGCGTTGCAGGCGGTGCTGGGTGCGGATTTGATCCTGTTCGGGCCGGGGAGTTTCATGACCAGCATTCTCCCCGCCCTGTTGTTGCCCGACTTTCGGGCGGCTGTTGCCGCCTCGCCGGCGCAGCGCGTCCTGATCGGCAACCTGCACCCGGAGTGCGGCCCGGTGGGTCTGCTCGATCCGGCGCAACTGCTGCGCTGGACCCGGGAGGTCCTGGGTGCCCAGGTGTTCGATACGCTGCTGTGGCCCGAGTCCCGGCCGGTACCGGTACCGGAACCGGACGGGATCAGGGTGGTGATCGCTGACGTGGCGACGCCGGATCAACTGCGTCACGACCCGCAACTGCTGGTCGGGGCAATCGAGCGTTGTTTAGGAGGTTGCTGAGATGTCCCCTGGTCATAGCGCCGTCTGGCTGGTCTGCGGTCTTGCGTTGTTTGCCCGGGTCCCGCACGCCGCGCCGGAGGCGGCGTTGGACGATGATTTCGCCGCGGTCTGCCGCAGCGCCTTCGCGTTGGCGCAGGAGGCCTATCAGACGCCCGTCTCGGTCGATCTGCCGGCCTTCGACGCACCGGGCGACGGGAACAAGGGGGGCCTGGGGTTGGTGTATGAGGAGTATTTGAAGATCACCGCGCGGCAGCCGCTGTTCGACGACGGCACCCTCTGGGTGCGGTCACGCCCGCGGGGCGGTGTCGAGCGGTTCCCGCTGGAACTGTGGTACACACCAGCGGTGGGTGCCGCCTATCGCAGTCGGCCGTACCGTGCGGACGATTTCGACTATTCCTCACCGGTGATCGAGCCGCCGCTGCCGACGCCGGTGCCGGCGGCCGCCGGGGTGCTGACGGCTCTGGAAATCGGGCGGCGGCTGGCGGAGTCCAAACGGTGGCCGCAGGTCATGTATCTCGGGGGTAATGCCTATGGCCGGCTGAGCGGGCTCACGTCGGTCTTTGGTTCGAGTCTGCGTCTGGCGGCCTTCGATGTCGGGGGCGAGGAGGTCAAGCCGCGCCTCACCCGGATCTATGTCAAGGCCCTGCCGGATGCCCGCCTGGCCCTGTTCGGCGTGATCGAGAGTGCTCCGTTCAACGGCTGCGTCCAGGCTCTGGTGACCCCCGGCTTAGCCAGCCGGATGCAGGTGAGTCTCAAGTTCTATCCGCGCCCGGGCGTCGCGGTTGCCCCCGCGGCCAGGGTGAGCCCGCTGGCCATCAGCAGCATGTTCTGGAAGGGCGAGGCGGCGACCCCCGCCGATCCGGCGGATGAAGCTCATGACGCGGATCAGTTCCTGGTGTGCGGTCAGGGCGCCCTGGGCATCGAGGGCTTGGTACCGGCGCACCACGAACTGCCGGACCAGTTTCGCCGCTTCGATGCTGCACCCTGTTTCGGGTTGATGCAACGTGATCGCGCGCCGGCGCACTATGGCGCCTACGCCATTGCCGGGTATGCGCGGCGCGCCAGCTTCTGGTTCGACGAACTCCAGTCCGATCAACCCTTTTCGATCAATCTCTATACCCATGGCACGACCTACGAGGGTGAGGATAACGTGGTGGCCTACGTGGCCTTCCGCGATGCCCTGCCGCCGACGCCCACCGCGGCGGCGGGCACCCGTTTCAGCTATACGCTGACGGCGACACTGGCTCCGCCGCCGGTGGGGGCGGAGGCGGCGCCGGTCCCCGCGGCTGAAACGCCGCCGCGGCCTGTTTCGACCCTGATGTCCGCCGACGCGCGGCGGGCGGATTTGGTGCTGGATTTCGGCTCCGCGGGCCTCTGGCAGTGGCTCAACGACACCCAATGGAGCCGATTGTCCGAGACTGCCTCGGACGGCCTGGTGCTCGGCGACCTCGATGGTGGCACGGTTGCGGATTTGGTCGTCAACCGCGGTCCAACGGGGCTGCAACGCCGGCTGAACCAGGGTGCCGGCGACGCATTCGAACCACGCCCGGCCCGCCAACTGCTGAGTGGCGATCTTGACGGCGATGGACGCGCCGAGGTGCTTGCCGACTTCGGCGCGGGTGGTCTTGCGGTGCGCAAGCCCAACACCGGCTGGGAAGTCATCCCGGCGCCGCCGGGCGGCGTGCCCCCGACCAACCTGGCGCTCGGCGACCTCGACGGCGATCAGCAGGCGGACCTGGTGGCCGATTTGGGTCCGGCGGGTCTCTGGGCCCTGCTGCATCAGTTGAACGGAACCGTGTGGGTCAAACTGCACTCGGCCGCGACCCAGGGCCTGCTCATTGCCGATATCGACGGCGATGGTCTGGGCAATCTGGTCGCGAATCGCGGCGCCGATGGCGTCTGGATTTCCCGCGATCAGCGATGGGAGCGTCTGCACCCCGGCCCGCCGAAGCACATGGCGGCCGGCGATTTTGACGGCAATGGACGGCTCGACCTCGCCTTCGATCTGGGCGGCGACGGCCTCTGGTTGTGGATGAATGACGGGGTCTGGAGCCGCGTCGACACGATGAGCGCGGATCTCCTGCTGACGGTCGATCTGGACGGCAATGGCGCCGACGACTTGCTGCTGAGTCAGGGAGCGGCTGGAACCAATGTCTGGATGAACAACCAGACGTGGCGGCACCTTCACGACCTTCCGGTCCGGTATGCGGCCGCGGGCCATCGCGATGGGCAATGACGCATCGCCACCGGCCGTCTTGGCAGTCCGAGCGTCCGTGCTAGACTCCCTGTGAACCGCGCCGTTCAGGCGCCACGCTGCCGCGAGGGCATCACTATGGGCTTTACCCCGGATTTGCCGCGGGTGGACCTGCGCGTTCCGCCCGCTGTCAGATTGGATGACGCGCTGTTCTTTGCCATCTGTCAGGCCAATCGGGAGTACCGGATCGAGCGCAGTGCCAGAGGAGATATCCGCATCATGCCGCCAACAGGAGGGATCACGGGGAAACGCAACTCGGATCTGATCATTGATCTGGGTCTCTGGGCCAGACAGAACGGTCGCGGTGTCGTGTTCGATTCGTCGACCGGTTTTGTGCTGCCGAACGGTGCCGTACTTTCACCTGATTGCTCCTGGGTACTGCGCGAGCGATTAGCGCGGCTGAGTGACAAGGAAAAAAAGCAGTTTCTGCCCCTGGCTCCGGACTTCGTTATTGAATTGGCATCGGTGAGCGATCACCGGACCGAACTCATTGCCAAAATGCGCGAATACCGGGCGAATGGCGTGCGGCTCGGCTGGCTGATCCTGCCGACAGCTCGGCAGGTCTATCGTTTTCCCGAGCAAGGGGCGGAGGAGTGCCTGGATGACCCTGGTACCCTAACCGATGAGACGGTCCTGCCGGGTTTCCGGCTGGATCTGTCCGGGGTCTGGGCGGAGGGGTTCTGAGCGGCTCGATTGCGTTCTGCGGCCTTGATCGTAATCCCGGCCGGCGGCGTGCGTAGTCAGGGCTTCCAGCCCTGACGGTGTCAGGCCAGGATGGCCTGACTACGCACCCGGCGAGCCCAAGTGGCCGGAATCTTGATTGAGGCCCGTTCTGCCGCGTGGCTGTCACCATTCATCGTTAGGCTTGGAATTCACGTCACATGAGTCGCATCGGTCGAGCCATCTCCCTGGCGCCGCTGTTGGTTGCGCTGGTCTGCACTCCCGCCTCGGGCGAGGTGTTCAAGTATCAGGACGCCGACGGCAGTTGGCATTTCACCGATCGTCCCCCGCCGGGGGCGCGAGTGCCCCAGCCGTCGCCCGCGGCGGCCGATCAACCCGCTGCGACCCGCGACTTGGCGGAACGGCTGGCCGCCCGCTTTGGCGGCGGTACCCCGGTGCAGCAGGCGACGCTGGCGACCGTTGCGATCAAGGCGCAGTCCGGTGAGGGCGCCGGGTTTTTCATCAGGGAGAACGGCTACATCCTGACGAATCGGCATGTGGTGCGCCCGACAATGGAGCCGGGCGATGACGAGCAGCGGATGTTCAATGAGATGGAGCGACGCCTGCGAACAATGGAAACGGAACTCGCGGCGCGCCGTAAGCGTGCGGACGGTGCCGCGGCCCAGCTTGCCGAACTCAAGCGGCAGGGTCAAGGCGGCAGCGCTCAGTCGCGCGCGCTTGTGCGTGAAGTCGATTACTTCAAATCGGCGACCGTCGACCTGGCGGCCGAGGTGGAAGAAGGGCAGCGCATGCTGAACAAGGCCAAGCTGGACAACAGCGTAAAGAACAGTAGTGCGATGGTACAAAACACCTTCACCATCGTCCTGAAAGACGGCGAGCAACTCACGGCCCGCCTGATCGGCGTCAGCGAGTTCCACGATCTGGCGCTCCTCAAGCTCGATGGCTATCGAACGCCGGCACTGCCGGTCGCCGTTCAGCGATTCCCGGGGCAGGGGGATGCCGTCTATGCCATCGGCAATCCCCTGGGGGTCTCCGACAGCGTGATCTCCGGCCGCGTGACGCGACTGGGAACCGAGCAGATCCTGACCGATGTCCAGTTGCTGCCCGGCAACAGTGGCGGCCCACTGGTCAATGAAGCGGGGGAAGTCATCGCCGTCAACTTCGCCAAGCTCACCCAGGGCGGCAATGCCAACTACCAGGGGTTCGGAATGGCGATCCCGATTGCGATTGCCCGCGCTGCCTTTCCGGAATTGCGCTGAGCGGGGGGCTTCGATCGATTCGGCCCGCGCGTCAGGCGCTATTCGCGTCAGGATGAAGTGTTACCGGCCGTCTTGGCAGACCGCGCGTCCGTGCTGGACTCATCGAATTGCGCTGCTCAGGCGCCATGCTGCCGCGAGGGCATCACATGGGCTTTACCCCGGATTTGCCGAGGGTGGATCTGCGCGTCCCGTCCGCCGTCAGATTGGATGACGCGCTGTTTTTCGCCATCTGTCAGGCCAATCGGGAGTATCGGATCGAGCGCAGTGCCAGTGGAGATATCCGCATCATGCCGCCAACCGGAGGGATCACGGGGAAACGCAACTCTGATCTGATCATCGACCTGGGTCTCTAGGCCAGACAGAACGGTCGCGGTGTCGTGTCTGAGGCGATTTCCGTCAAATATGGGCCATAGCTTCTTGATACCCTGTTCCAAGAGAAATTCTAATCGGGGGAATCGACATGAGCACGCGCCCACAACCGGGCCTTGATCGTAATCCCGGCCAGCGGCGTGCGTCGTCAGGGCTTCCAGCCCTGACGGGGTCAGGCCAGGATGGCCTGACTACGCACCCGGCGAGCCCAAGTAGCCGGAATCTTGATCGAGGCCCACGACCGCAACCTACGCTGTACGAACAGCGCGCCTAACCTGACCACGACTGAAGTAGCCGCCGACAGCGCCCTCTAATCACATATTCCGGACGATCCGGATCAAAGTTCGTCCAAGATAGCCTGCGCCCAGGCGTTGATTGGTCCATAGGTCTTCACCAATTGGCCGTCGGTGGTGCGGAAAAGGAGCCGTGCAAGGCAATCTTCGACTGAGTTGTCATAGACGTAGGCGCGATTTGCCAGACGCACAGCAACCCCGCAGTTGATCAGCGAACGCTTGTAGCGGTCAATGATCTTGGCGATCGGCACATCATGGCCGCCTTGCATGACCCGCAAGGCGACGCGCTTGGCGTTGATCGAGGGGTCATCGGTGCCGACGAAAAATACCCGGACGAAAAACCCTGCGCCCCGCGCGCGGCGGATGAAATCCAGCTTGTCAGGCATGGACAGCACGGTCTCGAACGCAAGGCTACGTCCCTGGGTCAGGCAGGTTTCACGTATCTCCGCGGCACGACGCGCAGCCTGGAGCACGGCCGCTGGGGCATTCCAGTCGCCGAACTCGTCCCGCGCAATGTAATCCGGATTCACATACGCGCAGCCGCCCATCCACTCATGGCGGAGCAGCTGCTCAGTAATAGATGTCTTGCCCGCCCCATTTGGGCCGGCGACCACGATCAGTCGCGGCCTTTCAGGTGCGTTCATGTGTCTGCGGGTCAGCCATGGCAGTCGCGAGCCCTGCTTTCAGGCTCGTCAACAGTTCGCTGCGCACCCGCTCGCCCCGGCGGCGCGCCTCTTCGGCAACGCATTCCATCAGTGCGGCCAGTTGCTCGTCAGTCGGCTCATGCTCAATGTCGTTGAGGTCGAAGTGTGCGGGGTCCATCGTCTGGTCCAGGTTGAGTTGGGTCGCCAGGGAGAGGTTGGCCAAGTGTAACCCCATGCGTTGGGTGCTGGGGCACCCGGTACGCACGTTGGTAAGCGGATGAACCTCCTCGCCAAAGAAAAAGCCCCGCCGAAGCGGGGCTTTTTTGGCTCGCGGGAGCAGCCGGTTCGATCAGTAGTCCATATCCCCCATCCCCCCCATGCCACCCATCCCGCCGCCGCCGCCCATGGCGGGCTTCTCGTCCTTGGGCAGTTCGGCGATCATC